>VOFI01001862.1_pt1 | contig 17086 bp, 21 predicted proteins | sample 5384131 | NCBI WGS metagenome assembly VOFI01 (sample SAMN12384728, study PRJNA508395) | human gut metagenome | isolation source: healthy gut H | host: Homo sapiens
GGCAGATATATTTTCGCCTTATCAAAACATCACTCTACCGTGAAAGACGCCTGCGGATTGGCAAATAAAATGAATGTTAAAAAATTTGCTGTTATATCATACGGAAGATATATATATTCAGAAAAGAGCTTTTATACAGCAGAAGGAAAACACTATTATCAGGGTAATCTTTATATTCCCTGATGATTTAGAGGTAATAGAACTATGATATAACTGAAACAAATATAACATTGAATGCAGCAATATATTATTCGTTCCAATATGTGCTATATTTCACAAAAGCAGAAATACATAAATCCCAAAATCTCCGCAAACTATAGAAAATCATATTATGGAGGTTTTATATATGCATCACGAAAAATACCAATTTATTGAACTGAAGTATCTCAAAGCGTCTAGAAATGGGCATAGATGCCATTAACATTCTTTTTACCCAAGATTAAAAAGGAAGATTTAGAATTAAAAAGACCAATGTTCAGAATATCAAATTACAAGCAAAAGCCAATGAGGCAATGTCCGAATATAACGTTACGCCAAGTAAAAGAAAAATGATGGAACAAACAATGCTTTGGGGTTCCATTCAAATGAGCTACTGCTGGTTCCTCAGAACAGCAGTTATTGCTGAAATGATGATTAACGGCACAACCATGGGAATTATCGATTAGGACCAGTTAAAATGAACTGGAACAGCCCAAAGCAAACAAAAGAAAAAGATTGCAGAAGAATTTATAGAAAACAGTCAGGCTTACATTGATATGTGGAAAAACTATCTATAAGTTCTGTTATCCTCCCTCTTCCCTTGATTTCATTAACATTCTTTATTATAATATTAAGGATTAAATACAGCAAAGTAATGAGGGAAAAACAATGGCATTATTAAGCGCAAGCGGTTTAGAAAATCATATGAGTACAGACACGATATTCAGTGGTTGTTTCCTTTGAAATACAAGAAAACGAACGAATTGGTTTGGTAGGTGTAAACGGAGGTGGGAAAACAACTCTGTTTCGACTGCGACCGGCTCATTAACCCCTGATAACGGACGGTATTTAGCTCAATCCCGGCAAAACTAATATGGTTGCATATGGAGCAAGCATAGTCTGCCGTGCGGCCGATATCAGTGCTTATGCTGAAGTATTAAACGTATTCTCTTCTTTGCTGGATATGGAACAAGAACTGGTCGTACCCGTTCGTTGCTCGGTTTGGGATTTAGTGACGAACAAATGGCAATGCCCGTAATGTCACTAAGCGGCGGACAAAAAGCAAAATTGCAGTTAGCCAAACTGTTATTGTCTGAAGCAAATTTTGTTGTTGAACGGAGCCAACCAACCATTTGGACATTTCTTCAGTCCAATGGCTGGAGGATTTTTACGTTCCTACAAAGGCGCTGTCTTCGTCATTTCTCATGACCGTTATTTTTTAGACCGTATTACCAACCGTACTTTTGAACTGGAACACGGCAAACTTACCATATACAAGGAAATTACAGCACCTATTTAAAATTAAAAGCAGAACACAATTTCAACCGTACAGCAAATTTTAGCAATAATACAAAAAGAAATTGACCGTATTTACGGGATTGTGGAGCAACAACAGCGCTGGAATCAGCCAGGCCACCAACGCTATCAAAACAGCTGAAGCAAACTAAAAATGACCTTGAAAAACACTTTGGAAAACCTGCTGATGAATTAGAGACAATGGAGTTTTCACTTTGACATTTCAAAAGCGAGGCGGTAACGATGTTTTAACCGTAAAAAGATATTTCGTTGTCTTACGATTCAAAACCTGTTTTAAACATGTTACCATGGATATTCATCGCAAAGAGCGCATTTTTTTTAATTGGTCCTTAACGGATGCGGTAAAAACATCACTGTTCCGTACGTTATTGGGTATGCACTTCCGGACAAAGGGCAGGCCTCAATTTGGTGCCGATATTGAAACCGGATATTATGACCAAATTCGCCGGATTACATGAAGCACAAACTGTGCCTGATGAAGCGGCGGGGATAGATATGCTCTCTATGACACAGACAGCGCTAGCGGATTGGACACGCATTATGGCGATGACGTATTCAAACCGATTTCCGCATTAAGCGGAGTGAACGCGCTCGTGCTCTTCTGATTTAATGCTTTCAAAAGCAAATTTTTAATGCTGGATGAACCTACAAACCATTTGGATATTCAGTCTTGTGAAGCGCTGGAATCTGCATTACAGTCCCATGAAGGCATTGCCCATCATCTCTACGACCGCTATTTTATCAATAAAATGGCGAAGACCAAATTTTATGCGCGCTTACGCCAAACGGAATTGAGCACTATATTGCGTGACTACGACTTTATTTGGGAGCATCAGTTCCGCTTCGGCAAAAAGCAAGGAAATCATCACACCCAAAAGTCAAACGATTATAAACCGCAGCAAAGAACGAAAGAGTTCTGAACTCCGCAAAAAGAACTGCTAAAAACGTTGCAGAAGAAAATTGACCAACTGGAGCAGAAATTGCAAAATTAGACAAACGTTGTTACCTGAAATTGCCAGCGATTATCATGGCTGTCACTGTTGAAATTACCGAACAAATGAGTGCATGTTGAAAGAAGAGTGAGCAGCTTCTGGTCACTTGGGTGAGCTAAGCGAAGAATTGGAACAACAAATATAAAAATAGCAGGAGTAAACGGATACTCCTGCCAATTATAATGCGGCGGATACCGCAAATTCTTCCAAATCTTGTAACACCGCATCTATTTGCTTGGTGGTTGGGCGTTCCAATTTCTACAGTAAGCGGTTTGTTTAAATCCGCACCAAAAGTACCGCAGGTGGGACTGCATCAACCTTGTAACGCTTTGTGGTAAGTGAATCGGGGCAGCGATATTTGCTCATCGCAGTTACAAATCCTATTTACTTTGTCGCCAGTGTCCAAATAAAATTGTCGCTGTTTCCATAATGACCCTCCATAAACATGTATATTCGTTTCAGTAAAACTTGTTCTTTTAACCATATTATCATTAAAATGAAATAGAATCAATATGCATAGTTGCCATATATTGTTTCAATTTATTGACCAACAACATATCAAAGAAAATTGAGGAAGTATCCATGAAAGTTTCTACCATTACATTAGGCTGTAAGAAGTAAATCAATACGAGAACACCAAGCCATGCTGAGAATCAATTGTTACTTCAGGGGTGGTTTTCACATGCCAAACAGGCGAGAATGCTGATATTATTTTACTGAACTCCTGGCGCGTTACTTCCACCAGTGACCACAAAGTAAAACAGACGCTTCCATAAAGCCCGTCGAGAGCATCCGCGTACGGTTATCGTGATAACCGGCTGTATGCCTCTCAGGGGCATTCCCTGTGAACTGGCTGAAGACCTGACCGATGCAGATATTGTGCTTGGCAACAGCAATCGTTCTTCTTTACTTCCTCATATTTTGCAATATTTATCTACGCGTCAACGAATTATTGACATTGTCCCTCACCAAACAAAAGAAAAATTTGAAGAGGCTATGTCCGTAGAAAATTTATGAACATTGCCCGTGCTTTTTATTAAAATTCAAGACGGATGCAATCGCTTTTGCTCTTACTGCATTATTCCGTATGCAAGAGGAAAGTACGCTCAAAACTCATTGGACGATTTAATTGCTGAAGTCACCCAATTATCTGAAAAGGATATAAAGGGAAATTGTTCTGACAGGAATGTAATCTTTCACCCCATTTGGACAAAGATATCAACTTACATCTTTGTGATGCTGTGGAAGCGGTTTGCGCCATAAACGGAATCGAGCGCGTGCGTTTAAGGCTCCTTGGGCCTGAACAGCTCAGTGAAGATGTCATTATTCGTCTTTCAAACAACAAAAACTTTGTCACAAATTTCATTTGTGTCATTGCAAAGCGGTTGTGATGAAACTTTAAAACGTATGAATCGTCATTGCGACAGAGGAATACAAGAACCATTGTTCAAAATCTTCGTAACGCATTTGACAATGCTGCAATTACAACCCCGACATTATGGTAGGATTCCCGGGTGAAAACAGAAGAAAGAATTTATGCAATCTCTGGAATTTGCACAAAGAAATTTCTTTTTCCAAAAGTTCGTAACTATCGCGCGTATTCTCAGCGTCCCGGAACAGCCTGCAACGCCGAATCAAAATCACAAAAGGTGAAAGAAACACGCAGCAAAACACATGATGCACGTAACCAATCAAACAAAACAAGCATTTTTAAACCAACAATGCGGTACGATACAAAGATGTTTTGGTGGAACGCGAAATAAATACCAATTTATATGAGGGTTATACTGCAAATTATACACCTGTTCAATTCCATTCAGACAAAAATCTGTGCGGCCAACTTGTTGCAGTACACATTACAAAAGCAAACGAAAATGATTGTTACGGAATACCGACAACTGCATGAATACCATTTTCACTATATCACATATCAAATCATAAATACCGCGAGGGACTTTCGCTTAGAAAAAGTCGCTTTTTATATAACATATCGCATTAATTTAATAATTTTACTGCATTTTTGTACTTCTTGTTCTGTCTGCTCATATTTAGATAATCATAGGAATAAAACACTTATAAAACCATCATGAGCTTCTCTCCCCACGCCTGAATTTGGTCCGGCTATAATGGTATCCGATTTCTGCCAAGTACCTCCGTCTACATCAGAACCTGCTTTATATAATCCCAAACCGAAATATAATTTGTGGATGGATTGGTGGCAAATCTCTCCATTCTTTTACCGCCGAACCAAACGGCGGCATGATGCTCAAAAATTTACATATAATTGGGGACATATGTAATCAATGTATCCGTACTGCACCATGTTTAACATCTGCTCCCATATTCAAACAATTCTGTAAATTGCCTTGCGGAGAAATTCCAAATACTACTTCCGGTTTGTTTGTTTGACCTCTGCATATGCCGGGAAACCATAGCGTTAATACGCCTGCCTCCCTCCAATAATTCCATAGGAACGCCGTTTTGGCTTGCTTGCTTCTTCTTTATAAGCATCATATTCCGCTTAAGTCAAAGACGCATCACCGTTGGATAAAATAATCATCAAATTGAATTCCGTCCGCATCATAATTCTGAACAATCTACTTGCTCCGTCTGCAATATGCTTTCTACTTCCGTATATGCAGGATTAAAAAATATTGCCACTTTTCATGTTCGACTACCCACCTTTTTTTTAGATTCATCTTGACTCCATTGTGTATGGGGTTATTTCTCTGCCAGTTCCTCAGTTGGTGGTAGGTTGGATTCTAAGCGGATTCACTTTATGCATGGATTTCCAAACCGTTTTCATGTGCCGCTTTCACCATATATTCCAAAGGGATCGTAACCAGGGTCTTGCCCTTTGTGTGCCCGTTAAAAGATGTGACCATGGAAATAAAGAAGAACGATAAAAAGCATCTCAAACGGTCTTACCTGAACAATCAGTGTATTCATTCCTTTTTTCCTTTGATGTTTTCACAAATCTCATCAAATTTCTTCTGAAAAGCAGCCTCACTTTTATCATTTTCACTGCTCATAGTCAAACTCATAAACGGTCACTGCCCGCATTTCTTCCTCTTCTTCCGCTGTATTGCTGACAATAGGTTCTGTATTCTGTTTGTTCTGTTGCTATACTGCTTATTTTGTGAAGATACAGTCTGTTCCTCTATTATTCACAAAAGAGGCACCAATTGTTTTACAATAATAGAGATAATAATACACGAAAACCAACACAATGGCTGCTGTAATCTTTGGATAGTTCTTCATTTAACTTAATCAAAAATGCATTCCCCTTATGTTTCAATTCTACCAATACTTCTGATACGTTCATAGTTAGGACAAAGCCTTATGCTATATTGATAGTAACAGCTTTTTATTTAAAATATGCGTAAAAGCTGAAACTTTGGAGAAGTAAAATGAAAATTTTTTGGACAACTCTCATCATTTGGTCTCATTATGAATATATAGCTGCAATGAGTATGACCCATTATTGATAAACGACGAGCAATGCAAAAACATTATTACAACCGTATATCCGAACAGGCATTGCTTTTTCACTGCTCTATTTGGAGGTGCACCATTGATGTATCTTACAATGCTGAGTATTCGACATAAAACAAAGCATAAAAAATTTATGATTACACTCCCAATGATTTGTATCGTATGGGCGACTATCATCATTCTATTATTATTAAAGCCACCTCTTAACGCTGTAATATAAACAAAAAAGGCTCTGCCACGTGGTACTTCAAGGCAACTTATGATAGTGTTCCAATCGTTCTCTAAATATTGCGGCATATTGCATCAATCATTGGGATGCAAGAAAGCTGCCGCTTTGTGTCTTAATTTTGCTTTTCAGGCGTTAACGCATGCGGATTATCCGGCGGCAAGCTTTTAAAACGTTCAATAGCTTAGGGTCACACGGGACCTTGACAAAAAAGCTGCCGATTAGCCCATGCACCCCTTCCCCTAACATGGCGTTGGCATTTTGCATAGATTAAGGAGCCATGTGACGAATAAGCATACCACACTTTTAACATTGCCAAACAGTCCAACAGGTTTTTTCCTGTAATTTGTTCAATACAATGTTTCGCCTCTTCATTCGGCTGCGCTTTATCTGCCCAGTAACCAATCGATACGCATCTGCTTGAGGCAGGCTCTCCATAGTTTTGATATCTGTAATTGTAATCTCAAAATCGCTTAGTTCGTTGGCAATACTATGCCAACTTCCGTGTATTTCCTGTTTTGGAAGAATATAAAATGCTTACTTTCACACCGAACTATAACATTCTCAAATAATTGTATATTTCTTCAACGACAAAATCAGTTTCGTACTCACCCGCACAGAGGCAGATGATTTGCTATAGGTGTAAATCCGGGTGACGGATAAGATACACGCAGTTTATAGTTATTTTCTTTTGCTACATGTAATGAAATGATTGTCTGCAGCAATAAAGGTATCTTCAACGATTCAATTGCTGAATTTTGATTGTTTCATCTTCACAATATACAATGGTTTCATCAGGTTCATTTACTGTTTTGGGGAGTGAGAACATAACTTGATAGTTGAGTCATGCCAGTTCGCCCTCAAAAGAATTGAGATAATCCTTTGCCAAATGGATAATTGCCTACCACTTCGCAATTTCAGTTTTATTTGATTCATTCTGACTCACATTTTAATGCGTCTCAAATCCATACTTTTTTCTTGTATGTCCGTAATCAATTTCAGAAACAGATTCTCCAATAGAGGCAGCCACCTGTTCCAGCTTTCATTTTAATGTGCCTTGATATCCATACTACGGGCATACCTGTGACATAGGCGTTCACAACGTTCCCTCCACATTTTTGCTGCCGAACGCCTCTTCATCCCTGGATGACAATATTCTCACTGCAGTAGAACCTGCATGATGGAAACTATCCACGTACTTTCACACGGAATAATTTCTGTGTGCAGTCCAACCAAAAGCTTCTTCCATTAAACGGCAGACTTCCTTTACATCAGACTTCATGCGATAACTGTCCATTACCTGCACCCAAAATATTGAAAGTGCGTGGTTTTACTTCCTGCGTTTTTCTGCCAACGCTTTTTGTGCAATGGAAGTCAAAAGCAAGTTGTAAAGCCATGGCTGCAATCCCCAACAAAACCGCCTTGGTCAAAGGGAATCAATTTAGCAGACATCATCGTTCTCTCTACCACACGGCATAATCCTGCTTGGTATCTGCTGCAGATGACATTGCAGCGCGAGAAGACCCCCATCACATACAATCCAGGATGTCTCTCTCACCATCAAAAGTTCGCTAATAATCGCTTCTTCAAAACGAGCAGTATCACCCATGATGATATTATCTTCATCAATATGCGTACAATATAAATTACCGCGCATTGAATTCCAAATTCAGAAATGGACTCATACTATAGTGGGTAGTACCGGAAGGACCAGTTCCAATATTACGCCGTCTTTAATCGTAAGCAATGTCCATAACAATCCCATACGGTCAGACGGTGTTGGCAAATATCTTACAATTCTGTCTCAGCCACGTTTTACGCCTCCCTGTTTCATCATTTCCATCATTGCACGCATGCTTTCCGGGAATTTGGTTCGGCGCTGATGCTGCATTTACAAATACGGAAACCACTTCTTCTGTTAATTCAAAGCCTAATTTTTTAGCGGCTTTGTCCAAAGTAAGCTGTAATTCCCTTTTTATCAAATTCATTGGATTTTCATGTCCAATATAAAGGTTGGTTTAAATATCGTACAATGGCTGCAACGGTGTAATATTTGCAGACTTTGTTATGTACAGGTCATACCCTGCATTTTAATCTGCTCAATATAACATTGTTGTTCTTCAGGTATCCTCTTTTGTTTGAACAAAAGAGGTTTCATACCAAGCTGACCAAAAAAGCAATACATTCAAATATGGGTAAAGTTGTATTACCGTAAATAAAACTTTTTTCCGTCTAACGTCTTTGGCTTCTGCTACTGTTGCCAAAGCATGCTGATATTTCTCTTCCAATTCTTTGGGAAATGGTTTTCTAAGTAATTAAGATATAAATCTTTGTAAGCATGATATACAGCATCAGGACTACAAAAATTATAAAATTCAATGTAAGGAATCCCCAAGAAAGCGTGTTTGCATTTTCTTTGCCCAACGGTAACGCAATGGCATTGGTAACAACGTTTACCTTTGCTGCTGAAGCATTGGCCATCAGCCACGGTACATTCATCAGAAGGTAATTTCATATGAACGCAAATATCATGGTCTTGTAATACATGGATAAATTCTGTTTTTCCAACTCTCCAAAACGGTGACCCAGAATAATGATTTCATCTACTTGTTTCATCACAAGGTTCCATTAACTCTGCACAAGCAGTCAATACGCGTTCCATTCCTTGCGTGTGACTTTCCTGGCGGAAATATTCAGTATGTACTGTAACAATCGGAATACCAGGATTCATCTGAAAGTACATACCAACCGAATCCACATCGTCTCCGTAATTTCAACCACACAAGTAGTAACTAGGAAGATGGCAGGTTTGCGTTCCTGATACATTTGACGGTCTGCTTCCAATTTCTTTTTTAAATGTAACATCATGTTGGTCCTAATACAAAGACACCAACACCCATCCATACCGCCAAGCTGTCATATCCTAAAGAGAACTTTCGTATAATAAGTACATTCATCGGTACCTATTACAATCATAAGTGCATCCGTTACACCTTTTAAAAACGCGCTGAAACCAAATAAAGGACAGTGCGCACCGGGAAAAACTGTTTTTGCCAGAGGTTTTACATCTTTGATTGACTCCATTTTGAGATAATGTTTTATGACTCTAACTTTACCAAAACAAAAAGTCCCTTTCTTGTAATTAGTTTATATGGGCTAGTCCGTCATAACATATAATAGGGCAACGTCTGCCTTCAATGTGGTACTTCCTGCGGAGCACCATGCGCATATCCATCTTTAATCACAACAACTTGGCTGCTTACTTCCAAAGCTTGAGAAATAATATTTTCAATACCATGACGATTCAATCCCTGTCTCTTTGTTCAGCTTTTTACTGAATTCATAATTTCAATTTGATGCGGATATCAAACCGAAGTTGTCGGTTCATCAAAAACAGCATTTCAGGTTTCGCGCCAGAAACCAAACACGCTGTTTTTCACCGCCTGACAATGCAAAAATGCTGCGTTTTCTCATATGAGAAACACTGGTTGCCTCCATAGCCCAATCCAATTTTTTCTTCATCAGATAATCTTTGAAGGCATGATATGGCGTCCTTCCAAAAGCCAACCAATTCTTCTACGGTAATGTCCGGCGGCATGGTTTGCTGCTGCGAGATAAAATAGCAATCGCTACTCTTTTGTTGGCATAGTATGAATACTGTTTCCATCAATTTCAATCACACCCACATTTTAAAATACGCGTGAGTGCTTTTAAAATTGTAGATTTTCCGCATCCATTGGGACCTATAAACGTTGTAATCATGTTTATGAATTACAACATCAAAATCAGGAACCAATTTATCATCATCATAACCAATTTTTAAATGGTTTGCACTTATTGCATAAAAAGGTTCTCCTTTCAATATGGTCATTATGCTCTTGCTTTTCTTTTCTGCGCAGCAAAAAGGGAAGAATGGACCGCCTACTACCGACATTACAATACCGACAGAATTTCAATTTAGGAGCTACTATGGTTCGTCTATGGTATCTGCTGCAAGTACCATAAACGCACCCAGCAACAAAGACGCCGGAAGATCACCTTGCTATGATTGGAACCAACAAGCATTCTGGTAACATGCGGAACAATCAAACCAACAAACCCAATCATACCTACGACAGCAACGGTAGAAGCAGCTAAAAATGCGGATACCGCTGGAAAAGCAGTACGCGAGTCAAATTGACACGGGTCTAAAGTTTTCGCCATATCATCGCCAAGCTGCAATACATGCACCTTTGATACAAGCTAAATGCTGCTACAATACCAATTGCGCCGTAAATACCCTTGGTCTGTACTTGATACCAAAGATTTTCCGGAAGAGACTGCCGTTTAACCAAGAGAGCTGCTCGCCCATGCTGTCAGGAGTTCATGAGGTTAAAAAGGAGGTAACGCCGCTTAACATGGTATTAATAGCTACCACCTGCCAAAAATAATTCCGGACAGGGTCAGCACCCTTTTCCAAGACAATAAATAAATCAGTACACAAGCACCGGCCGCACCAACGAAGGAAAAATCGGCACAGAAGCGGTAGCTGTGGGAAATACCAAAAAGATGATAGTTGCCGCCGTACTGGCGCCTGATGAAAACACCGATAATACCGGGGTCTGCAAAGAGGGTTTTGCATAACCGCCTGTAATAAAGCGCCTGCAGCAGCAAACACATACCAATGATAATCGCCAGTATTACTCTTGGTAATCTAAGGTCTATAATAATTGTATGTACTGAACTGTTGGCATCAAATAAACCGTTATTTCTGCTGTTTGAATAATTTACACTACCAATTCTTAAAAGCTAAAAATAGCTAAAACGAAAATTAAAATTGGCACCACGATACACACACGACTTTTGATTGCATGTTTCTGTATTCATTTAAAACAACCTATTTCTAATTGTATTATGCTCTAATTGGTTCATCAAAAGAACGAATGTCATCAATAATGTTAATACCGGAGGATTTTTGCATAAATGCTTCCTAAGTAAACAACTTTATCATTTTTGAACGGCACTTAATTGTCTCCCAAGTCTGAGGGTTATTTGCAAATTCTTGTTCGTAAGATAAATCATCACCTGTTTTTGGTTGTTGGAGAAACAGCAAACAACAAATCAGGATTTGCAACGATTAAGTCTTCCATACTCAATTGTGCATTTTGAAGGTGGCTTGACCGTCTTTATCCGAGAGAAAATGTTTACATAACCAAAGTTTTTCTAACATATCGCCTAGGTAACCGCCGCTGCCTTTGCATATATGATGTGGTGGATGATAGAGAAGAGGGATACCAACAGATTTACCGCCGCTTTTCTCTTTAAATGCTGCCATATCGGTTTTCAAGGGTCAGTAATTTCTTCATAATAGCATCAGTTTCTTCTTTTTTTATTAAATTAGCTACCTAAATTTGTACTTCTGTTTTGATATCATCATATTGCACTGTTGGACCTGCATTTACATAGTAACAAGAAAAATGCCTTGGCTTTCTAATGTATTGCCGTATTTTTTCTTTTATTTGTGCTGGAAAGAATAACAAGATCGGTTTAAAAGCAATGATGCTTTCCATATCAATTTCATTCATGTACCGGAATGGAAGACGTTCTGCCTTCAAATCATCCGGCCATTCAGTAATAGAGGTTTGGAATAGCAACCATGTCCACCCATTTCGTACAAAGTCATAACAGGACCCGCTGTCATAACAATAATACGTTCCGGTGTTTTTCCATTTTAAGCTTTCGCAAATTGTTCTTGTAATGATTCAGGATATTTGATTTCAAAATCGCTTCCGGATTGCTGATTTGTAGCAGAAACAGCAGTAGAAGTTGTATCTGTCCCCGATTCTGTTGAGCCACCGGAACTGGAACAACACAAACTACCATTAAAATTGCAGCTAATGCAGCCGCAACACCAATAACACCTTTTTTCATTTTTTCATTTTCTATTTCCCCCACTTTCATCATATCTCTTGCCAAAAAAGCACGATAAATTTCACACATTTCAGATTCGGACAATGCTTCTAAAACAGTGCAGCCTTGATTTTTTCACCAATTTGAATATCTCCACATCTTGGAATGGTTGCCACAATTGATGTGCCTATTTCTTCACATGCCTTTCTTACTATTTCATCTTCGTTCTCAATATTTTTCTTATTTAAAATTAAACCTTGTAATTTAGCATAACCTCTTTTGCCAAACCCCTTTAATTGCAGTTGCAATATTATTGGCTGCAAACAGAGACATCATCTCACCTGATGATACTACATACACATCCTGCGCATATCCGCCGCGAATTGGCATTGCAAAACCGCCGCAACTACGTCACCCAATACGTCATACAGTACAACATCAGGCTGATACTTTTCAAAAATTGAAGTTCTTCAATTTTTCAAAATGCTGTAATAATGCCTCTGCCGGCACAACCAACTCCGGGGTAGGACCACCTGCTTCAATGCATAGAACACCGCCGAATCCGGTAAATACAATATCCTCTACTTTCAAATCATCCCCCTTTGCCTTTATTTGTTCCAATACGGTGGGAATCCCTTTGCCACCCATCAAATTTTTGGAATCTGATTTTGGTCGCAACCTATCTGCACCACTTTATAACCTTCTTTGCTAAATGCCGCAGATAAGTTGGACGTTGTGAATAGATTTTCCTATACCGCCTTTTTCCATAAATTGCAATTTTCTTCAAAAGCCTCCCAAAGTTAGTCTTAGCTAACTATTGATGAAAATAAAAGAGATCCTCCAAACGATTTAGAATGATTGATCTCATCAGTTAGCTTTTCGCTAACCTAAAATAATAACAAATTTTATTTCCCATGTCAATATATTTCCCAAAGATTTTGTACACATTTTTCATATTGTATAAAATTGCATATTTCAGTCTCATTGTGTCCAAAAACGCAAAAGCAAAGGGGAGAAGTTTTTCACTTCTCCCTTGCTTACCAAAGCTATGAATAATAGGCGTGCCACAGCTATTTATTAAAGAGAACCTTATATTGCGGTTATCTCTGCTTTTACCTTTGAAAGCATATATAAAAGCACTCTGTTGCAATGATATGCCTGCAAATAACTGCAACCATACCTGTTTTGTATCTCCTGTCCGGGGACTCTCCATTCCTCCTGTTCCTTCCATATTCCCTGTTTGTGTGGGTTTCTCCCGGTGTTTGCAGCTGTTGACTTTGAGCAAATACCACTTTTACCGTCACTGCCGCTGACGGCATTTGGAAAGCTCTTATATTGATTTTGACTTCCATTGTTCCATATGCGCTTTTTCTGCCTCTGAAATATCAATTGTAGTTCCATTGCTGTCTGTGGCTGTGATAACTTTCTACTGTTCCACCCTGTGTATATACCCGTAGTGGTGTTCCACGGTGCTGCTCATATGCATCTGTCCACGCTTGTCCTGTTCCACCGGTAACTTCTATTGTAATTGGATATTCTGTTCCTTCTGTAGTCACTGCTTCCCAGAAGCGCGATGTGTCTTCTGCTGTTAATTTTATCTTTGATTTATTGGCTGTTACATCCCATAACTTATATTGCCCTGTTCTTCTACATCCTCCAATTTTACTTTAAAAAGCTCATTTCTATTTCTGTTCCCGTGTGTACATGCTTCCCACTGCTGCATTACTGTTCTTCCCTGCTTCATTGGTACTTAATGTGGGGCTGCCTCTACCGTACCGCGCTTCACGCCATCGGTATTCTCTCCCTATATATTGAAAGCCTCCTATTACCACTTCCAGGTTCTTCTGGTACCATTCCTGGGGCATACTACCTCTAAATTGATATCTTCTGATTTTGCTCTATATCCCCCACGCATACTGAATTGTTGTTTTTCGAATATAGCTCTGTTCACCTGCAGGTGTTTCCTCTTCATGCCAACGTATTTCATTGTTTTCTTTATTGACTTCTTTTACCAATGGTTGCTCTATTGTACCATTGGTATCTTCTTTTGTATATTGGTATTTCTTTGTATATTATGTTTACCAATGATTTTACGCCTGCATTCTCCATTGTTTTTTCTCACGGAAGATGTATTCTTCTCATACTCTTCTTTGATTGCTGTTCCGATTGCATCGTTATCTGCTGTCAAATTAATATTTACCGGAGCGTTGGTAAACATTCCTGTGATTGCTGGGCTTTCCATTCCTGTCCATCCGCTCAAATCCACTTCTGTTAAGTTGGTGCATCCGCTGAACATATTGGCTGTGCTTGTTAGGTTTGGCATATTTGCTTCTGTGATGGATACTCTCTCCAGCCTGCTTTGTCCTTTCAGCATCCCTTCCATGCTTGTTACTCCGCTTAATCCGCTCCAGCCTTTTAGTTCGGTAATTTGGTCCTTTCTTCCCAATACGCTCCAGCCTCTTGAAAGACCGGATAAATCCTGCACTGTATTATTCAAATTCAATTGTTTATGGAAACATTTGCTTTGAAATCGGTTCGGCTATCATACCATGGAACCTCAATTTCTGGTCTGCATTTGTTAGAACTTCATCGCAGCAATGTAAACACGGACCAGCGGGATATTACCCAAAAGACGGTGAATCAAATGCCCCGCCACTATTAGCCACTTTTCATTGCATCCGTCTAAAATCCAGCCGGAAATATCTAATAATTCTAAAGGGGTACATTCATCAAAGGTAAAATAAAAGAACATCGTTTTAAAACCAGTTTAAGTTCGGTATTCCTAATTTCTTTTGACATTGGTACAACCTGAAAAAGTACCATATAAACTATTCAATGAATGAATTTCTGTCCAACTGCTTAAATCTATCTTCTAATTTTGTGCAGCTGGGAAAACGCTTGCTATGAAACTCAATAAAAAGGAACCCTCAGCCGTAAAACTAAATTCCTGCAGAAGTTTTCACAGCCATAAAACAACCATGGTAAATTGACAATTTTATTAAGTTCCAACGTTCTAAATTTGCAGATTGCAATATGTGCAATTGTAAATACAGCAGAACCTTCAAATGCATTTGGCCCAGTTAAGATTCGATGCCTGTATCCTGCCAGAGATAATAAATTTTTACAATTATAAAATGCATAACTGATATCTGAAAAAATTTTTTGTATTGGTCTCACTCCAGTTTAAGCGTACATTACTTAAACTGGTACATCCCTGAAACAATCTGCTGATAGTTGTCACATTAGAGGTATCCCATGCGCTTAAATCAATATTGTCAATCGCAGAACAGTTTGCAAATAATCTGGATATATTTGTTACATTTTGCGTATTGAATTGTTCCATACCAAGCACTGTAGTTAAACCGGTACAACCGTAAAACAATGCATCCATAGTGGTAGTTTCAGATGTATCGAAATTCCCCGCAAAATCATCTTTGTAAGGTTTGCATTCCAGCCTGTTCCTAATGTACTGGTATCCGAATTATATTGTGCAAATAAAGCTACTGAATGTCAGAAGGAGCTTTTTACTCCGCCTTCTGCACTTACATACATATCAAAACCTTGTTTATCATCCTCTACTAAATAAGCAATAACAGAACTTCCTTCTTCTGCAATATTACGAGCGTAGACAATGTCAGCTCTGTCTTTACAGTCACTTTTCACTTGAGTCCTCCACCAGATGCGCGTCGTCCATATAGTCTAATAATTCATCTCGAAAGGTGTAACAGAATGTACTTTTTGTCGCCTACAAGCTCTCCATTGATAAGAATATCACTAAAATCCAGCACTTCTGATTTAAACCGGCTGTTTCCATGATTTGATTACTTTTTAGCAGGCGCCTTTTCAACTTGTCCCACTTCCAGAAATACCCCCGTTTGTCCCCAAACAGGTTTTAAAGTTATATTTTCATCGGGCATAGTAATGCTTTCACCAGCAGAATAACGTGTACCTGCATATGTGCCCTCCGTAACAATCCAGGTTCCTCAGATGCGCCTAACAGTACCGGAAGCAGCAGATTGATTTTATCCTGTTACATTATTCCAACTCATAACGAATGGTAAAGGTCAGATTTTATTTAAAAACTACCTCAGGAAACGTGATACTTCCATTTTGATTTGTCTCATCAATCAGACCTGTATAATAGGTAGTAGTAAACGCCCTGCTCATCAAATACACATTCCGGCCCCATTGTCTCCGGATTTAATCTATTTTTAATTTTACCTGCAGTGTATCACCTGCATTAAAATCTCCTGTTTGAATGATAACACCTTTTTTTTATCCTGGTTAATCGTAGCTTCCGTGTTTCCATATACAAGCGTTACTTTAATTGGTTCTGCACTTACTTCTGTAATTTCTTCTATCATTGTTTGATTTTTGTGAAAGGGTTAAATTCATTGTTCCTTCATGATGATCAAATAATGCTTTACTAAAAGATACCAATAATTCATTGGAATAGAATTCTTCCAATGCTTTTTTGCTTCATCAGCAAACTGATTCAACACATTGTTTACGGTTTTACTGTATTGATATGTAACCAAAGCACCGTTATCTCCCAATGCAGCGTCAAGTTCTGTTAATTTATCGCTAAGCCTCGGCTTCTTTATTGACAGAAGAACCAAGTGCCCAAAAAATAACGGTTGGATGATTATTCATCTTTTACTTTTGTATTGCTTCCAGCGCTTTATCTACCGCAGTTAACTCGTTTGCTTCTCCACCAATTTGAGTTAAAGAAGAATTTGCGTCATATTCTGCGGCTGTCTCTCTAACCAGTTCGTTTTCGTTTGTTTGTTCGCCGCCATATGTAATATTTTTACCGGATTGGAACCATAAGCATACACCATGTCACTGGATTTTCCGCTCCATCCTGCAATGACAGCTCCTGCTTCTTTGTGTGTCGACTGCTTACCTGTATCGGACGCGTCTACCAAAAAGATAACATTTTACCGGCTCTTTGGTTCAGCATGGATGA
>VOFI01001768.1_pt1 | contig 17079 bp, 29 predicted proteins | sample 5384131 | NCBI WGS metagenome assembly VOFI01 (sample SAMN12384728, study PRJNA508395) | human gut metagenome | isolation source: healthy gut H | host: Homo sapiens
CCCTTCACCGTTATGCAGGTGAGTATGGTTTTGATGTGACAATTAATAAGTTTGATTTTGCAACGCTTAAGGCCAATCGTCAGGCTTATATCGACCGTATCCATGGTTCTTATGAGCGTGGTTTGATAACAATGGCGTTGAACGTGTATACGAGTATGCAAGATTTGTTGACCCTCATACGGTTGAAGTAGCGGGTGAGCGTTATACAGCACCCCATATCCTTATTGCGACTGGTGGTCACGCCCTTTATCAAAACATTCCAGGTAGTGAATATGGGATTACCTCAGATGGTTTCTTTTGAACTAGATGAGGTGCCAAACGTACAGCTGTTATTGGTGCTGGCTACATCGCCGTTGAGGTTGCTGGTGTTCTCAATGCTCTTGGAAGTGATACACACCTCTTTGTGCGTAAAGATCGTCCATTGCGTACCTTTGATAAGGATATCGTTGATGTTTTTAGTTGATGATGGCTAAATCTGGTCCAACCCTCCACACGCATGCTAATGCAACAGAGGTAGTGAAAAATGCAGACGATTCCTCTGACTATTAGCTTTGACAATGAAGAAACTATTACAGTTGATTGCCTTATCTGGGCTATTGGACGCGCAGCCAACACTCTCTGGTTTTGGTATTGAAAAGACAGGCGTTAAGTTGACTGAACGAGGTAACATTTATTCAGACGAGTTTGAAAACACATCTGTTCCTGGTATCTATGCTCTTGGAGATGTGACTGGTAAACTTGATTTGACACCAGTTGCAGTCAAGGCTGGACGTCAATTGTCAGAGCGACTCTTCAACAATAAAGCTGATGCTAAGCTTGATTACACTGATGTAGCCACCGTGGTCTTTAGCCATCCAGTTATTGGTTCTGTTGGTTTGACTGGAAGAAAAAGCAATCGCTAAATATGGTGCGGAGAATATTAAGGTTTATAAATCTAGTTTCACACCAATGTATACGGCCCTTTGGAGACAATCGTCAGCCTTCAACTATGAAATTAGTAACGCTTGGTGAGGATGAAAAATTGTTGGCCTACATGGTATTGGTTATGGTGTTGATGAGATGATTCAAGGTTTTGCGGTTGCTATCAAAATGGGAGCAACTAAGGCTGATTTTGATAATACGGTTGCCATTCACCCAACAGGTTCAGAAGAATTTGTGACGATGAGATAGAAAAGGTGAAGTCTGTTAACCGATGGTTTCAGACCTTTCTTTGTGTCTGAATGGCTTCAATTGAAATCACGCAAGGAATTCCCTTGCGAATTTCCATAGCCTTTTTGGCTATGGAAACCATTCATCCAACCGGTTCAGAAGAATTTGTAACGATGAGATAGAAAGGTGAAGTCTGTTAGCAACCATAGTTTAGACTTTTTCTTTGTGTTCAAATAGCAGCCTATATTTTGTGTAAAACTATATATTGTCTAAATAAAAAGGCCTTCAGGCCTTTCTTTCGTTTTAATAAGTAGGTTTCTTACTTCTGAGATAAAGTAAAGAGATCCAGTGACAACAAATAGGTCATCAGAATCTGCTGATTCAGCTTGTGCTAGCCATTCTCTATAGTCGGCCACACATTTGAAGTTTTGAGGATAGTCATCTAAGGGCAGTGCTTCAAAAAAGTCAAAGTTGGTTACCGTTATATCATAATCTTTCAGTTCTTCTAGTAAGTTTGCTAAAGGTTTTCGTCTCAGTCCTGCAAAGAGGATGTGGATTTTACGATTGATAAAGTTATCTTTTAGTACCTGTTTTAAGCTGGCAATTCCTTGAGGATTATGAGCACCATCTAGATAAATGTTATTTCCTATCCACTCACTACGACCAGGCCAATGCGTCTCTTCAATCCCCTCTTGGATGCTCTTATCGGTAATCTTAGAAAATGTTTGAGCTAGGAGATATGGGCAGCAGTGACAGCTAGCCCAGCATTGTTTTCTTGATGCTGCCCTAACATTGGAAGTTTAAGATTTGGACTTTCCCAATGGTCATAAGAAATTTGGATCGTTCGATTGTCTTTCGGAAGCAGCTGAATTTCCCTATCAATGATGGCTAAAGGAGCTTGTAGGTCATGTGATTTTTGGTTGAAAAATGTTCAACTTCTGCAGAGACACGACCAAGTAAGATAGGTGTGTTTTCTCGCATGACGCCTGTTTATGATTGGAATGTCCAAAAGGCTATTGCCAAGGTTTCAGTGTGATCAAAGCCAATTGAAGTACAGATGACAAGCTCTGGCGAAAGGACATTGGTCGAATCAAGGCGTCCACCAATACCAGCTTCAATGATAGCCATATCAACCTGTTTAAGGTCAAAGTAGAGGAACATGAGTAAGGTGACCAATTCAAATTCCGTTGGTCGCTCAAAAGCAGTGTGCTCTTCTAAATCATCGAGAAGAACCTGAGCTTTCTCGACAAGGCTAATCAAATCCTTATCAGGGATTTCTGTGCCGTTATATGCTAATACGTTCGTTGAAGCGAGTGATATAAGGGGAGGTGAAAGTCCCGACCTGATAGCCTGACTTTGTTAGGATATTTTGTAGGTAGCTTGTTGTTGATCCCTTACCGTTGGTCCCGACAATATGCACCGTTGGAAAGTGAGTCTGAGGGTTTCCGGCTTGTTTCAAAAGCCAACGCATACGTTCGAGTTGAGGGCGACGGCCATTGCCCTTGAAAGAATGGATAAAATTTAGAGTTTCTGTATAGTTCATAGGATTATAGAAAAAGGCAGGGTTTCCTAGCCTTTTATATGTTTTAGTTAGAAGCGGCGTCACCAGTTGTTGCACCACCAGTAGTCGCATTGCCAGATGTTGTGTCTGCAGTAGCGCTGATGAAGAGGTAGTCGTATTGCCACCTGTTGTTGTATCTGCAGATGACGAATAGGTGTTAGTTCCTGCTTGGCTACTTGTTTCTGTTTCTGAATCAGTCGCATTGCCATAACTAGATGAAGCAGCGCTGGATTCTTGAGTCTTATTATTGCCTTCTTCGATGACTACAGTTGATTGATTGGCTGATGAATCAGAAGTGTCCTTATTTTTAGAGGCTGTGAAATTCATGATGGTGATTGAAGCCACGATGATTGACAAAATTGTCCCGACGGCAGTAAGGACTTTTTGGAAGGCAGTGAAGCCTTTTGTAACGTGTTCAGTCACCTTTGGGGCAGATTTTTTTTTTTCTTCTTTTGATGAATGATTACGGCGTGAGTAATTTTCAGACATGATGCTCTCCTTAAAAATATTTCGTACTTTCTATTATATGATTTTCTCGCAAAAATTGCTAAAAAATTATGCTATAATAAATAGTAAATAAAAATCGAGGAAAAATCATGATTTATTTTGATAATTCAGCCACTACGGTGCCTTATCCAGAGGCACTTAGAACCTATCAAGAAGTGGCTACTAAAATTTTTGGGAACCCATCCAGCCTACACCAATTAGGAACATCTGCGACACGTATTTTGGAGGCTTCTCGTAAGCAAGTTGCGGACCTCATTGGAAAATCAGCCGATGAGATTTTCTTTACGTCTGGAGGAACCGAAGGCGACAACTGGGTCATTAAAGGAGTGGCTTTTTGAAAAAGAGCCTTACGGCAAACACATTATTGTTTCTGATATTGAACATCCTGCGGTGAAAGAGTCTGCCAAATGGCTTTCAGAGCATGGTTTCGAAGTGTCCTATGCACCAGTTAATGAGCAAGGATTTGTGGATGTTGAAGCTCTTGCTGGATTATTACGCCCCGACACAATCTTGGTTTCGGTTATGGCTGTTAATAATGAAATTGGATCAATCCAACCTATTCAAGCCATTTCAGATCTTTTTGGCTAATGAGCCTACGGTATCTTTTCCATGTGGATGCTGTTCAGGCTATTGGGAAGATTCCAGTATCGTCCTATTTAACTGACCGTGTAGATTTTGCGACATTTTCTGGTCACAAGTTTCATGCTGTTCGTGGTGTCGGTTTTGTCTACAAAAAGGCAGGGAAAAAGATTACGCCACTCTTAACAGGTGGTGGTCAAGAAAAAAGACTTTCGTTCAACGACTGAGAATGTTGCTGGCATTGCGAGTATGGCTAAGGCCTTGCGCTTAGTTACTGACAAAGAGGTGTTTTCTCTTCCGAAAATTGCCAAGATGAAAAAGATTATCTTTGACGAATTGGCTAAGTACGAGGATATTACTATTTTCTCAGGTGAAGGTGAAGACTTTGCTCCCAATATTTTGACCTTTGGAATCAAGGGTGTTCGTGGTGAAGTTATTGTCCATGCTTTTGAAGAGCATCAAATCTATATTTCAACGACATCTGCATGTTCATCTAAGGCGGGAAAACCAGCAGGGAACCCTTATTTCTATGGGTGTTCCGACTAAATTAGCTCAAACGGCTGTACGTATCAGTCTTGATGATGACAATGATATGGGACAGGTGAGAACAGTTTCTCACGATCTTCAAGCAGGTCTACGCCAAGACACAAAAAGTGAGATAGCAAGATTTAAGTAATTAAACAATAAAACTAAATTCAAATGTAAAAAGGAAAAGGAATGACACTAACATATTCAGAAATTATGGTTCGCTATGGTGAATTGTCTACCAAGGGCAAAAACCGTATGCGCTTTATCAATAAACTTAGAAATAACATCAAGGATGTTCTATCCATCTATCCAGATGTTAAAGTGACTTTTGACCGAGACCGTGGTCACATCTACCTCAATGGTACAGACTATGAGCCAGTAGCAGAGTCTTTGAAGCAAATTTTTGGTATTCAAGCCTTTTAGTCCTGTTTACAAGTTTGAAAAAAGATGTCGAGGTCTTGAAAAAGGCTGTTCAAGACATTATGACTGGGCTCTATCGTGACGGTCTTACCTTTAAAGTAACTGCTAAACGTAGTGACCATGATTTTGTCCTTGACAGTCGTGAGCTCAATCTTACTTTAGGAAATGCAGTTTTTGATGTATTGCCTGACATTAAGGCTCAGATGAAGGGCCCAGATGTCAACCTTAAGGTAGAAATTCGTGCCGAGGCGGCTTATATTTCTCACGAGGAAATCAAAGGAGCAGGTGCGGACTACCTGTAGGGACTGCCGGTAAAGGAATGCTCATGCTTTCAGGTGGGATTGATTCGCCAGTGGCAGGTTATCTTGCGCTTAAACGTGGTGTAGATATTGAAGCTGTCCACTTTGCAAAGTCCTCCTTACACCAGTCCTGGAGCTCTTAAAAGGCTCAAGATTTGACCCGTAAGTTGACCAAGTTTGGTGGTAATATCCAGTTCATCGAAGTACCATTTACTGAAATCCAAGAGGAAATCAAAGAAAAAGCGCCTGAGGCTTATTTGATGACCTTGACCCGTCGTTTCATGATGCGTATTACGGACCGCATTCGTGAAGAACGCCGAGGCCTTGTGATTATCAATGGTGAAAGTCTTGGTCAGGTTGCTAGTCAGACTATGGAGTCTATGCAGGCGATTAATGCTGTTACATGTACGCCAGTGATTCGCCCGGTTGTCACTATGGACAAGTTGGAAATCATTGATTTGGCACAAAAAATTGATACCTTTGACATTTCCATCCAACCTTTTGAGGATTGCTGTACTATCTTTGCACCTGACCGTCCAAAAACTAATCAAAAATCAAAAACGTTGAACAATATGAACGTCGTATGGATGTTGATGCCTTGGTTGAACGTGCGGTTGCAGGAATCATGGTGACTGAAATCACACCTATTGAAGAGGCGCAAGACGAAGTGGATACACTTATTGAAGACTTGCTCTAATCTAGGAGGATATCGTACTAACATAGTAGTGCTTAGCTGCTACTAGAGTTAGGTATGTCGAAAAAGAAATGTCGATGTTGAACTTTTTACCCAGAAAGGAAAATACATGACTGTTTATAACATCAATTTAGGAATCGGTTGGGCATCAAGTGGTGTTGAGTACGCCCAGGCCTATCGTTCTACAATTTTCAAAAACACAGGTATTAAGGCCAAATTTGTCTTTATGGATATGTTCTTGCAGGACAATCTTTCATTTGACCCGTAACATGGGGTTTGCAGATGAAGACATTATTCGGCTCTACAGCTATTTTTACAGACCTGAAAATTGCTCCAACGACCTATACGGTCAAGGATTTGGAAAAGGAAATTCCTTATGACATCACGCGTCGTGAGATTAATGGTAAAGGTGGTTAAGCTCTTTTTGTGCCAAGGAAGATATCTTCTATGCAGCTTATTTGCGTAAAGAGGGTGAAGATATTGTCCATCGTGTGTGGAAAAAGTATCGCGTGGTTGCTTAATTCGTAAAGACTTTTTACTCTTACACTAAGATGTTCACGGAGTACTACACCCTGTAGATAACAAGGCCCACCTCTATCAACGTCGTTTCTTCAATGAGGATGGTAGTGTTGCCTATGATGAAATTGTTGATGGTAAGGATAGTGTCTTCCGTTTCCCAGATAAGATTTTTGTCATCTAAACATGAATTTATCGCCTACTTCATGTCGCAACTTGGTCTAACTGACCAGGATATCGTTATTTTGGACCGTGCAACTGGCACAGGGCAGGCTGTTTTCCGTAATACTAAACCTGCTAAGCTTGGGGTTGTGGTCCATGCAGAGCACTTTAGTGAAAATGCTGTGACAGACAAGACTATTCTTTGGAATAACTTCTATGAGTACCAATTCAGCAATGCAGATAAGGTTGATTTCTTCATCACAGCGACAGAGCGTCAACGTAGCATTATGCTAGATCAGTTCAACAAATACACACCATTTACACCTAATATCGTAACGATTCCTGTGGGAAGTTTGGATAAACTGAGAGAGCCTGAGGAGAGCGTAAACCATTCTCAATCATCACAGCTTCACGTTTGGCCAATGAAAAGCACGTGGATTGGTTGGCTAAGGCTGTTGTTAAGGCTAAAGAAAGTCTGCCACAAGTGAACTTTGATATCTTTGGTACAGGTGCTGAAGAAGCCAAAGCTTAAGGCCATTATCGAGGAAAATCAAGCTCAGGATTATATCCACCTAAAGGTCACCAAGATTTAACAGAAGTCTACAAGGATTACGAACTTTACCTATCAGGTTCTAAGAGTGAAGGGTTTGGCTTGACACTTCTAGAAGCTGTTGGATCTGGTCTTAGGTATGATTGGTTTTGATGTCCGTTATGGAAACCAAACTTTTATCAAGGATAATGAAAATGGTTACTTAATCCCTCGATTTTGAAAAGCATGATGAGCCTGCTATTGTAGCTGCCTTTGGCAGAGAAAAATTGTAGCATTCTTCAATCGTTCAGATTTGGATTATATTCATCAAGTCTCTTATGATATCGCCAAAGGCTTTTTGACAGAGGAAATCGAGCAGAAGTGGCTTAACTTAGTAAAGGGAGATGACTAATCATGATTAATTTATTTGAAACTATAGTCAAGGTAGTTGGGATCTCCATTACTGCTGATTGTCGCTGGCTATGTGAATACAACAGTTTGTCTTTTCAGATGATGGCTTTCTGCCTAGTGATGTGGACCTCACCTTACCTTTATTTCACTGGTTTTGACAAGGTTCAGGTTCTGCACTTTACTTTAATCAGGTCCCTGTGCCTGATTACTGGAAATTATAGGAACAAATAGCAACGCGGAAATCTTCCGTTTTGATAAGAAACGTGGTCATATTCATTATGCGCATCCTGCTCACCAACGTCTGGTTAAAGCTGTGGACTGGTATGATGAATCAGGTCGCCTGCGCGTGACTGATCGCTACAATAACAAGGGTTACCGTTTCTCACAAACAACCTTACAATGTTAAGCAAGAAGCGACCATTACTAGTTATTTCACTCCAGACAACAAGGAAGTTATTGTCATTAATCATTTGACCAAAAGACGTTATCTTGAATTGGAAAGACAAGGTCTACATTTTCAAAAACAAATCGGAATTTGTAGTCTTCTATCTTAAAGAAGCTGGTTATGATTTGAGTCGTATTCTATACAACTCATTGGCGACACCTTTTCTTGACAACTATGAATCTTCCAAATTCTGGTCAAGATGTTCTCTTCTGGCAAGAACCAATCACTGATTCAGTCCCTGGGAATATGCGCCTCCTTCTTGATAGCAATCACCGTCAAACTAAGATTGTAGTGCAAGAATACACAGCATATACGAATCTTCTAAAGTTGGTTAGTCCAGAGCAGGCTTCTCGCGTGGCTTTCCTTGGCTTCATGTATCCATTTGCCCGTCAGAATAATTTCCAAAATCAAGCACTGATCTTGACCAACTCAGATCAGATTGAACATTTGGAAAGCATTGTCAGTGAAGTGCCTACCATGCACTACCATCATATTGGTGCAATCACTGAAATGTCAAGTCGTTTTGATGGATTTAGCTAAAATATAGTAATGTTAGCCTTTACCCCTAATATTACGACAGAGCAGGTTAAGCGCCTTTATAAAGAGGCTGATTTCTATTTAGATATTAACCACCAAAATGAAATCCTGTCAGCGACACGTGCTGCCTTTGAAAAATAACCTGCTTATCCTGGCTTTCACGAACACAAGCCATGGTCCAGATTATACTGCACCAAGTAATATCTTCTCACCAATGAATGCTGGGCAATTTAAGCAAACGCTTAAAGAAGCCTTGGGCAACCGTGACTTCCTTAGTCACTTGCTTGATCGTCAACGTGAGCATGCTCATGTAGCAACAACCAGAAGATTATAAGAAGGTTATTGGTTAGGAAAAAATGACACTAGAGGTTCGTAACATTTATCCTCTGACACCAACATTCAAGAAGGTCGCTTCACTTTATGAAGCGGCTTTTTCCTGTGGAGGAGAGACTCCCACTTTGGCAATTGTCTTGGAATAATTTGAAAAAGGACAATCTTTCTTGGCATATTTTGATAGGGAAGTTTTTATTGGTTTTACCTATAGCAATCTGTACTGATAACCTGGTCTACCTGCTTCTTTCTTGCGGTTGAGGAAAGTAAACAGTCGCAGGGTTACGGTAGTCAAATTTTGGCACAAGTTAAGGGGAAGAAGCAGGAGAACGACCGTGTGTGCTTACGATTGAACCCATGGATGAGGGAGGCTGCTTCTAACCGTAATCAGCGCTTAAAACGCTTAGCATTTTTATGAGCGACATGGCTATCAGCTATTGAATCACTTCTATTTCGAAGGGACTGAACGCTATCAAATTTTGACAACGGATAAGAGCCTTTGTTTAGCTGATTTGGAGCAGGATTTATCTAAGACCTTCTTAGGAAAAATATGGTATAAGTGGGTTGAGTAGGGGGAATCATTACTTGGTTAAAGGTCAATGAGCAGAATAAGAATAATCAAAATATCTTTTTCTCTTGTCATTAGAGGGAAAAATGATAGACTTGTAACGTTGACTAAATGCACGTCCTGTGCAACCGCACGACTACTGTTTGCAAGTGGGTTCGTCCCCCGCAGTACTAGGCGAGTCTTCACAGAGGGAAACCTCAGACACATTAAAAATTTTAATAGGAGGTGCATCATGAGCACATACGCAATTATTAAAACTGGTGGTAAACAAGTAAAAGTTGAAGTTGGACAAGCGATCTATGTTGAAAAAATCAACGCTGAAGCTGGATCAGAAGTAACTTTTAACGAAGTTGTTCTTGTCGGTGGTGATAAAACTGTAGTAGGTACTCCAGTTGTTGAGGGAGCTACTGTTGTCGGAACTATCGAAAAACAAGGTAAACAAAAGAAAGTCGTCACTTTCAAATACAAACCTAAAAAACATTCACACCGCAAACAAGGTCATCGTCAACCATATACAAAAGTTGTTATCGACGCGATCAACGCGTAAGTTAGCGACTAATCACTAAGAAAGGACACAATCTTATGTTGAAAACTCTTGAAAACTTGCAACTTTTCGCCCACAAAAAAGGTGGGGGTTCTACTTCCAATGGTCGTGATTCACAAGCTAAACGTCTTGGTGCTAAAGCAGCTGATGGACAAACTGTATCAGGTGGATCAATCCTTTACCGTCAACGCGGTACAACACATCTACCCAGGTGTAAACGTAGGCCGTGGTGGTGATGATATACTCTTCGCTAAAGTTGAAGGTGTTGTACGTTTCGAACGTAAAGGTCGCGACAAAAAACAAGTATCTGTATACCCAGTTGCTAAATAATTAAGCTAAAGTCTGCACTTTTGTGTAGGCTTTTCTTTATGAAGAAGGAGAATCCTATGCCTTTAAATCACTACCAACAAGAAGTGGGGCCAAGTCTAGCGGATGCTAGTCCAGGTAAGATGCCAGATGTTGCCCTATTAGAAGGCCGTTATTGCAGCGTTGAACATTTGACAGTGGCAGAGCATTATAAGGATATTTTAGACTTTTTATTTTACTAATCAGATTCTTTCTGATTGGACCTATATGTATGCGGACCCTTTTGAATCTGAAGAAGCTGTACGTCAGTGTTTGGAGGATTATGAGCAATCCCGATAACCCTTATTTCTTTGCCATCAGGGATAAGGCTTCAGGTAAGGTTCTGGGAACCTTTTCACTTATGGCTATTACACCCAAAAATCGTAGTGTTGAGATGGGGACGGGTGATTTTGGCACCTGCTTTACAAAAGACTCGAGCAGCCACAGAAGCTCAATACCTGCTTATGAAATATGTCTTTGAAGATCTTAACTATCGTCGTTATGAGTGGAAATGTGATAGTCTCAACCGCCCTTCTGCCAATGCAGCCATGCGTTTAGGGTTCACCTATGAGGGGCGTTTTCGTAACCATGCTATCTATAAGGGACGTAGCCGTGATACGGACTGGTTCTCGATTATTGATAGTGAGTGGCCGGCACTTAAGAAACGATTTGAGAATTGGCTAGCTCCTGAGAATTTTGATGAAAGGGACAGCAGAAACATTCTTTAAGAGACTGTTAGCTGGCAATATAAGGGCTCTTTTCTGATGAAGGAGCCTTATTTTAGTAGTCTTAGTCCTAAATCAAAGTTCCTACTTTTCTAGTGATTATTATCGCTGTCAAAATCAGTCTAAATACTCATTTTCTGTCAATAATATTCCCATAATAAAAGCATATTTATGCTATAATAAAAAATAATTGTATCAAGGAGAATATGACTAATGGATTTAATTCGCGAAAAAGTATTTGTTAACCGTTACCACTATGATGTTCGTAACCATGAGTGGGAAAAAAGAGAATGGTGTGCCTAAAACAAATGTTGAAGTAACTTTCCAGTTGCACAATAAAGATGAAGAAGCTAACAATACGTCTGTTGTAGCTGTTTTGCAATTTATGATTGTCCGTGATGAGTTTGTTATCTCAGGGATTGTTTCTCAAATGGACCATATTCAAAACCGTATCGTCAATGAACCAAAGACTTCACAAGAAGAAGCAGAAGCCTTGGCTGCACCGTCTCTTGGATACGCTTCAACGTTTGACTTATGAAGTAACTGAAATTGCCTTGGATCGTCCAGGTATCAATTTGGAGTTCTAAGATGTCCTTGCAGTTATTACGGATTCATCGGTTAATCTCCCTGCTGAAATTCAGGGTCATGCTGATGTTTATGTTTTAGATATTCCGGTCATCATTGAGGGGCAGCCTTTTGTTGAAGGAAAAAACTTGGATGTCAATCAGTTTTATGCGCAAATGGCAAACTTTGAGGAACTGCTCAAGACGTCGCAACCTAATCTAGCTGACTTGGATAACTTGCTTACGGAGTTGGAGGAGAAAGGTTATACCCATGTCATTGGGCTTTTCCTTTCTTCAGGAATCTCTGGTTTTTGGGCCAATAGTCAGATTTTGATTGAGGACCATGCCAAGTTGAAGATTGCTTTTCCTGATACAAAAATCACAGCAGCTCCTATGGGAGCTATGGTGAGAAACGTTTTGCATTGGTCAGCCCAAGGAATGTCTTTTGAGAACATTTTGAAGAAGCTTGAGGAACAAGTTGATCAAACGACGGCTTATATTCTTGTGGATGATCTTAATCATCTGGTTAAGGGTGGCCGTTTGTCGAATGGTTCGGCGATTTTAGGAAATCTTTTGTCTATCAAACCTATTTTGAATTTTAATGACGAAGGAAAAATCGTTGTTTTTGAAAAGGTGCGTACAGAGAAGAAAGCTGTGAAACGTTTGGTTGCCCTAGCTGAGGAAAATCGTGAAATGGAGCTTAGTATTCTTCACACGAATGCTCCTGAAAAAGCTGAAGATTTTTAAAAGGCAGCTAGAAGCAGAGGGAATTAGCGTTTCAACAGTGGTATCCTTATGTGCTGTAATTGCGACACACTTGGGTGAAGGAGCGCTAGTACTAGGTCTAACACCTAAATTTACCAAATAAGTACTATCCATGTGGGATGGGCTTGTCTATGATTAAGATCAATAGAGAGAGAAAAATGACATGTCTATTAAAGTTATTGTTGCTGGATTTAAAGGAAGAATGGGTTCAACTGCGGTTGAAATGGTCAAGGGAGATGACGAATTGACTTTTTGGCTGCCTTGTTCTTGACCCATTTGCGACAGAAAAAGAAGTGGACGGTATTCCTGTCTTCACAGATAAATCGGATTTGGTTGGCTTTGATGCAGATGTCTGGGTGGATTTCACGATGCCTGCTGTTGCCTATGAAAATACTCGTTTTGCTTTGGAGAATGGTTTTGCACCAGTTGTGGGTACAACAGGATTTACTGAAGCACAAATTCAGGAATTAACAGACCTTTCTAAAGACAAGTCTATTGGTGGTTTGATTGCACCTAACTTTGCTATTGGTGCTATCCTTCTTATGAAGTTTGCGGCAGAAGCTAGTAAATATTTCCCAGATCTTGAAATCATTGAGCTTCACCATGACAAGAAAAAGATGCGCCTTCAGGTACAGCGGTGAAAACAGCTGAACTTATCCGTGAGGTTCGCGAAACAAAACGTCAAGGTGCTGAGGATGAGGTGGAAACACTTGCTGGAGCACGTGGTGCTGAGTTTGATGGTTTCCGTATTCACAGTGTACGTTTGCCCGGACTTGTGGCTCACCAAGAGGTTATCTTTGGTGCCCAAGGAGAAACTTGACCTTGCGTCACGACTCTTACGACCGCATTTCCTTTATGGGTGGGGTTAACCTCGGTATTAAGGAAGTGGTTAAACGTACTCAGCTTGTTTATGGTTTGGAACATTTACTATGAGATTAAGTTATTTGCCTTCTGAGTTTCAGAAGGCTTTACCAATATTAGAGAAAATTAAGGCTGCGGGTTTTGAGGCTTACTTTGTTGGTGGTTCGGTACGTGATGCCCTTCTTAACCGTCCCATTCATGATGTAGATATCGCTTCATCTTCATATCCTGAGGAGACCAAACAGATTTTCGAGCGTACGGTGGATATCGGTATTGAGCATGGGACCGTTTTGGTTTTGGAAAATGGCGGTGAGTATGAGGTGACGACCTTCCGAACAGAGGACGTCTATGGGATTACCGTCGTCCGTCTAGCGTGTCCTTTGTGCGTTCATTGGAAGAAGACCTCAAGCGTCGTGATTTTACAGTCAATGCTTTTGCTCTCAATGAAAATGCTGAGATTATTGATAAGTTCGATGGTCTTGCTGATTTGGACAACCGTGTTTTAAGGGCTGTTGGTAAGGCTGAGGAACGCTTTAACGAGGATGCCCTTCGTATCATGCGTGGGCTACGTTTTGCAGCGAGTTTAGACTTTGATATCGAAGAGAAGACTTTTTCAGGCTATGGCCAGCCATGCTCCTCTTTTGGAAAAGATTTCGATTGAGCGAAGTTTCATCGAGTTTGATAAGTTGCTCTTGGCACCACATTGGAAAAAAGGGATTAAGGCTCTTCTAGCGACTAAGGCATATCAGTACCTTCCAGATTTTCAAAAACTGCTGAAGAATGGCAGTCTTTGTGGCAGACTATGTGGAGGACTTTAGATTTACGAGTTCTGAGCAGGCCTGGGCGGCAACTCTTTCTGGCTCTCAAGCACGATAATCCACGCTCTTTCCTTAAAAAATGGAAGACGTCTGTTAATTTCAAAAGACAGTTCAGTCCTTGATTGAGATTTTTCAATTTCCGTTTGGAGAGAGCTGTGACCAAGCAAGATGTTTATCAGTATGGTAAGGAACTCTTAGAGGAGGCTGAAACCTTGAGGACGAGCTCAGGGCTTGGACGTCGATTATGAGCGTATTGCCGAGTTGGATGGTCAGTTGCTCATCCATGATAAGCACGAAATCGTTGTGAATGGTGGCACACTGATGAAGGAGCTAGGATTCAAACCTGGTCCGGACCTTGGTCGTGCACTTAAGGCTATCGAAAATGCCATCGTTGATGGTCAACTAGCTAATGACAAGGAAGCCATCATGGCCTTTGTTCAAGCGATGAAATAAGTCTACGGACGTTATAAAATGACACACCGCTACAGAGCATGCGTAGGATCCGTAGCGGTGTTATTTATAAGAAGGAAGTAAGATGTCAGATTTTATTGTTGAAAAATTAACCAAGTCCGTTGGAGACAAGACGGTTTTTAAAGAGATTTCATTTATTATCCATGATTTGGATCGTATTGGGATTATTGGTGTCAATGGGACAGGTAAGACAACCTTGTTAGATGTTGTCTCTGAGCGTATTGGTTTTGATGGTGATGTGTCACCTTTCACTAAGGCTAATGGCTATAAGATTGCTTATTTGACTCAGGAGCCAGAATTTGATGATAGCAAGACAGTGCTTGATACGGTCTTGTCATCAGACCTTCGTGAGATGGCTTTGATTCGTGAATATGAAACCCTTATGGCAGATTATTCTGAGGAGAATCAGGCTCGCTTGGAGAAGGTTATGGCTGAGATGGATAGTCCTAGATGCTTGGTCCATTGAGAGTGAGGTTAAGACAGTCTTGTCTAAGTTGGGATTGTCAGACCTCTCGCAAAGGTCGGGGGACCTCTCAGGTGGTCTTCGTCGTCGTGTGCAGTTGGCTCAGGTTCTCTTAAATGATGCAGATCTCCTGCTTTTGGATGAGCCAACCAACCATTTGGATATTGATACTATTGCTTGGTTGACGAATTTTCTCAAGTCTTCTAAAAAGACGGTACTCTTTATTACCCACGACCGTTATTTCTTGGACAATGTAGCCACACGTATCTTTGAGTTAGACCAGGCTAATCTGATTGAATACCAGGGAAATTATCAAGACTATGTGCGTCTAAAGGCTGAACAAGATGAACGAGATGCAGCAGTTCTTCACAAGAAAAAAAGCAACTCTATAAGCAGGAGTTGGCATGGATGCGAACGCAACCACAGGCACGTGCGACTAAACAACAAGCTCGTATCAATCGCTTTAAGGATCTTAAGGGTGAGGTTCACCAAACGGTCAATAATGAGGATCTTGAAATTAACTTTGAGACCAGCCGTATTGGTAAGAAGGTAGTGAACTTCGAGCATGTCGATTTCGCTTATGAAGATGGCAAGCAAATTCTCAGTGATTTCAATCTTATCATGCAAAATCGTGATCGTATCGGTATTGTTGGGGATAATGGTGTCGGGAAATCGACCTTGCTCAATCTGATTAATGGCGACCTTGTGCCCACAGCTGGTGTCCTAGATATTGGTGAGACGGTACGTATTGGTTATTTCTCACAGCAAATTAAAGATATGGATGAGAGCAAGCGTGTCATTAACTACTTGCAAGAAGTTGCAGATGAAGTTAAGACAACGGTTGGAACAACCAGTATCACAGAGCTCTTGAGCAATTCCTTTTCCCTCGTTCTACCCATGGGACACAGATTGCCAAGCTCTCTGGTGGGGAAAAAGAAACGTCTTTATCTACTTAAGATTCTGATTGAAAAGCCCAACGTTCTGCTCTTGGATGAGCCGACAAATGATTTGGACATTGCAACTTTGACGGTTTTGGAAAACTTCCTTAATGGTTTTGGCGGCCCTGTCGTTACCGTAAGTCACGACCGCTATTTCTTGGACAAGGTAGCTAACAAGATTCTAGCCTTTGAAGAGGGTGGTGTTCGAGAGTTCTTTGGTAACTACACAGACTACCTTGATGAAAAAGCCTTCTTCCAAGAGCAAGCAGTCCTCTTAGAGAAGGAAAAAGAGCAAGCTAGCGTTAAAGTTGAGAAAGTCAAAGAAGACAAAAACGCATGAGCTACTTTGAAAACAAGAGTGGGCGACCATCGAGGACGAGATTGCTGACCTTGAAGCCAAAATCGAAGAGATTGAAGCAGCCATGCTTGAAAATGCTAGTGATTATGGACAGTTAGCCACCCTCCAACGAGACTTGGATGCTGCTAACGAAACCTTGCTTGAAAAGTATGAACGTTATGAGTATTTGAGTGAGCTAGAAGGATAAGCTCTTTAGTAATCAAAGTATGACAAAAGCCTTGCAAATGTTGAACTGCAAGGCTTTTTTATTTATCTTACGAAAACCACTAGCTGTGCTAGTGGTTCCGAAAAAGCTTTTAGCGATGTATCAAAAAGTCCCCCTAAAGTGTTATATTAGATAAGGTTTCCCGACCACTAACTAATATACTAAAGGAGGACCCCTGATGAGACAGGATAATAATAGTTTAGCACATACTACATGGAATTGTAAGTATCATATTGTTTTCGCCCCAAAATATACACGTCAGATAATCTATGGGAAATACAAAGCAAGTATTGGTCAAATCTTACGGTTATTATGTGAAAGAAAAGGCGTTGAAATTCATGAAGCAGAAGCTTGCCCAGATCATATTCACATGTTAGTGAGTATACCACCGAAACTAAGTATTTCTTCATTTATGGGATATTTAAAAGGGTAAAAGTAGCTTAATGATATTCGACCGACACGCAAATTTAAAGTATAAATATGGGAATCGCAAATTTTGGTGTCGAGGGCCTTTTATGTTGATACGGTTGGGCGAAATCAGAAGTGACTTGAAGAATATATTCGTAATCAATTACAAGAAGACGTGATAGCAGATTAGCTCAGTCTTTTGAGGAGTATGATCCGTTTACAGGTGAGAATAATAAAAGAAAGTAGTCTTAAAGAGACCCGCTATTCGGGTCAGCTAGCAAAGGTGGTGCTGAAGGAAACCATTCGGTAGGCCTTTAGGCCTCGGCCGGAAGCAGAGGCTTTTAGCCGAAGAGCAAGCCACCGGTTCTCACGGGTGGTTT
>VOFI01004024.1_pt1 | contig 17068 bp, 26 predicted proteins | sample 5384131 | NCBI WGS metagenome assembly VOFI01 (sample SAMN12384728, study PRJNA508395) | human gut metagenome | isolation source: healthy gut H | host: Homo sapiens
CTGCTGTGCTCATGTCTTTCCCATTGGCGGATGAGGGGTACCTTCCTGGCGTACGGCTTGGAAATGGAAGTGGTCGGGGGCAGAAGCACCGCATTTGGCTCCATTGTAGAATACGGTGTAGCCGCGGCAAGTGTTTCTCCAGCCAGTCGACCAGCCGTTCGGGCAGTCGGCGCGAAGTCTTGTAGGCCAATGTCTGCCACTGGTGACTTTCCGTGGAGATGGTGAGGTGTCCCGGCAGAATGGGGTAAGGATTCAGTCGCAGGCTGAAAGGTTCGTCCAGCTGGATACGGACAGACTCTTCTGTCTTCCGGCTTGTGGCTCAGACAAAGGAAGCAGGGGCGGGCAGCGATGGAGGCCTTGTCTACTTTGGCACAGGTGGAAACGGCGCGTGCCGGATTGAACTGCACGGTGATGTCGTTCGTACCGAGTGAAAGTGTGCGGGTTTGTACGTGCGCCAGTGCTTCGTGGTTTTTGCGGGCCAGTGGCCACGTGTCGAGCTGGTGACGGATGAAGTTTCGAAGCTGCAGGCTGATCTTCCCATGAAAGAGGGTGATGAGCAGGGGCTTGGCGTTTCCGTATTTCCAGGGTACGCAGGCTGTCCTTGTAGCTGTTGTTCTGGTTCTGCTTCTCGATGCTGAGGGCCGCGTCGGAATTGCCTTCCCAGCGACGGCATAAAGTAAAGTACGTCGTAGATACGTCCGATGCGGTATTCCCGGGGAAAGCCAGTCCTAACGCATAATCTTCGCCGTAGCTGGTGTTCGGTACACGGATTTTCGCAGCAGCGGCGTGAAGAAAGCAGGGGCTCCAAGTCCGTTGATGCGGAGAGCGTTGTTGTGTCCGTTGGTATCGGTCCATTCCTTGTGGTCGATGACGCCCGGCGGCAATGTCTCCAGTTGGAAGTTGGTCATGCGGTAAGAGCCGATAACCATGGCGCAGCGTTCGGCGGAACTTGTCGACAATGGTCTGGAGGGTAGACGGGATTCTGCTGTGGCCGTCGTCGCTGTCGAGCTGTAACGGCAAAGCGTCCGCAGAGAGGGTGATGCACACCCAGGTTCCAGCATCCGCCGATGCCCAAATCGTCACGTTCGGGAATGAGGTGAATCACTTTTTCGTTTCCGGCGTATTGGTCATGCACCCGTGGTACCGTCGGTAGAATGGTTGTCGATGACAATCAGGTTGAACGGGAAGTCTGTTTCCTGCTTCAGTACCGATTCAATGGCGTCGGCAATGGTACGGATACGATTGCGTACGGGGATGATGACCGAAGCTTCTGTGTATGCAAACTCGCCTTCCGACAAATCGATTTTTGCGCTCCACCGGAGGCAGGAAGGCATGAATGTTCTTCAGGGTAATAAGTAAACGCCGTTTCCCGTTCCAGTTGTACGCTCCGGTTGCGCGGGTCTACGTAATCAAACTGTTTTTCGCCCGACAGGCGGGTGTCTTCTTCAATTTCGGTATAAAGAAACTCACGTATGTGTGTCAGTTCGTATTTCTGTGAAAGTGCCAGCCGCACGGCATACAAGGCAGAATACTGGTATTCGGGCTGGTGGGTGATGGTGTCGAACGCTTCCCAAGGCAGCCGTTTGAAGAGCAGTACCGAGCCGAAGTCAAAGTCATCGCGCACGCTTCCGGCTGGTAGTCGTGATGACCGGATGAGGCTTTTCGCACTCCCTCTGTCACCTGATAATGGTCGGCATAAACCATGCCTGATTCTGGTGCGGTTGGTAGTCGCACATGCGCTCCAGTGCCATGTAGCCCATATCTAATGTGGGGTTTGGTAAATAAGGAGGTAATGAGGGCAAGCATCTGTCGGATGCCTTCTCGGTATGCTGGAAGGAGAAAAGAGGGAAGAAGGTGCATTTCTCTCGTGTGGAATGTCTTTTGATGTCCTCCGGATGGTCAGAGTAGGAATATCTGGTCTGTTCGGGGACTCTCCGTCAGGCCTTTGATGGTTTTATTCTGCTGGTTATCACCCCGTATAAAAAAGGGAAGCAAGTTACTTGGTACGAAATGACCAATTTGTCATTAAAGCATCGCGAAGCATTGAAAGAAGGGTATGAGGTGGGAGCATCTGCTCCGGTGGAAGAAATGCGTTCGGTAGACGGCACGGTGAAATATCTTTTCCGCACACCGGCCTCTCACTTTATTGAGGCTGTTTATATACCTGATGAGGACCGTGCCACACTTTGCGTTTCCTCGCAAGTGGGATGTAAGATGAACTGCAAATTCTGTATGACCGGAAAGCAGGGCTTTACAGCTAACCTGACTGCCGGTCAAATATTAAACCAGATCTATTCTATCCCCGAAAGGGATAAGTTGACTAATATTGTTTTCATGGGTATGGGAGAGCCTTTCGACAATCTGGATGAGGTGTTGAAAGTGCTTGAGATTCTGACTTCAGAATATGGTTACGGCTGGAGCCCGAAACGCATCACTGTTTCTTCTGTGGGTTTAAAGAAAGGACTGGAGCGCTTTCTGAATGAAAGTGATTGTCATCTGGCTATCAGTATGCATACTCCGATTCCTTCGCAACGAAGGGATTTAATGCCTGCCGAGAAAGCTTTTTCCATTACGGAAATTATTGATATATTGCATAATTATGATTTTAGCAAACAGCGGCGTCTGTCTTTTGAGTATATCGTATTCAAAGGGGTGAACGATTCACTTATTTACGCTAAAGAGATTGTGAAACTTTTGCGCGGCATTGAATGTCGTGTCAATTTGATCCGGTTTCATGCCATTCCTAATGTGGATTTGGAAGGGGTAGATATGGAAACAATGGTTGCCTTCCGTGATTACTTGACGCAGCATGGCGTATTTGCTACGATCCGTGCTTCAAGAGGAGAAGATATTTTTGCTGCTTGTGGAATGTTGTCAACGGCTAAACAACAGAAGGAGAAAGGTGTTACATTACAGTAAATAACAACAATAATACCATATAATTATGAAACGAATAGCATTTTATTTAAGTTTGGTGCTGGTGGTTCTGGTACTGGCTTCTTGTAAGAAGGGACAAAAGAACTTGTTTACCCCCACGTCCAGCGGTAGGCCTTACGAAGTATTGGTCGTAGTAAATAAACCTGTATGGGATCGTCCTGCAGGACGTGCATTGTTTGATGTATTGGATACCAATGTGCCCGGACTGCCCCAGGCGGAGCGTTCGTTTCGTATATCAAATGTGGACCCTCAGCATTTTGATCGTGTGCTGAAAATATTCCGTAATATCATCATTGTGGATATTCAAGATATTTATACTCAGCCCAAACTCAAGTTTTCCCGTGATGTTTATGCGTCTCCGCAGATGATTATGACAATTCAGGCTCCTAATGAAGACGAATTTGAGGAATTTGTAGCAAAGAACAGTAAAGTGATTATAGATTTCTTTGTGAAAGCTGAGATGAATCGTCAGATAGCTTTGTTGAAACAAAAACATAGCGATGTGATTTCCACTAAGGTAGGAAGTATTTTTGATTGTGATATCTGGGTGCCGGTAGAACTGGCTAACTATAAAGAAGGCAAAGATTTTTTGTGGGCTTCTACTAATCGTGCTACAGCGGATATGAATTTTGTAATGTACTCTTATCCTTATACGGACAAGGATACCTTTACTAAAGATTATTTCATTCATAAACGTGATTCTGTAATGAAAGCAAATATTCCGGGTGAACGCGAAGGAATGTATATGGCAACAGACTCTATGTTTGTAGATGTGGAAGATATTGTTGTAAAAGGAGAGTATGCGCAAGAAGCCCGCGGATTATGGGAAATGGAAGGTGACATGATGGGAGGTCCGTTTGTGTCTCATGCACGGGTGGATCGTGCTAACGGCCGTGTCATTGTGGTTGAGGCCTTTATCTATTCACCGGATAAATTGAAACGTAATCTGATGCGTCAGATGGAAGCTTCACTTTATACATTGAGATTGCCCAATGAAAGCTTGATTGACGAAATTGTAATTAGTGGTAATATTCCGGAAGAAAAAATAGATACAACAAGCCGGGTAAAGTAAGAAGAGACATATAATATATAATATAGATGGAAGATAACTACAAGATACGAGTTGGTATTACTCATGGGGATATCAACGGAGTAGGATATGAAGTAATTCTCAAAACTTTTTCGGATCCTACCATGCTGGAACTTTGTACACCCATTATTTATGGATCGCCTAAAGTGGCTGCTTATCATCGTAAAGCAATGGATATTCAAACAAATTTCAGTATTGTCAATTCTGCAGATGATGCTCAGCCGGATAAACTGAGCATCGTGAATTGTACGGAAGACGAATTGAAGGTGGAGCTCTCCAAACCGACACCGGAGGCTGGTAAAGCAGCTTTGGATGCGTTGGAGAGAGCTTTGCAGGATTATCGGGAGGGAATGATTGATGTTTTGGTAACTGCTCCTATCAATAAGCATACCATTCAGTCGGAAAGTTTTCATTTCCCCGGTCATACGGAATATATTGAAGAGCGTGTGGGGGAAGGACAGAAGGCGTTAATGATTTTGCTGAAGAATGATTTCCGGGTAGCTTTGGTGACTGGTCATGTTCCTGTACGCGAGATAGCACAAGATATTACCAAGGAACTTATTATGGAAAAATTGGCTGTTTTCCATCGTTCTTTAAAAGAGGATTTTGGCATCGACAGTCCGCGTATAGCTGTGTTTTCATTAAATCCTCATGCGGGTGATGAGGGATTGATTGGTACGGAAGAGAGTGACATTATAATTCCGGCAATGAAGGAAATGGTTGCCAAAGGCATTCAGTGTTTCGGACCTTATCCGGCCGATGGCTTTATGGGATCTGGCAACTATACTCATTTTGATGGAATTCTAGCTATGTATCATGATCAGGGATTGGCTCCTTTCAAAGCTTTGGCAATGGATGAAGGAGTGAATTACACTGCGGGACTTCCCATTGTACGTACTTCTCCGGCACATGGTACTGCGTATGATATTGCCGGGCAAGGGGTTGCCTTGGAAGATTCTTTTCGCCAGGCTATTTATGTGGCTATGGATGTTTTCCGTAACCGTGTTGTCGAGAAAGAGATTCATGCACATCCGCTGCGTAAACAATATTATGAAAAACGGGATGATAGCGATAAATTGAAATTGGATACCATTGATGATGAAGATTAATGGACGATCGGTTTAAAATATAATTTCAAGAAAAAGTAGAAATGAAATTTGCAATTATATCAGCGGGTGAAGGTTCCCGGCTTTCGCAAGAAGGGGTTGCTTTGCCCAAACCTTTGGTGCAACTGAACGGAGTTGCCATGATTGATCGCTTGATACAGATTTTTGTACGTAACGGAGCTGATAAGGTGGTTGTCATTATTAATAATGAAAGTCCATTGACAAAAGAGCATTTGGCAAAACTACAGGCAGAAGCAGAGATCCCATTGGAAGTAGTTGTGAAAACTACCCCCAGTTCCATGCACAGTTTTTATGAACTGAGCCCTTATTTGCAGGATGATAAATTCTGCTTGACTACTGTGGACACTATATTCCGTGAAGAAGAGTTTTCGACTTTTATTGAAACGTTCAAACAATCGGAAACAGATGGGTATATGGCGGTAACGGATTTTATAGATGATGAAAAACCGCTTTATATATCTACGGACAGTGCTTTGGATATAACAGGTTTCCATGATGAGGCGACTCCCGAATGCCGTTATATATCTGGAGGCATTTATTGTCTGACCCCGGCAGCCGTTAAGACGTTGCATGGGTGTATGGAGAAAGGTATGTTACGTATGCGTAACTTTCAACGACAGTTGGTAGCCGACGGCTTGAAATTAAAGGCTTATCCTTTTACAAAAATTTTGGATGTAGATCATGCTGGTGATATCGTGAAAGCTGAAAATTTTCTAGCCGGTAAAGAGGAGTAACTTAAACACAACAGAAGGAATGGATGTAATTTCAATAATAGGGGTAAGCCGTGGAAATGAATATTCCCCCAATCATGTAGACAATGATGCCGCCATATTTTATAAGGTGACGGAGGAATTGCGGCGGTTGGGCTGTGAGGTGAAAGTTTATGCGGAGAAAGATTTCGTGGAACAGGGTGTCAAGGGAGATATCATTTTTGATATGGCCCGTGATAAGGTAACGATAGCTCGTTTGAGGTCTTTGGAGGATGAAGGTGCATTGGTGATAAACTCTGCCTACGGTATAGATAATTGTGTGCGTAAGCCAATGACAGAATTACTTATAAAGAACGGGGTTCCTCATCCGCAAAGTTTTATAATTTCTACGGCAGATGAGTATTTGGAAAATTATTATCCTTGTTGGGTGAAACGAGGTGACTCTCACGCTATGGTGAAAGAAGATGTTGCCTACGCCACCTGTAAGGAAGAAGTAGAAAATATATTGGCTGATTTCCGTAAACGCGGTATTCCTGTTGCAGTCATAAACGAACATTTGCAAGGTGACTTGGTAAAATTCTACGGAGTGCATGGAACCGATTTTTTTTATTGGTTTTATCCCTCTCCTTGTTCGCACAGCAAGTTTGGTCTGGAGAAAATAAATGGGATAGCTAAAGGAATTCCTTTTAGCGTAGAGGAATTGAAAATACAAAGTGATAAAGCTGCCGAGGCGCTGAATGTGCCCATTTACGGAGGTGATTGTGTGATTTCAGCTGATGGCACACTGCGAATAATCGATTTTAACGACTGGCCCAGCTTTGCCCGTTGCCGTGAGGAAGCGGGAGGTAAAATTGCAGAGTGCATTTATAAACGGGCTAAAAAGCAAATGAAATAAAAAAGACATGAGTACAGAAAGTGAGAAGAAAGGAATAGAGGCTTCTTTCAAATCCATGGACACAGAGGAGTTCCTGGATATTTATTTCAACCGTCCCATAGGTTATGCATGGGCATTATTTTTTAAAAAACTAAAGGTACACCCTAATGTGGTAACCATTTTTTCTATCATTTTAGGTATAGGTGCTGGTGGAACTATGCCACTCGGTGGGACTGATGGGCGGTGAGCCGTACCGAATCATGGAGCTTACGCCTTACGTAGGTGCTAGCAAGGCCACCTCGTCGGTTATTCTCTATGTGATGATGCACATCTTTCTCATTTCTGGTTCTGGCTGGTATCGGTCGTCTTGTTTGTGATTTTTGGAACCCGGTGAACTGGGGATGGGGATCATGCTCTCGGTGGTGGCTTTCTTCTGCCTGCTGGCCATTTATTTTTTATGAAAGGCTATCGCAACGGAATGGCGGTACGCACGTTCAAGCTGTTAGTGCCGTCTGCCTTATGTGAAACGCTGGGCCAGCCGTTTCCTGACTGAAAAGAGAGAGACGCTGGAACGCGTGGACGCACAGATTGCCGCACTTCACAAGCAGCGGAAAAGCACGTTCTACGTGGCATTGGGACTGGAGTTCATGGCGCGTATTGTGAATTGTGCCGAAGTGTTCTTTATCCTGAACATTCTGACCGACCATGTGAGCTTCCTGTCCTGCATCCTGATTATGGCCTTCACTTCCTTGTTTGCCAACCTGTTCTTTTTCTCGCCCATGCAGCTTGGGGCACGCGAGGGAGGATTTGCACTGGCGGTAGGAGGGCTGGCCATTCCGAGTGCGTTTGGCATCTATACGGGACTGATTACCCGTGTGCGAGAATTGATATGGATTGTAATTGGCGTGTTGCTGATGAAAGTTGGCAACGGCACCCCCAAATAAGACTAAAGATGAGTAAACTGACAGATGTAAAAGGTGTAATCTTTGATTACGGAGGAACAATCGATACGAACAGCTGTCATTGGGCGGAAGTGTTGTGGACTAAGTATATGGAACATCAGGTGCCGGTGGATAAGGAAAGTTTCCGTGAGGCATACGTGCATGGAGAACGTACGCTGGCCCGTGTGCCATTGGTCAAGCCGGAGCATAACTTCCACGATGTGTTGCGCATCAAGACCGATATTCAGGTGAAGTACCTGGTGGAACAAGGCAAGCTGGACGGAGAAGAAGCCCGCCGGGAAAACTACGCTGAGAAAGTGGCTGACAGCTGCTACCGTTATGTGCTGGATGTGCTGGGACGTACCCGTCCTGTAGTGAAGGCACTTTCTGAACGCTACAAGCTGGTGCTGGTATCCAATTTCTATGGGAACATCCAGACCATCCTGAAGGACTTCGGTTTGTTCGACTTCTTTGCCGACATCATCGAATCGTCGGTAGTGGGAGTGCGCAAGCCCGATCCGGCCATCTATCGCCTGGGCGTGGAAGCCATAGGACTGCCTGCCGAGAATGTGCTGGTAGTAGGTGATTCCTTCTCCAAGGACGTGGTACCCGCAAAAAACTGTGGGTTGCAAGGTAGCCTGGTTGAAAGGTGAAGGCTGGGGCAACGAAGAAATAGATGAAGCACTTCCGGATGTAATCATCACCGATTTGCCGGAACTCTTGTCGTATGTATAAAGGAGGGGCACGGATGAAGAAAAAAGGAATTGCCCTGGTGGAACGCCAATACCTGTTCCCCTTTGTACTGATTACATGTCCCTCTTTTTCCTGTGGGGATTTGCCCATGCCATTCTGGACGTGCTGAACAAGCATTTTCAGGAACTGCTCACCATCACCCGTACCCATTCGGCCATGATTCAGGCCACGATGTACATGGGTTATTTCATCATGGCCATTCCGGCCGGATTGTTCATCAACCGTCACGGATACCGTAAGGGTGTGGTGCTTGGATTGTTGCTCTACGGAATAGGCTCGTTGTTGTTCATTCCCGGACAATATATAGCTTCGTTCAATATGTTCCTGTTCTCGTTATTCGTCATCGGATGCGGACTAACCTTCCTGGAAACGGCCGCCAATCCGTATGTGACGGAGTCGGGAGCACGGGAAACGGCTGCCAGCCGACTGAATTTCGCTCAGTCATTCAACGGGCTGGGATGTATCTTTGCACCGATTCTGACCGGTCTCTTGCTTTTCTCCGACGAAGACAAAGGAGCAAGCGGTAATGTGGCTCTTCCGTATGCCGTGATGGGAGTGATTGTCCTGCTGGCTGCGCTGGCTTTTTATGCGCGTACGTCTGCCGGAAATTCCTCATGAGGAGGAAGTGGATAGTGAAGGCCATCGCGTAGGTCTGTGGGCGCATAAGCTTTTTTGTGTTCGGACTGGTTGCACTGTTTGCCTACGAGGTATCCGAGATTTCCATCAATAGTTTCTTTATTAACTACGTGACGGAAGTTGGCTGGATGAATGCCCGCGATGCCTCGCTGGTACTTTCGTTCGGTGGATTGGGGCTGTTCATGGTAGGACGTTTCGTGGGAAGCTGGATTATGCGCCGCGTCCGTGCCGAGAAGATGCTTTTTTCTGGTGTGCTACGGGAACGGTTATCACTACGCTGCTGGTGATTTTGGATTTAGGCTCCGTGTCGTTCGTAGCCCTGCTTTTTGCGGCTATGCCTTCGAAGCCATTATGTTCCCCACCATTTTTGCTCTCTCCCTGAAAGGTTTGGGCAGCCATACGAAACGTGCCTCTTCCTTCCTGATGATGTCGCCGGTGGGCGGTGCCGTAGGTCCGGTGCTCATGGGACTGGTAGGCGATTATGCCGATATGCACTGGGCATTCATCGTGCCTTTTGCCGGCTACGTGGTGGTGTGGTTCTATGCCCGTCATATAATGATTCAGAAAAACTGATGCCGCTTTCTTTGGCGGTCATGTCATTCATGATAAAGAAGCGCGAAACCCTTCAGTGTCTCCCGACACCGTGAGGGGCTTCGCGCTTCGCTTTTAGTGATAATTATAGTAAGTTATTTGTCTTGAGGAGCCAGTGGATGCCGGACATGCATTCGGGCAGCATGGGGCGGGCATGTGTCCCGGATGGACTGTTCCGGCGTGTCTCATCGGGAAATGGCCTTTGTGAAAATCTGCCCGGGCGCTCCATGCTGAATACCTTTTCCAGCTGGCGGGCATTCAGAATCTTCTTGAATGAAGCATAGTACTTCTTCTGGGTATCGAGCACTTTCTGACGAACTTCAAAGCGTTGTTCGATGTCCTGCTGAATCTGTGCGTCTGTACGTTCGCACGGTTTTTACTTTATTTTCTTTTTGCGGCCGGACGGCATTCTTTCAAGGCAGTCAGGTATTCCAGAGAAGTAAACTGGGCTAATTTGGCGTCCAGCATCAGTTGTTTTCCCATACGCTGAGCCTGTTTCCTTTGGAGTGAGTTTTACCTGTGCTTTTGCCTCGGCTTTTTCCAAAACCTAAAATATTCAGAATCCGGTTTGTTTTCAAAGAAACAATAAGCGCCCAGTACAGCCACCAGATTTACCAGGAAATTCGTTATCGAACGATGTCTGGAATGCACAAGCTGTGCTTTGTTTTTGAGCAGATCGTTAATCGTCTCAATGATATACCTCTTTCTGAGCATCATCTTGTCATAAAAGGACATAAGCCTGTTCTTCATATTCGTCTTAATTCCATGTACCAGCTGAATGCCGTCGTCAAATAAGGAATCAAACAGTTTGGGAGAGATGTAGCCTCTGTCTGCAAAGACCTTTCCATACAAGTCTTTGGCCAGTACTTTCCATACTTTCGGATTCCTATCGTCAACATTCGCTCCTGTAAGACAAAATGTTATGATTTCTCCTCTGTCATTACACAACAGATGAAGCTTGAATCCGTGACACCATCCCATCGTTCCTTTGCCATCGGTTGCCACTCCTTTAAAAACTTTGTTGGCATAACGTCTTAGGTTGTGACATACCGGTATCATGGTGCTATCAGCAAAACTTATACCCGTACATCTTCCGAACGCAAAAGTTTGAGGAAGAAAACTAGCTTAAAAAATACGCGTTGCTCCAGTTCTATAAATCTGTTATATGATACCGCATTAGGGAAATCACGTTTCATGTGTTCACGAATATAATAGATGTAATAGTGCTTGAAATTACGATAAGTCCCGAAATGGAAAAGGAGAAGAATAGTCATTATTTCACTATCCGATAGCGAAGCTTTTCGATTACGATGTTGCTTTCCATCAGTGACCGGAAGAAGATTTTTCTTCAATTCAGACTCAAAATTCTTATCAAACTCATCAATACCAGGGTATGAATTTTAAGTTAAAACGCCAAAGAGTTTTGAAACGAATGCACTTATGTTTCAAGTCAAACGTCCTTGCGTTTTTAGAGGAGTGCAATCAATTCTTTTTTATTCTTAGAGGATATGGTAAATATCACTGAATCAGCATGGTCTCAACTTCAGATTTCCGTTGTTTTCTCAGTGATGTGAAGCCAAGACGGGCCAGCAAGGAATAAATCGATACATTTCGGAACTTCGAGCTTCGTATCTTTTTTGAAATCCGGTCCGCATGCCCGGAACATTACCTGCATATCGTCGTAGGTCGGGTCAAATCCATGGCACCTGGCAGCGTCTTGTTGCCTTCCTCCACTAGATTTCCGCCAGCCTAAATCAGGCAGTACGATGATGTCGCCCCACACGCGGATTGCTTCCATAGTTCAAAAAGCAGGAATATCTTGCTTTTTCCATAATTCGTACGTGATTCAGTCCCTGTAGTGCCTGATACACGGAGTCGCGGTATTCCGGATAAATCTGGTGCCGGAAGATTCCCCCGTCAATCAAGGAATACCATTTTTTCGTTCAACAGGTGCTTGATGGGCATACAAAGCGGTCTGCGCTGACGTCGCCATTCCGTGGTCGGACGTCACAATCAGGTTGTATGTTTCTTTCCGAAAGGCAAGCTTTGAAGTCCTTCCCATAAGTATTTCATGAGGGCATCCTCTTTTTTTTCCACGCAGCGGCGTGTTTCCTTGCTGTGCGGGCTATAAGTGTGTCCGTAGGTATCTGAATCCTCGAAATAAATCTAACCAGCTGGGGGCGTTCTTCTTCCGGCAGTTTCAGCATTCCAGTGCCTTGCCACACGCTCCGTCTGGGTGAGTCGGGGTTTCTGGTCGTACACGTGATTAGTAGGTGGGTGGTGTTCTTTTACGGCAATGTCAGAGCCTACCCAATAGATGAGGGCATCCGTCTTGATGCCCTGTTTCTGTGCGGTAATCCGATAGGTTCTCCGCCATAATAAGACGCATCGTTGCGGGTTTTCAGATTGCTCATCTTGTAAAGCTCCTGACGCTGTGGGTCCCAGAAGGTATTGGCTACGATACCATGGTGGTCGGGGCACCAACCCCGTAGCAATGGTGTGTAATGGTTGGGGAAGGTCTTCGAAGGGAATGATGGAATCATGGTGGCCTTTACGCCTTCACGAGCCATCCGGTCGAAAAGAACGGTGTGTCGTACATTTGCGGATAATCCCAGCGAAACCCGTCGAGGGATACAATGACGGTGTAGTGCTTTCCAGCCCATATAGAGAGGCAGATGCACCACATCATACATAGCATGATAAGTTTTTTCATAAGTCTGGTTTTGGTTTGAGGGTGATAAAAAGAAAGGTGTATTGCCGTTCTTTCGTGGGCAATACACCTTTTATGTAAAGGGTTAGTCTTTCATTAGAAAGTCAGTCTTACACCCACCTGGCAGTGCCAGCGTGAGCTGATGTCGCTCTTCTTGATTTCAGCATTGTTGTAAGTATATTGTGGTGTTCCATCCACAATTTTTTGAAGAGTCAATGGAGAAAGGTTGTAAGCAGACTCATAGCTTGCACCCATTTCTTATTCAGCATATTGGCAAAGTTAATGATATCAAATGTGAACTCCAGTTTGCCCATACCCTGAATGTTGTAAATGGTTTGTGCCAGATGTAAATCGATTTCATGCTCCCATTTGCTCAGATTAGAATTACGTTCTGCGAATTGTCCTCTGTGGTTTTTAGCATAGCTGTCGTTCTCAATCCATTGTTTGAAGGCAGCGCGGCTTTCTGCGGCAGTCATAATGACTTTTCCCGTTTCTTTATCCACATTGTCAATGAATGTCATTTTATTTAATTCATCATCTGTCGGGATATAGAGTAAAAAGAGTTTCCAGGGTATCCATCTCCGTTAAAGTCAGACTTTTCGTTCATTGTCAGGCTGTAGCGGCTTCCTGAGAATCCGTTATAGATAACAGAAATAGTAGTGCTTGTCCAGCCGTTCCAGTATTTCGGACTATTGTAAGAAGCCTGAATCATTACACGGTGAGGGATGTCAAACTTAGAGAAACCAAGTTCATTCTGTGAGTTAGTATCTACTGAGTAGTTATATTTCCAGTTAGAAGAAGCTACAGAGCTTGTTCCATCATTAACTGATTTTTGCATGTCCAAAGGTATAAGATGCAGACATATCTAAGCCAAAGTTAAAATGTTTTTCTAACATGGCAGATACCGCGTATGTATATCCTTTGTTTGTATTTCTTAACTTGATAATGCTGTTATAGCTCTTATCTACAGAATATAAAGGAACTGCAGAAGCTTCGACTCCTGGGATGGCGTATCTTACACCTTCATTTGTTAATGCAAGGTTTTCAAAAGAACACATTATTCATAGTCTTTGAATAGATACCTTCCAACGTCATTTTTACGTCACCTGGCAACATCTGTTCCAATGCAAGGTTTGCACGGAATACCTGCGGGTATTTGAAGTCTTCAGATACAGTTACAATATCCGGGCTGAAATAACCACTTCCAGAATTCATGGCTCCTTGAGGGTTATTGGCATAATCACCTAAGTTAGGAGCTATATTCAGATAGTTTCCCTTCTGCATCTTTTTTATTAATGGTTGTTCCTTTGCTTTCCATACCTGTGTTGTTGAAAGCATTTGACAACCATACAAATGGTACGCGACCAGTAAAGATACCTACACCACCACGCAACAGAGTCTTATGTGAGTCATTTGTATACCAACGGAAACCTACACGTGGTGAGAACAAAACTTTAGCACTTGGGTTTTCTCCGACACGTACACCAAAACCTTTTGTGCAGCATATTCGTTAAATGTGGGGTTCTCAGTAGGATTATTAAATACTACCGGAATGTCAAATACGCAGACCATACGTCAGGTTGAAGTTGTTGCTGACATCCCATTTATCCTGTGCATAGAAACCAAATTGTCCTGATTTCATGGCTGGAGCCCATTGTGTATCACCTCCAGTCAATTCTGGGTCGGTGTATTTTATAAGAATACTGGTAGGGCTTATCTTCCATGAATAAGTCAAGTGAGTTGTAACTCCAAGATCCGTTAGTTGCCTGAATAAACAGGTTCTTCATGCGGTAGATTTCATTGTGTGTACCGAATGTCAGAGTATGATTTCCCAAATACCATGAAAGGTTATCTTCGAATGTATAGATGTCCTGATCCAGGTAGTTGGCACCGGATGAATATTCCGTACCGATGTTTACGGTAACTCCTGTTTTTCCGTCTGCACCTGTTACGTTTTTGATTTGAACGTTTGGACCTTGGTAAGCTACGTTACGGTGGTCACGGATGACGCTGGCAGAAGCACGGAATTCATTGTACAAGTTCTGGCCTAGGTGAGTTCAATTCGGCTACGATAGAATTGGTCTTGTTATTCATGCGGTAACCGCTGTTGTTGAAGGTGTAGGTGGTAGAACCTAAACTATAGTTGTCATCGTATGAGTTATTGTGCTGGTAACGTAAAGCCAATTTGTGGTTCTGGTTGATGTTCCAGTCAATACGAGCCAGCAAGCCGAATGATTTGTTGTCAATGTTAGGCTGTCCGTATCCATCTTGAATACCTGTCAGTTTCTGATATTGGTCAGCAATCTGTTTGGCTACATCGTTGGTGATATAGCTGTCGGTATATCCTGGATATACGCTTGAAGGATAAGATTCTTTCTTCGCTTCTGCACTTACAAAGTAGAATAATTTGTCTTTTACGATGGCACCGCCCAATGTTCCACCATAAGTACGAGTGTACTGCTGAGCGAGCGGAGACTTTTTTCATAACCGCGTACGGCACTGTATTTACCATACATGTTCTGGTTGTTGAAGTAAGTGTAAGCCGAACCGTGAGTGGTGTTAGTACCCTGCTTGGTAATGGCATTGATACCACCTCCGGTAAATCCGCTCTGACGTACGTCGAAAAGGAGCAACGACTACCTGAATTTCCTGGATGGCATCCATAGAAATCGGGTTGGCACCAGTCTGGCCACCGTTAGTTCCAGATGCAGACAAACCGAACACGTCGTTACTTACTGTACCGTCAATCTGAAACTGTTGTAACGGTTGTTTGAACCGGCGAATGTGATACCTCCGTTCTTTTGAAGTCATGGCCATCGGCATGTTCTTCACGATGTCGTACACGTTACGGTCGACAGTCGGAGTGTTCTCGATTTTCTGTGTAGAGAAGTTGTGTGCAGCCCGGCATTCGCTTTTGCATCGGCTACGACTACTACTTCGTCCAACAGTTCTGCACTTGGTTTCATTTCAGCATTCAGGCTGAGTGTGTTACCCAGTTCGAGTGAAATACCTGTAAATGCAGTTTTGTTGTAACCTACGTATGAGATTTCAATTTTAGGGACCACCGGTACGCATACCTTGGATGGTGTAACGTCCATCTACGTTTGTTACTGCACCGTAGAGAGTTCCTGACGGTTCGTGGATAGCTACCACTGTAGCACCGGATAACCGGGGCTTTGGTTTCATCTAAAAACTTTTCCGCTGATAGCAGAAGTTGTTACCTGAGCATTTGCGCCAACAGCCATAGCTGAAACGACCAATGCGGAGTACAGGAATTTGGAATGATGTACCATAAATTTTTAAATTAAATAAATTGTAAATCTATTTTCGCGTTGTTGTTCGCTGAATACTTTGTAGTTAAGTTCGTTGAATCTTTTTGTATTACTTAGTTTTTTCTGTTGCAAAGTTAAAAAATCTTTTCAACGAATAATTAGAGAGTGGACGATTTAACAAATTAGGCAGTCGATAATTAACTTTTTTTTATTTTCCTGTCGGATAGGGAATATAGAACGACAGACTTCTTTTTTCTTGATTTTGTGTGAGTTATATAATTCAGGTAATATGTAATAAGTTTGTAATTTGAGAACTGATGAAAGAAGAATCTGACAAGGTTATTGTATGAATCCTGAATTTATTTTTTCATTTTGCTTTGTGGTTGACTTTATTATGGACATTTGTTTTTTTGTCTATTTTTGCAGAATGAAAGTAAGAATTTATCAATATGAAAACCAAAAATTGGAAGAGAATAAAGGAATTCCAGCTTCGTTACTGTGGATACTGGCCATTATATCAGGGCTTTCAGTGGCGAATCTGTATTATAATCAGCCGTTGCTGAATCGTAGTGAAGATTTGGCCACTCAGAATTTACAGCCAATCTGATACCAATGACCACACAGATTGGGTATGCACTGGGATTGTTGTTTTATTATCCCTTTGGGGGATTTGTACAAGCGGAAAAATATCATTGTCATTAACTTTCTCTTGTTGTCAGTGGCAACTTGTAGTATTGCCATGTCGGTGAATGTTTTTACATCTTGTTGGCCTCGTTGGTGACAGGGATTTGTTCGGTCATGCCGCAGATTTTTATTCCGATTGCTGCACAGTTTTCGCTGCCTCAGAATAAAAGCACGTAATGTGGGGATGATGGTCAGCGGTCTGCTGACCGGTATTTTGGGTTCACGGGTAATCAGCGGTTTTTGTAGGCGAATACTGGGGATGGCGTACGATATTATATTGCAGCCGTTATTATGCTGCTTTGTATTTTTGTGGTAGTTCGGGTGTTGCCGGATATGCCGCTAAATTTTAAGGGTACGTACAAAAGGACTGATGAAATCGCTTTTTACGCTATACAGGAACAATTCTACCACATTCGTCTGGTATCTGCACGGGCCGGACTTTGTTTTGGTAGCTTCCTGGCATTATGGGCCTGTCTGGCCTTTAAGTTGAGTGGAGAACCATTTTATGCAGGAAACAACATCTCATCGGTATGCTGGGGTTGTGTGGAGGTGGCCGGTGCACTGACGGCCTCTTTTTGTTCGGGAGTTTGGTACATAAGTTTGGGTGCCTTTTTTACTTTTGTTGGTTGTTCGCTCATCATTGCAGCCTGGATCATCATGTTTATTTTCAGAATTCTTATTTAGGTTTTATCAGTGGGAATTATTGTGATAGATATCGGTATGCAATAGCAATACGTAACCCC
>VOFI01002665.1_pt1 | contig 17045 bp, 18 predicted proteins | sample 5384131 | NCBI WGS metagenome assembly VOFI01 (sample SAMN12384728, study PRJNA508395) | human gut metagenome | isolation source: healthy gut H | host: Homo sapiens
GGAGAAGGGGTTGTGGCAGAACTCCAAAAGCCCGGACTCCTCGCCGATCTCGTACATGGGGAAGTCCACGATCCAGCAGAACTCATAGCGCTCCTTGTCCATATGGTTGGGGCAGAAGGCGCCCAGCTTGGAGCGGAGCACGCCCGCGGCCTTCTGGGCGGCCAGGAGCTTGCCGGCGGTGAGGCCCACGAAACAGCCCTTCTCCAGCCCCAGAGCGGCCACCACCGCGTCCTTCACGGGCTGGACAAACTTGGCGATGCCGCCCACAATCTCGCCGTTCTCGTCGTAGCGGAACCAGTAGGCCTTCTCGCCGGACTGCACCTCCACGTCGGCGCACAGCTTGTCGATCTGCTTGCGGGTGCCCTCGAAGCCGGTGACCACCACCGCCTTGACGGTGTTCCCCTCAAAGGGGCCGAAGCCGCAGGCGCCCAGGGCCTCGGTGGCGTCGGTGACGGTCAGATCAATGCGCAGATCCGGCTTGTCGGAGCCGTACTTGTCCATGGCCTCCCGGTAGGAGATGCGGCGGAAGGGGGCGGTGGAGGCCACGTTGTAGGTGCCGTACCGGGCAAAGATGGGGGCAGCACGTCCTCCAACACGGCGAACACGTCCTCCTGATCGGCAAAGGCCATCTCCATGTCCAGCTGGTAGAACTCGCCGGGGGAGCGGTCGCCCCGGGCGTCCTCGTCCCGGAAGCAGGGGGCGATCTGGAAGTACTTGTCGAAGCCGGAGGCCATCAGAAGCTGCTTGAACTGCTGGGGGCCTGGGGCAGGGGCGTAGAACTTGCCGGGGTGCTTGCGGCTGGGCACCAGGTAGTCCCGGGCGCCCTCCGGGGAGGAGGCGGTGAGGATGGGGGTGGTGATCTCCAGGAAGCCGTGGTCAAGCATGGCCTTCCGCAGGGCGGCCACCACCTGGCAGCGGAGGATGATGTTGTTCTTCACCTCCGGGTTGCGCAGATCCAGATAGCGGTACTTCAGGCGGGCGGACTCGTCGGCCTCCCGGCTGCGGTTGATCTGGAAGGGCAGCTCGTTGTGGCGGCAGCGGCCCAGCACCTCCACCGCCTCCGGCACCACCTCGATGTCGCCGGTGGGCAGCTTGGGGTTCTTGGAGTCCCGCTCCCGCACCACACCGGTGATCTGGACGGTGGACTCCTTGTTCAGCCCCTTGAAGGCCTTCCACATGGCCTCGTTCTCCACGACCACCTGGGTCACCCCGTAGAAGTCCCGCAGGACGGCGAAGGCAAAGTTCTGGCCCACCTCGCGGACGTTCTCCAGAAAGCCCGCCAGGGTGACGGTCTGGCCCACGTGCTCCATACGGAGATCCCCGCAGGTGTGGGTGCGGTAATGGGTATGGGTTGTCTGCATCAAAAATCAACTCCAAATCGTAATATAGAAAGGATAAAATACAATCAGGATAGAAAAGAGAGCCATATAGGCAGATCGGAACGCCAAAAGAGACGCGGAGGCGGGCCGATGTGGGCATCGGCCTTTACGGGAGACACGGGCGGCCGCCCCTCGGGAAAGGGTGTATAGAGGGATCGTAGGGGCGGGGCTTGTCCCCCCGGAGGCTGGGTCAATGTGGGCATCGGCCTTTACGGGAGACACAAGGGGCGGCCACAAGGGCTGCCCCTACGGGAAGGGGTGTATAGGGGGATCGTAGGCGCGGGGGCGGAGGGCCGATGTGGGCATCGGCGCCTGCGTGGGACAGGCGGCCACAAGGGCTGCCCCTACGGGAGGGGGGGATAGAGGGGGTAGGGGCGGGGCTTGTCCCCTTGGAGGCGGCCGGTGGGACACGGGCGGCCCACAAGGGCTGCCCCTACGGGAAAAGGGGGTATAGGGGGAGAACGTAGGGGCGGGGCTTGTCCCCGCCCGGAGGCGGGCCGATGTGGGCATCGGCCCCTATGTGGGACACGGGCGGCCACAAGGGCCGCCCCTACGGGTAAGGGGGCGTATAGAGGGTGTAGGGGCGGGTGCCCACACCCGCCCGGAGCTTATCCCTTCTGATCCAGATAGCGGCTGTAATACACCTGCATGTCGAAGTCCTTGTAGAGCTGGGTGCCGTCCTTGGCGGTGACGCCGAAGTGGGCCAGGGCGGTGTCCTCCACATAGTCCAGGAAGATCACGCCGTCCACGGTGTTGAACCAGTTGAACTCCATGCCCTGGGCGGCGCAGTCGGCCTCCAGGCCGTCGATGAGGGTCTGGACATAGGGCAGATACTGCCCGGCGGTGACGCCGTTGGTGAAGAGCACGTCGGCGGGCTTGAGGTAGGCGGCGGTGAACATGGCGTAGTCGGCGGGAGTGAAGCTCTCCCGCAGCTCCGGCCGGGCGACCCGGGCCACCATGGCGGCGGTCTCCGCCCGGGTGAGGGTCTTGTCGGGGGCAAAGGTGCCCCAGTCGTCCACGCCGGTGAGGATGCCGGCGTTGTAGAAGGACAGCACGGCGGCGTCGGCGGTGTCGGGCAGGGCGGTGATCTGGTTGATGGGGGGTCAGCATATCCTCGGGCACCACGGCGGCAAGCATGGTGATGAACTCCTGGCGGGTGGCCTGCTTGACGGGATCGGGCACCTCCACCCCCAGTTTTTCCAGATAGTCCACATAGGAGGCGTACCAGGGCAGGGTGGAATCCACCAGGTAAATGGAGTCGCCGGTGATGGCCTCGTTCATGCGGGCGGCGATGGCGGCCACCTCGCCCACGGTAAGCACCTGGTCGGGGGCAAAGCCGGCGCCGGTGCCGGTCATGAGGCCCACCTCATAGCAGGTCTGGACGGTGGCGGCGTACCAGGCCGAGCCGGCCACATCGGCAAAGCCGGGATAGGTGTTGACGGCGGGGAAGGCCTCCTCCGGCGCGATGGCGGCGGCGGAGCCTGCCAGCAGGGCGGTGGAGAGAGCCAGGGCGATGAGCTGCTGTTTCATGGAACATTTCCTCCTGTACGTCGGGTTTTCCCCATTTAGACGGGGACATGGGGAGAAAGTTCCATCAGGCCTCCGGCTCTTGGATGGGAGTACCGCCCGCCCGGGCCGCCAGCCCGGCCTGCACCAGGGCCACGGCCTCCCCGGCCGTCACGGTCTGCTGCTGCCCGGTGGTCAGATCCTTTACCGTCACCTTGTTCTGCTGAATCTCGTCCTCCCCCAGGAAGGCGGCGTAGGGGATGGACAGCTTGTCCGCATAGGACAGCTTCTGCTTGAACTTTTTCTTCTCGCAGTGGAGCTGGGCGCGCACCCCCGCGTCCCGCAGGGCGGTGGCGAAGGAGATGGCGGGGAGAGCTCTTCGGTCATGGGGAGGATCAGCACGTCCGCCGGGGCGGTGACCAGGGCGTCGTTCAGATAGCCCTGGGCCTCCAGTACGGAGAACAGGCGGGTCAGACCGATGGAAATACCGACTCCGGGGAGTTGTTTATCGGTATAATATTCCGCCAAGTTATCATAACGGCCCCCGGAGCAGATGGAACCCACCTCCGGGTGATCCAGCATGACGGTCTCGTACACGGTGCCGGTGTAGTAGTCCAGGCCGCGGGCGATGGTGAGATCCACCGTGAAGTGCTCCTCCGGCACGCCGAAGGCGGACATATACCTGACCACGGTCTCCAGCTCGGCCACGCCTAGATCGAAAAGCTCGTTCTTCCCCTTGAAGGGCTCCAGCGCGGCCATGGGATCGCCGGCGGCCAGGAGGGCGAGCAGGGCGTCGGCCGCCCCGCCGGGTACGGCGAAGTCGTCCGTCAGGATGGCGCGCACCTTCTCCGGGCCGATCTTCTCCAGCTTGTCGATGGTGCGCATCACGTCCCCGGCCTGCTTCTCCAGGCCCAGGATGGCGAACAGGCCGTTGAGTACCTTCCGGTTGTTGACCCGGATCTTGAAGCGGCGCAGACCCAGGGCGGTAAAGGTCTTGTAGATGATGGAGGGGATCTCTGCCTCGTTGGTGATGTCCAGGCTGCCGTCGCCGATGACGTCGATGTCCGCCTGGTAGAACTCCCGGTAGCGGCCCTTCTGGGCCCGCTCTCCCCGGTAGACCTTGGAGATCTGGAACCGGCGGAAGGGGAAGGTCAGCTCATTCTGGTGCAGGGCTACATACTTGGCCAGAGGCACGGTGAGATCAAAGCGGAGGGCAAGGTCGGAGTCGCCCTTGGTGAAGCGGTAGATCTGCTTCTCCGTCTCGCCGCCGCCCTTGGCCAGCAGCACCTCGGCCGCCTCGATCGCCGGGGTATCCAGGGGGTGAAGCCGTACAGGGAATAGGACTTGCGCAGAATCTCCACCATCCGGTCGAACTGTACCTGCCGCGCGGGCAGCAGCTCCATGAAGCCGGACAGGGTGCGGGGTTTGATCTGGGCCATAGTGATGCTCCTTTTTAACAGTAATTGAGGCTGCTGCCCGCGCCGCCGCGGAAGCGGCGTCAAGCGTTTTGCGCAGCAAAACCTTGGAACAGTCCGAATTCACTTCGGCTTGTTTGAATGAAAAAGAGGGGCCCCGGCGGGGCACCGACCCGCTGGGGTCAGCAGTTCCATGAAGCCGGACAGGGTGCGTCCCGTCTCCACAATGGCCGGGCCGATGTGGGCAGAAGGTGAATTGCCCCAGAGGGGCAAGAGAGGCCGCCCTGGGGCGTCGGCCCCTACCGGGCGGCGGGGGATTCAGAGGCCGCAGGTTGGGCCGTAAAAAGGCGCTCTCGTCCCCTTCCACGGGACGAAAGCGCCTGCTTTCGTGGTGCCACCCATGTTCAGAGCGGAATTCCGCTCCCTCTGTCCTTCTGTTGCGGGAAGGGGACCACACCCGTCTCCGGGCCCGCTGGTAAGGCCGTCTCCCGGCCTCCTGCCGCGGACGCTTTCAGCCGGAGGCGCCCTTCTCTGCTGCGGCGGTGTGGGCGGTACTTGCCCCGTCAGGGCGGTTTTTGCTCCACAATACTACCCCAAAGCGGGGAAAAAGTCAACCGGGAACCGCCCAGTTACGCGGTAAAGGGCTTGGTTTTGGGATTGACGATGTTGCGCCAATCCAGATCCCCCGCGCCCCACCCGGTGCCTTGCACCGTGCGGGGACCCCGGTGATTTTATTTGCGACCGCCGGAACTAAATTTCGTCGGCCTTCGGCGGCATACGCCGCCGCGCCGCCCGTAGGCGGCGTCCTGGAGCGGGGGGACGGAACGAGCTACGGCTCAGGCGGTAAAGGGCTTGGTCTTGGGGTTGATGATATCGCGCCAGTCCAGGTCCCCCCGCTCCAGGCCGTGGATGAGAATCTCCGCCGTAGCCACATTGGTGGCGAAGGGGATGTTGTACTGGTCGCAGAGAGTGGTAATATACTTCAGATCCGCGTCCAGATCGTTGGACTGGGGGTCGGAAAAGAAAAGCACCATGTCGATCTCGTTGTAGGCGATGCGGGCAGCGATCTGCTGGCCGCCGCCGTGCTCGTGGGAGAGGAAGAGCTGGACAGGCAGGCCGGTGGCCTCGGCCACCAGGCGGCCGGTGGTGTTGGTGGCGCAGATGGTATGCTTGGAGAGAATGCCGCAGTAGGCAATGCAGAACTGCACCATCAGCTCTTTTTTCCGGTCATGGCTCATCAGGGCAATATTCATCGTACTAACCTCTCTTCCACAGCGTGTTGCGCTTATCGTATTTTCATAAGGGGGGCCTTCTGGCCAAGCAGGCGCTTGGCAATGTTGAGATAGGCGACGGCGGCGCCCCGGCTGGCCCGGAGAATGAGGGGCTGGCCCTGGTTGGCGCACAGCATCACCTGAGGATCCTCCGGCACAATGCCCAGCAGGGGCAGGCCGGCGGCGTCCATGGCGTCATCAATGGTGGTGTGAAGGCGGCGGAGCAGCCGGGGCTGTACCCGGTTGACCACCAGATGGATGCGGGGGATGCGGTTCCGGAGCACCGAAACCGTGCGCTGGGCGTCCCGCAGGGCGGAGGCGTCGGTCGTGGAAACCACCATGGCCCGGTCCGCCGCACAGCAGGCCAGACGGAACCCCTCGCCCAGCCCTGCTGGCGAATCCATCAGGATGTAGTCGTACCCCTCCCTGGCCCGGTGAATCAGCTCCTTCATGGCCGCCTCGCTGAGCGGCGCTTCGGGCAGGGTGACGGGGGCGGTGAGGAGGAACAGGCCCTGGATGACGGGGTGGGGGACGGCGGCCCGCTCCAGTGTGCAGCGGCCGCAGAGCACGTCAGTGAAGTCCATCAGCGCCCGGTCGCTCAGACCCAAGGTCAGGTCCAGGTTGCGCAGGCCGATATCCATGTCGATGCAGAGCACCCGGTGGCCCAGCGCGGCCAGACAGGAGGCTACACCGCCGGTAATGGAGGTCTTTCCCGTGCCGCCCTTTCCCGACGTGATCACAATTGCAGTGGACATAGGTTCACTCCCGTTGTTTGACGTAAATACCATATCATACTTCCACAGTGGAATCAATGGGTTTTTGTGCAGAATAGTGAGAAAATTCCTGCTACAGCGGGGCTTTCTGTATCTTTGCCCACCGGCGGGGGTAGCCATTGGGGGTGGGGGGTGCACTTCTCCACCAGCACCACCCGGTGGCGCACATTGGCGCCGGGAATGACATAGTCCACACTGGGCAGCAGCCGCCCGCCGAGGATGGAGATGCACCGGGCGGCGCGGTTGATCTCCCGCCGCTGTCCACGCCCTTCATGGCCAGAAATCTGCCGCCCACCTTCAGATAGGGCAGACACAGCTCGCACAGGAGCTCCAGGGAGGCCACGGCCCGGGACACGGCGTAGTCGAAGCCGTCCCGGTAGCCGTCCACCAGGGCCTGCTCCTCCGCCCGGGCGTGGAGGCACTCCACCCCCCTCCAGGCCCAGGGTATTGCACACCGAGGCAAGCCAATTCACCCGCTTGCCCAGGCTGTCCAGCAGGGTGAGCTGAAGGCTGGGCTCCAGGATGCGCAGGGGGCAGGCCGGGGAAGCCCGCGCCGGTGCCCACGTCGATGAGCCGCTTGCCCCGGAGGTCCTCCCCCAGGGTGAGCAGGGCGGCGGAGTCCAGAAAGTGCAGGTCGGCCACCTGGTCGGGCTCGGTGATGGCGGTGAGGTTCATGACCTGGTTCTGCTCCAGCAGCAGACGGCCGTACTCAGCCAGCCGGGCCGCTGCGCCGTCGGTAGGCGTGAGGGCCTCGATGTCGCAGGACTTGACCTTGAGATCGGCCAGATCGCCGGAGCAGCACTCCAGCTGGCGCACAGGGATGTCCAGAGAGCGGAACAGCTCCACTGACCAGCGCCACATCTTCTCGTACCAGTCCATGGACTCCTCGGGCCTGCACACCACCACCATCTCCTGCTTTTCGAACTGGTGGATGCGGTAGACGCCCCGCTCCTCGATGCCGTGGGCGCCCTTCTCCTTGCGGAAGCAGGGGGAATAGGAGGTGAGGGTCTGGGGCAGCTTGTCCATCGGATGATCTGGTCGATGAACTTGCCGATCATGGAGTGCTCGGAGGTGCCGATAAGGTAGAGATCCTCCCCCTCGATCTTATACATCATGGCGTCCATCTCGGTCTGGCTCATGACGCCCTCCACCACGTTGCCGTGGATCATGAAGGGGGGGATGCAGAAGGTGAAGCCCTTGTCGATCATGAAGTCGCGGGCGTAGGCCAGAACCGCCTCGTGGAGGCGGGCAATGTCGCCCATCAGGTAGTAGAAGCCCGCGCCGGATACCCGGCCGGCGGCGTCCATGTCAATGCCGTCGAAGGACTCCATGATCTGGGTGTGGTAGGGGATTTCAAAGCCGGGAACCGTCGCCTCGCCGAAGCGCTGTACCTCTACGTTGCAGGAGTCGTTGGGGCCGATGGGCACGGAGGGGTCGATGATGTTGGGAATCTGGAGCAGGATGTGGCGGAGCTGCTCGGCCAGCTCGGTCTCCCGGCCCTCCAGGAAGGCCAGCCGGTCGGCGTCGGCCTTGACCTCGGCCTTCAGCGCCTCGGCCTCCGCCAGCTTGGAGGGGTCCTTCTTGGACTGCCCCATCAGTATGCCCACCTGCTTGCTCTTGGCGTTGCGGGCGGTGCGCAGTTCCTGGGCCTCCTGGATGGTGCGGCGGTTCTCTGTGTCCAGCTCCAGCACCTGATCTACCAGGGAGCTTCTGTTCTTGAAACTTTTTTTTGATGTTCTCCTTCACGGCGTCGGGATTTTCCCGGATGAATTTAATGTCCAGCATGGTTGATTCTCCTTCAATAAAGTGGTGTGAGATAAACCCGTAGGGGCGACCCTTGTGGTCGCCCACGGGCGGCCATAAAGGCCGCCCCTACAGGGGAGAGAAAAGTGCGGAGCGGGTCGCGTGGGGAAGCGGAGGGGCAAGGGAGCGGAATGGCTATCCGGCGCCGTGCGGCGGATGGAATGGAGCGAACTTTGTGCAGTTGGGGCCCCCACGGGAGCCCAGCGGAGCGGGTCGCGTGGGGAAGCGGAGGGACAAGGGAGCGAAATGGCTATCCGGCGCTGTGCGCCGGATGAAATGGAGCGGACTTTGTGCAGATGGGGCCCCCACGGGAGCCCAGCGGAGCGGGTCGCGTGGGGAAGCGGAGGGGCAAGGGAGCGGAATGGCTATCCGGCGCACAGCGCCGGATGAAATGGAGCGGACTTTGTCCCGACGCCGTTTCACGTGAAACAATCAGCCCAGCCACTCCATGAGGGACTGATAGGCCTCCAGGGGGTTGTAGTCCTGTCGCTGCTGGCCGGTGAGCCCATCGGCCACCGTACCCAGTACCCCCTCCATGCCGCCCGCTCCAGCCAGAGCGGCCTCGGCGGCGGCCGCCGCATCCCGGGCATCGGAGTAGCGCCCGTCGTTGTATAGGGCGCGAATTTGGTTCAAATAGCAGAGCGCCTCCAGCTGCACCAGGGCGGCCTCGCCGTCGGAGGCGCTTTCCGCGTCCTCCAGCGCTTCCTGGAGCTGGGCCACCTGCTGGCTCAGGGCCTCGTTTTCCACCTTGAGGGTCTCGTTTTCCTGGAGAATGTTCTCCAGGGACTGGGTAGCCGAGTCGGAGGTCTGCTCCAGCTTGTCCATGGCCTCCTGGTTGGCCCGCTGCTGCATGAAGTAGGACATCAGCAGCAGGAGAAAAGCCGCTGCAAAGAGGATGACCAGGTAGAGCAGCACCGAGCTGCGCTTGTGGGGCCGCTCATGCTCCGCCTCGTGCTGGAGGCGGCTGCGCTCCTGCTTGTCGGAATCGGTGCTCAAAGGGAACCCCCTCCTTTCCCGGCGGAGGGAAGCTGCTCCAGCAGCTCCAGCAGAGTGTTCAAATCCTCTGGATTGTAGTATTCCAGCTCGATTTTTCCCTTTTTCCGGCCATTGATGATGTGAACCTTGCGGCCGAAGCGGGTAGCCAGGGTCTTTTCCGCCTCCCGTAGATAAATGGACAGGTCAGGGCCGGCGGCGGACTTGGGCTCCGCAGCTTCTCTGGGTTCTGCGGCCAGCCGCTTGGCCAGAGCTTCGGTCTGCCGGACGGAGAGCTCCTCCGCAATGACCTTCTGCGCCAGCTTTTTCTGTAGCTCCCCGCTGGGCACGGCCAGGATGGCCCTGGCGTGGCCGGCGGAGAGCTTGCCCTCCTCCAGCAGCAGGTGTACCGGGTCGGGAAGGGTCAGCAGCCGCAGGGCGTTGGCAACGGCGGGGCGGGACTTGCCCACCCGCTGGGCCACCTCCTCCTGGGTGAGACCGTATTCGCTCATGAGCACCTTGTAGCCGTTGGCCTCTTCAATCGGGTTCAGATCCTCCCGCTGGAGGTTTTCGATCAGGCCGAGCTCCATCACCTTGCGGTCGTCGGCCTCGATGATGACGGCGGGGATTTCGTTCAGGCCCGCCAGCTTGGCGGCCCGCCAGCGGCGCTCCCCGGCGATGATCTGGTAGTAGCCCGACGAGAGCCGGCGGACGGTGAGGGGTTGAATGATCCCGTGGATGCGGATAGAGTCGGCCAAATCCTGAAGGCTTTCCTCGTCAAACCGCTTCCGGGGCTGCTTGAGCCCCGGTTCCACCTGTGAGATGGGGAGGGAGAGGGAGCCTCCCTCCTGGGACTGGAGGGCGGCGTCCCCCAGCAGTGCGCCCAGGCCCCTGCCCAGGCCGCGTTCCAATGCCATAGGTCAATCCTTCCTTTCCACACGGGTGACGGCGTATTGATTGTGCTCCAGCAGCTCCTGGGCCAGGGCATCGTAGGCCTCCGCGCCCCGGGAGAGGGCGTCATAGGCGGACACCGGCTTGCCAAAGCTGGGGGCCTCGGACAGGCGGACGTTACGGGGGATCACCGTGGCGTACACCTGGCCGGGGAAGTGGCGTTTGACCTCCTCCGCCACCTGCATGGAGAGATTGGTACGGCCGTCGTACATGGTGAGTACCACCCCCTCCAGGGCAATTTTGGGGTTGAGGGATCGCTTGACAATGCGAATGGTGGAGAGAAGGTCGCTGAGCCCCTCCAGGGCGTAGTACTCACATTGCACCGGTACCAGTACGGTATCCGCTGCGCACAGGGCGTTGAGGGTCAGTAGTTCCAGGGAGGGGGGACAGTCAATGAAGATGTAGTCATAGTGTTCCGCCACCTGCTCCAAGGCGTTTTTCAGCCGGTATTCCCGCTGCTCCAGGGCGATCATCTCAATGGTGGCCCCCGCCAGCGCCTTGTTGGAGGGGAGCACATCGCCGTAGGAGGTGGAGGAGATGGCCTTAGCGGTCTCCGTCCCGTTGAGAAGCACGTCATAGATGTTGGGCGAGGTGGTCTTGTCTACGCCGAAGCCGGAAGTGGTGTTGGCCTGGGGGTCAAAATCGCACACCAGCACCCGGCAGCCCTGATTTTTTAGAGCCGCCGCCAGGTTGACACAGGTGGTAGTCTTTCCCACGCCGCCCTTTTGATTCACAATCGCAATGGTCTTTGCCATAGCACACCTGCCTTTTTGGGTCGTTGCAAAGGGTCAGGTTCTATTATATAGCGGCGGTAGACGTAATTCAACTGAAATTCGCGCTGTTTCACGTGAAACAGGAAAAAAAGAGGATGGAGCTGTTTCACGTGAAACAGCCCCATCCTTTTAGGAAAACCGCCATGGCCTCCGCGTACGGCGCGCCTCTACTTGGGAATAGTGATGGTCAGCAAGATGGAGTCCTCCGTCTCCTGGCGCTTGCAGTTGGCCTGTACGCCCGCGCTCTTCATCATGGACAGTCCCCGGGTCACGGTGTTAAGAAACAGCCGCACATCCTTAATTACAAAGGTTGGTTTTTTTTCGGGCGGGCTTGTCTACCGGATGAAGCAGGGTTTCCACATACTCCTCCGTCCGGGCCACAGTAAGCCCCTGCTCTACCACATGCCGGGCGGCCATGCGCTGGAGCTCCGGCTCCTCCAGGCGGAGCAGCGCCCGGGCGTGGCGCTCGGTGCAGCCGCGCTCCCGCAGCAGAGTGAGGACATCAGGCGGGAGGCGGAGCAGGCGCAGCTTGTTGGCCACCGCCGACTGGGACTTGCCGATGCGGCGGGCCGCCTCCTCCTGAGACAGATGGTAGGTCTCGATCAGCTTGGCCAGCGCGGTGGCCTCCTCCACAAAGTTGAGATCCCGCCGCTGAAGGTTCTCCACCAGGGCCAGCAAAGAAGAGCCCTGGCTGTCCACGCTGACCAGAATGCAGGGCACCTCGGTGAGACCGGCCATGCGGGAGGCCCGCAGGCGGCGCTCCCCGGAAATCAGCTCGTAGCCGCCGTTCTTGGACCGGCGGACGGACAGAGGCTGGAGTACGCCAAGCTCCTGAATGCTGGCGGCCAGCTCCTCCAGGCCCTCCCGGGAAAAGCAGGTGCGGGGCTGGTCCGGATTGGGGGAAATGGCGGCAATGGGGAGAAACAGCACTTTGGTGCTCTCAAACAGTCCTTTTCGACGCAGTAAGGACATCGGAAAGCCTCCTTTGCGGTAGAATATTGACTAACCATATATTACCATATTTTGGTGCAAAAAAAGCCGGATGCCGTCGATTGGGAAATATTTTCCAAAATGACAGAAAGCTTCGTGCGCACAGGGCGTACCGCGAAACGACGCAAAGGCTCAGGCGCATGAAGTGGTTGCGTATGTGGGCCGTACCGACCCACGCGCTGTCATCCCATGGCCGTGCCGCTGTTAAGCGGCACAGGGCTAATTTTGCTCTGCTCCTGCACAGCAAAAAAGCCCGCCCGGCATTTAGGTCCGGGCGGGCGGAGAATCAGGGCTGTAAGAAGCCCTTTCCAAAGATTTCACTGGAGTTGGCTACAATCAGAAAGGCGTGGGGATCAATCTTTTTCAGGTAGCGGCGCAGAAGCACGGCCTGTCCCCTGGTGAGGACGGTGAGCACCACGTGGTGCTCCGCGTGGGTATAGGCGCCCTGGGCCTGCCATACGGTGGCGCCCCGGCCCAGGGTATGGGTAATATAGTCGCACACATGCTCCGGGTCGTAGGAGATGACGAAAAAGGCCTTGCGCCGGTTGAAGGACTCAATGGCGCTGTCCACCAGCACCGACTTGAGGGCCAGGCCCAGCAGGGAGCACAGTCCCGCCGTGATGTCAAAGACAAAGAGGGCGGCCGCCGCGATGACCACGTCGGAGAGGAGCAGGGCACGCCCTACGTCCAGGCCGGTGTATTTTTTGAGAATCATGGCGGCGATATCGGTGCCGCCGGAGGAGGCGTCTATGTTGAAAAGGATGGCGGAGCCCAGGGCGGGGAGGATCACCGCGAAGAACAGCTCCAGCATGAGCTGGTCGGTGAGAGGACGGTCCATGGGAAACGCCCACTCAAAGAGCTGAATGAGCCCGGCGGAGAGAATGGAACAGTAGACCGTCCGGGCGCCGAAGCCCCTGTTGAGCATTACAAAGCCCAGCACCAAAAAGAGCACATTGATGATGGTGTTGAAGGTAGAGGGGAGAGCTGGGGCAGCAGCTTTCCCAGCAGCACCGCCAGGCCGGACACGCCGCCCATGGAAAAATGGTTGGGAAATTTGAAAAAGTAGACCCCCACCGACACCAGCAGGGTGCCCAGGTTCATCAGCAGGAATTCGCGCAGCAGTTCCTTGCGGTTGGTCATCCGTTTCACTTCCTAAGTAGATGGTAAGCGGGTCAGCGCTGGGTCAGCAGAGCGCTCCACACGTCGTAGGCACCGTCCGCCGGAATGTTGCCGATGCGCCACAGGGAGACTCCTGTGATGCCAAACATCCGGGCCAGCGCCACCTTGTCCAGCACGCTCTGCTCGTTCTCGTACCAGACCTTGTAACGGCTGCCGTCCTCGGTAGTGTAGAGGGCGCAGGGATTGCGGAACTCCCTCCGAGTAGACCACCTGGGTGTCGGGCTGGGCCAGGCGCAGAGCCAGGGTGGAGGGGGCGGGGTGGTAGATAGTGGTCTCCAGCAGGCGGTCCTCTCCGTCCACGTGGAAGCCCGCCGAGCCAAAGGAGATCTGCAGGGCCAGCTTGCTCCGGTCGGCCACGCCGGTGGCCGGGTCGGTAAGATCACGCAGAGCCTCGTACACGCTGGCGAAGGGGGTGACGGGGGAGTCGGTGTTGGTAGTGCCTGCATAGGAGTCGGGGACGGAGGTCCACTGGTAGTCGTGGGCCATGAGGATCACCTTGTCGGCGGCCTCGCCAATGCCCCGGTAGTCAAAGCCGGTGTACCAGGTGTCGGGCTGGACGCAGACATAGAGGGTTTTCCCCTGGGGCAGGGCGGCGTCCAGCTCTTTTAGAAAGGTTACATAATTCTGTTTTATGGTATCCCCCTTCAGGCCCTCAAAGTCGATGGTCAGGCCCGCGTAGTCCGCGCTGGCGGCAGTCAACGCGGCCACGGCCTGGGCCCGGGCCTCGGGCGTGCCGGTCACCGCCGCCACCGTGGAGGTGGTGGTGCCGTCGGGGAGGGGGGATGGAATCGCCCGCTGAGGCATATACATTTAAGTTGTAGGGGAGGCTGCGGGCATCCCAGTAATCGGTGGCGGGGGTGGGGTCGTCGGCGCACCCAGTCGTTGCCGTTGGTGCGGGAGGAGTTGAGGACGGGCCCGGCGGCGGGGTCGTACTCCATCCGGGCCCAGCCTACGCTCACCGCGTCCATGGAGGCGGTGAGATCAATCTGGGAATAGGAGGAGAAGGCGTAAAAGCCGTGGAGCCAGTCCAGCTTGGAGGTGTACCGCTCGTACACCCGCACCAGCATGGCGGCGGCCTCCTCCCGGGTGGCGGAGTCGCGGGGCAGGAACTTGAGCTGGCCGCCCGCCCCGGCCACGCCGGTGATCATGCCGATGTCGTAGGCGATGGCGACGTACCCCCGGTTGTCCGTCACGTCGTCAAAGGGCAGCTCCAGCCCGGACAGGGACTGGGCCAGCGTGCCGTAGCCCAGGGCCCGCACCAGCATGACCGCCATCTCCTCCCGGCTGATATAGTCCTCCGGACGGAAGGCGCCGCCGGCGTCCATCACGCCGTGGGCCAGGGCGGTCTCCACATAGGAGTAGGCCCAGTGAGAGGCGGGGCAGTCGGAAAACGAGGGCGCGCCCGGGGAGGCGGCATCCCAGCCGAACATGCGGCAGAGCACGGCCACAAACTCGCCCCGGGTCAGCTCCTTCCCCACGCCAAAGGTGCCGTCGGGGTAGCCGTTCATCAGGCCATAGCCCTCCGCCTTTTCGATGACCTCTGCGGCCCAGGTGCCCTCCGCGTCGGAAAATGCGGCGCTGGCCGCAGGGGAGAGGGGTGCGGCGCTCAAAAGCAAAACGGCGGCCAGGGCTGCCGCACAGAAACGGTGTTTCATAACAATAAACCTCCTTGCTCAAAAGCGATCAACAGCATTGTACCAAACCCGGCGCAAAAGCACAATGAAAAAACCGGAAAGCGGGGAGAACCTCCGTACAAAATTTCTAAAAACAGGTGACGAAAGCAATCTTTTTTGATAGAATATAGGCAGTTGCAGTTGTCTGTCAAATTCGATACAATAGAAATAACTTTTTCTTGTGGAGTAAGGAGAGGGACATAATGAAACTGCTGGAGGAGCGCATTCGGACCCACGGGAAAATCCGTGAAGGCGGCGTGCTGAAGGTGGACAGCTTTCTGAATCATCAGATGGACGTGAAGCTGTTCCAGGAAATGGGCAAGGAGTTCCTGCGCTTGTTTGGGGACTGCGGGGTTACCAAGATTTTGACCATCGAGGCATCGGGGATCGGGATCGCATGTGTAACCGCGCAGTTTTTTGATTGTCCGGTGATCTTTGCCAAGAAGAACAAGACCCGCAACATCGCCGGCGATGTCTACACCTCAAGGTGGAGTCCTTTACCCACGGCAAGGTGTACGACATCATCGTGTCCAAGGAGTTTCTGCACCCCGAGGACCGGGTACTGCTCATCGACGACTTTTTGATCCGCGGTATGGGAGTCCGGGTGGAGTCCCTGGCGCGCATCAAAGCCATGAGCGTGGAGGGCGGCGTGGGTTCTGCTGAGCCCACAGCTCCAGCCGCCGCATGAGGGGCGGCCCCTTGTGGCCGCCCGCACAGAGCGGAGAAAGAAAGCGGAAGAGAAAAGCGGAGGCGGGCCTCCGCCGGATGAACAAAGGTCTTACGGTTCGTCGGGGAGCCTCTGGGCTCCTGTCTTTACAACAAGACCGGCTGCCGCAGGCGGAGGACGTCCCTCCGTGATGAGCGGATGATTTTGGCGTTCGGCGCGTATGGCGCCCGTCGGTGAGCGGGGGGAGTGCCCCCCGTGTTCAGGCAGCCGTTTTGAATAGAGGACCCGATTGATTGAGAGACACAATTGGGAGGAACTTAAACGATGAAAAAAGAGACTGCTTGCACTGCTCCTGGCGGGCGCTATGTCTGTTGGACTGGCCGCCTGCGGCAACAGCGGGGACGAGGGCTCCGCCAATACCCGGCCGGCGGGGAGACCACCCCGGTGACTGACGGCACTGGTGAGCCCTCCGCCGAGGGTAAAACCGTCAAGGTGGGCATGGTTTGCATCGGCGACGAGAACGACCAGGGTTATACCTATAACTTTATGAAGGCCGTGGAGGAGGCCACCGCCCAGTTGGCCGAGCGGAGCTACAAGAAAAATATCCTGGAGGACTCCGGCTGCGAGGACGCCAACATCGAGCTGGCCGAGGATGGATGTGATATTATCATCAACAACTCCTACGGCTTCGAGCCCTTTATGCTGAAGGTGGCCCCCGACTACCCCAAAATCGAGTTCATCTCCTGTACCAACCAGGCCTCTGCCGTGGACGATCTGGACAACACCCACAACGCCTTCGCCAACATCTACGAGGGCCGCTACCTGGCCGGCGTGGCCGGCGGCATGAAGCTGCAGCAGATGATCGACGAGGGCACCATCACCGCCGAGGAGGCTGTCATTGGCTACGTGGCCGCTTTCCCCTTTGCTGAGGTGGTTTCCGGCTACACCGCCTTCTACCAGGGCGCCAGAGCGTGTCCCTCTGTCACCATGAAGGTTTCGGTACGTCAACTCCGGTCCGACGCGCCCCAGGAGGCCGCCGCCGCCTCCGCCCTGGCCGACGAGGGCTGCGTGCTCATCCGACAACACCACCCCGCCACCTCCCACGCCGGCGTGTTCCACTGACAACACCACCCCGCCACCTCCGCCCAGGACGCCGGCGTGTTCCCGACATGACCGGCGTGGCCCCGAGGCCACTCATCTCCTGCCGCGTGGACTGGACGCCCTATTTCGTCTATGCCATCTCCGCCGTGGCCAACGGTGAGCTTTTGACCAGGACTGGACTGCCGGCTACGCCGATGGCTCCGTCAAGCTGACCGAGCTGAACACCGCCATTGCCGCCCCGGCACTGAGGGAGAGCGCTGGAAAAGGCGGAGAGCCGATCTGGCGGGCGGCCTGCACGTGTTGCGCCGGCTGTCCGGCCACCGCGGCCCAGAATCCCTGACGGCGAGGTGTGGGCATCGGTGAGGGCGAGTTCTTCCCAGATCAGGCCTGAGCCAGAGGCGGCCTGTCCACACCTCAGTTCTGCTACGTCATCGACGGCATCACCGGTAAACAAGATCAAACCGGAGTAAAGGCGAAGGGGCCGGCCCAGGCAGGCCAGCCAGTCCCACACTGCGACCGCGCCGGGGCCTTTGCCGCAAGGAGGTAGCGAGTGAGAGAGAGAACGCTTCATTTCGGCCCGCGAAGCCAGGAA
>VOFI01001949.1_pt1 | contig 17044 bp, 32 predicted proteins | sample 5384131 | NCBI WGS metagenome assembly VOFI01 (sample SAMN12384728, study PRJNA508395) | human gut metagenome | isolation source: healthy gut H | host: Homo sapiens
GCAGAGAAGAAAGATAATTCGTCCTGCTGGCTGTCTGTCTGCTCACCGTCATCTGAGAGTAGGTTCCAGACATGGTGTCACTGCTGAACTCAGAGACAGTTCCCGGTAGGAGATGTCCCTGCCGGTGCAGTAGAGCGTGGCGGTATTCTCTCTGCGCTTACTCTTTGCGGAGTACAAAGGTCGAATCTGCCGCGCCGCTTAAGCCCGTCGAGCCGGAGATCATATTCATCGGGTCGTCATCGTGCAGCTTCCGCAGATGGTGAATCAGCAGTACCGCGATGCGGTGCCGGTCTGCCAGTGCCTTCAGAACGCCGATGTCCCGGTAGTCACTGGCGTAGGGATTGGCCTCATTCCCAGTGGATCGGATACGCTGGAGTGTGTCGATGACAACCAGTCCGGTGGTGGGATGTTCTTGGAGAAAATGCTCCATCTGATCTACCAACCCATTGTGGAGCTGTTCCGGACATCACAGCGAAGTGCAGCGTCGATGGTGCATCCTCGGTGAGATCAAAGAGCCTGCTTTGAATACGCTGGAAGCTGTCCTCCAAACAGAGATAGAGGACTTCACACGGGCGAGTGGAGAAGTTCCAGAGGGTTGCCCCTGAGCTACCTGGAGGCACAGCCACAGCGCCAGCCAGGACTTGCCGATCTTTGGTGCTCCCGCCAGCAGGTGCAACCCGGAGGCAGCAGGTCCTCCACAAGAAAGAAATCGGTTCGTAGTCAACGGACTGCAAGGTATTGGCATCAATGGTACATAATTTTTCACACTATCTCCTCCTCCCAGTATGTGGTGCGGCACAACCATATTGAATACCTGATTAACTTATGATATAATCATCGGGTACAAGTTCAGTATAACAGATCCAAATCCCGTTGCAAGGGCCTGGAGCACAGTTTCAGCTCCGCAAACGCAAGATGGGTAAAAGTTGAAAACTATATCGGGTACAGAGGGGTGTGACAGATGATGTACTACATGAATCATGACGCCGTGGATTATTTCGGGTGGATTTCACACCGGACGCGAGTATTGTAGGAGGCAAATATTATCCCCTGGGAACCTTTGCAGCAGAGGCGCTGGAGTGCGGGTGGAATGTCTCCGGGAGATTCACCAGATGTTGAAACGCTTTCAGGAGGGTTCCAGGTCTTCCTGGCGGCCAGAGATCCATCCAGCGCGGCTACGGCGCTCCATGCCATGCGGCAACTGTGGAAGGTGCTGGAGGAGCTGCCTTTGTATAACAAGCTGCTGGCAGGTGATCACCGGATGGCCGCGCTGATTCCCCTATCTGCGCAGACACCCGGATATTTTGGATGAGATGCTGACACCGGGGACGCCTCGCAATGAGGCGTACACCCGGTGGATGGGAAAGCTGGAGCGGCTGGAAGATGACCTGCGGGCCTTTGTCAAAAATACAGGTGGATGTTGGAGGAGTTCTTTCAGGAGCTTCCTACCCGGAGGCGGCAGGACTACATCAAGGCTTATGCCGGTTACCGGAGTGTCATGGAAGGGCGATGAACCAAAAGAAGGACAGAAGATGAAGGAGAAGAGTGGGAGGACGGTACTGTGGACCTGGACACGGTTACCTTTGATTACCCCAGTGAATATCTCACTGGTACCAGTTAAGGAATCAAAGTCCCACCGTCTGACACTGGCGGAGCAGATGACCTTTTGAGAGCCTCACCAGCTTTCTGTACATGGATCTGTACAAGGGAATGGCTGCAGGAAATCTGCCCCGCCGCTGTGCTCATTGCCGCAGGTGGTTTCTGGCGGTAGGGGATACGATACCCGATACTGTGAACGGGTGGTACCGGGAACCGGCGGCAAGACTTGTAGGAAGGTGGGGGCTCATGAGCAGGAGAAGGAAAAGCAGAAGACCGAAACCGCTGCCCGGGAGTATAGCCGCATCTACAATCGACTGAAGGCACGTAAGCGGCGGGGCCGGATTACAACGGATGAGTGGAACCGACAGGTAGTGCAGGCTCAGGAATTGAAGGATGCTTTTCTGGCAAAGCAGATTACCCAGCAGGAGTATGTACGAAAACTGGATGAGCTGTGATGTGAAAACAGGACGCCTGTCCCTCTCGGGACAGGCGTCCTGTTCGACTATGATATCCGCCAAAAACGCTCTAGCCTAAAAGCAAAAGGGTGGGATCAGAATTTCCGACCCCACCTTTTTACTGGGCTTGATGTCATGTAGGTTGCTTATGCCAACTCCCGGTACAGGAAGGTGACGGCCTGTGCACGGGGTCCAGGTGCATCAGGGCTGAAAGTATCAGCACCGGTACCGGTCGTGATCTCGTTCTCTGCGGCCCAAGCAACAGCCTCGGCATAGTACGCATCGGCAGCCACATCGTCAAAGCTTGCAATGTCTGCCTCGGGGGAACCAGCTGCACGCCACTGGAAAGTGACAGCCTGTGCGCGGGTCACAGGTGCGTTGGGACTAAATGTATCAGCACTGGTACCATTGGTGATACCCTTTTTCACTGCCCACAGCACCGCGTCATAGAAATAATCGCCGGTGTTCACATCAGTGAAGGGATTTACACCGGTGGTCTTAGAGCACCATGGGCACGCCACAGGAAAGTCACCATCTGTGCGCGAGTTACCACCGAATCGGGGCTGAATACATTGGCACCCGTACTGCTGGTGATGTCGTGCTCCACAGCCCAGCATACGGAATCATAGAAGTAGTCGTCGCCGTCTACATCGGCAAACGGGCTGTCGATGGCTTCAAACTTAGCTTCAACATACACCTTGGACGCGGGCATTTTGAAGGTGAACTTGCCGTTTCCTTGTCGGTCACCTTGACAAGATCATCATCCTTATCGGTCACAATCAGATCAACAACCTCGTATCCTTGTCAGGGTCGACTGTAATGGTGACCAGCGTTCCGCTGGAAGCACGGTCGCGATTGCTCTTCACTTCACCGCCACGGTTCTCCTCGACAATAATGGGATAGGTGGTACTGCTGGAGCTGCCGCCGCTGGAACCGCCGCCGGAGTGACCCTTATAGGTCCAATGTGCATACACAGTGGTATTGGCCTTAAAAATGGTGTTCGTGGTCACATAATCGCCGCCGACTTTAGCGGTGTACCAGCCGTCAAAGCGATAGTTGCTGCGAGTTGCGTCAGGCAGAGATGCCAGCTTTCCATCAGCGCCGGTCTGCATCGTGGCGGTCTTTACCGAACCGCCGTTTGCATCAAAGGAGATGGTGTAAACGGGTGCGGGGGCGTTGATTTTCTTGACAGGAACCTCTAACTTCGCACCATCAGCGGTCATAAAGTCGCCGCTCACACACATCTCATAGCCTTCAGGTACATATTTGGCCAGAACACTGTAGTTCTGGAACACCCAGCGGGAACAAAGAAATCACCGCCGGAGATGAAGGTGCCAGTGGATTCCTCCACAAAGCGGATGTTCATGATCCACGATGTCGGAAATCTTCTTGATGTGGACAATGATCTTGGCACCATCATGGGCGACAAAGCCGGATTCGGCGTTGTTCAGTGCGGTATCCAATTCATAGCCCTCAGGAAGCGTCAGCTCACCAAATGTAACCGTGGCATCCTTCTCAAACATGAAGTCTCCGCCAGCTACGAATTTATCGCCGTCCATATAGCGGATGTTGACGATAGCAGTGCTACCGGACTCAACAGGCTTTACCTCCACATACACATTGTTGTCTCGGATGGCCAGATCGCCGGTCACGGTGAACTCATAGCCCCTCGGGAAGGGTAATGGCGCTGGTGTTGACATGGATCGCGTCAGCAGCAACGGTCATCTTCTCTTCCTTCACCTGCTTGTGGTTCTCGATGTCGTAGATGTTCAGGGTGATTTTTGGTCGCGGCGACAGGCTTTACTTTCCACATACATTGTTGTCTCGGATGGCCAGATCGCCGGTCACGGTGAACTCATAGCCCTCGGGAAGGGTAATGGCGCTGGTGTTGACGGGGATCGCGTCAGCAGCAACGGTCATCTTTTCTTCCTTCACCTGCTTGTGGTTCACGTCGTCATAGATGTTCAGAGTGATTTCCTTGGTGGTGACGACGGGCTTCACGCCGACATCGTGAATCGCCGGTCACAATGAACCCATAGCCGGCGGGAAGGGTAATGGCGCTGGTGTTGATGGTGGTAGCGTCAGCCGCAACTCCATCACTTTTCCTCCACCTGCTTTGGTTCACTTCGTCATAGATGTTCAGAGTGATTTCCTTGGTGGTGACGACGGGCTTCACGCCGAACTCATCAGGGGTGATCGTGAGATCGCCGGGTGAACTCATAGCCGGCGGAAGGGTAATGGCGCTGGTGCTGATGGTGGTAGCGTCAGCCGCAACCTCCATCACCTTTTCCTCCACCTGCTTGTGGTTCACTTCGTCATAGATGTTCAGAGTGATTTCCTCTTGGTGACGACGGGCTTCACGCCGACATACACATAACCATCGGGAGTGATCGTGAGATCGCCGGTCCCAGTGAACTCATAGCCGGCGGGAAGGGTAATGGCGCTGGTGTTGATGGTGGTAGCGTCAGCCGCAACCGCCATCACCTTTTCCTCCACCTGCTTGTGGTTCACTTCGTCATAGATGTTCAGAGTGATTTCCTTGGTGGTGACGACGGGCTTCACGCCGACATCGTGAGATCGCCGGTCACAGTGAACCATCGGGAAGGGTAATGGCGCTGGTGTTGATGGTGGTAGCGGAGTGATCGTGAGATCGCCGGTCACAGTGAACTCATAGCCGGCGGGAAGGGTAATGGCGCTGGTGTTGATGGTGGTAGCGTCAGCCGCAACCTCCATCACCTTTTCCTCCACCTGCTTGTGGTTCACTTCGTCATAGATGTTCAGAGTGATTTCCTTGGTGGTGACGACGGGCTTCACGCCGACATACACATAACCATCAGGAGTGATCGTGAGATCGCCGGTCACAGTGAACTCATAGCCGGCGGAAGGGTAATGGCGCTGATGTTGATGGTGGTAGCGTCAGCCGCAACCTCCATCACCTTTTCCTCCACCTGCTTGTGGTTCACTTCGTCATAGATGTTCAGAGTGATTTCCTTGGTGGTGACGACGGGCTTCACGCCGACATACACATAACCATCAGGGTGGAACTCAGTGTCGTTGACGCCGTGCTTCCGGTGCGGCAAACGCCGACGCAGGCATCAGTCCGATGACCAGGCAGAGCATCAGCAAAACTGCTGACAATCTTCTTTTTTCATCAATGTTTCCTCCTTTATAGAATTACGCTTACGCGCGCACGGAAACCCTCGGTCGGCTCTCTCAAACCTGGTACATGGAGATCCGCAGTCCTTGCGCTTCCGCAAATTTGCCATACGCCGGAGTAAACGCTCCTGACCCCACGGCGTTTCACCTTGCTGCAGGTGGCCTGTCCTGTCTGGCCGACAGAGGCAGGGCTGGATATGTTCCTGTACCTCCTCACCCTTTCCTGTTTCATTTATACAGATATATGATGCCCTGCTGATCATAGGGCAGGGGTCTAATACGGGTCGTCCCGCGCCTTGATGAAGGGGCTTTGACGCGGGCAATTCCAGGTTCGCATGCCGCCGTTTTGCCACACCGGCGCAGACGGGGCAGCCATTTTGCGATCCTGCCCGGGCATAAACGACGGCTTTCCACACATGGCCATAATCACACTGCCACCACGCTCTCCGGTGAGAACCGGTCGTGACCATCTGAGGAGTCAAGGCGCCATTGAGATTAGGATGCCATTGAGCGGCAACTTTGGTTTCCAGGGTCGCCAGATCGTTGAATCCTGGCAGCACCTTTTTCCGGTACAATACGGACATTCGCTTCCACGGGTACGCGCTGCTACAGCAGCCTCATAATCATGGCCCTTTTCACACCGCCACCAGACTTTACGGTTGGAATTTGGCGTGACCTGTTGTGGTGATAGCTTGCCGTTTTTTCCGAATTCCACTGGGCCGCAATAACAGGAAATTGACTTGCCAAATCATTTTCACCCGGAAGCACTGTTTTTTCCGCTGCACACCGGGCAACCGCTTCCGGATACCCGGATGCTACCGTAGCCTGCCACTTATGGCCTTTCTTACAGATCCACCACACCTTTCGTCTGGTACCCGGCACGACGGAATCAGGAGTAAGGTTTCCGTTTTATCCATATCCCACTGAGCAGCGAGCACGGGGTACTGTGATGCCAGATCGTTTTCATTGGAGTGGATCTCTCGGTTCGCACACACCGGGCAACCACAGCCGACCACACGGGATTTGACCTGTGCTCGCCACTCGTGTCCCTTTTCGCATATCCACCAGACCATCCGATGGCTGCCGGGCAAAACCCGGGCTGGATCAATGTTACTGTTTCGCGTTGGGTGCCACTGGCAAATCAGGTCAGGAAATAGTGTGGCCATATCGTTTTTTCTCCTGACTGCGCAACCTTACCGGTGCAGACCGGACAGCCGGTTCCGCCGCCCGTTCTGGTGTATACTGCGGCCTGCCAGCGATGGCCTTTTCGCACTGCCACCAGACTTTGCGTTTGCTGCCGCGGCAGATGCAGGTCGGCGTGATGGGCAAATTTGTATCTACTACCGAATGTCGATTCTGTGACTATGACACCAGCCCCAGTCGGTCAATCTGTTGCCGATGCTCCACGCCAGAGGAAACCAGGTAGATGCGCGTCGTTTCGATGCTGCTGTGGCCCAACAGGTCGGACAGTTTGGCAATGTCCCGGCAGGTACGGTAGAAAACCGTGGCAAACAGGTGCCGCAAATTATGTGGAAACACTTTTCCCGACTCCACACCTGCGTGCTTGCACAGCCCTTTGAGTTCCGCCCAGATCTGGCGGCGGCCCAGTTCTTTTCCGCTTTTGGTGCGAAAGATTGCACCAGAGGCGGTTTTTGTTTTTTTCGCGTACTTCAGCAGTTTGCGGCAGAGTTTTCCGGGGAGCAGGATGGTGCGGATCTTGCCTTTGAGGGCGATTTCTGCCTTTGCCCTGTTGAACAGCTTCCACTGTGATATAGCGGACTTCGCTGACCCGGATGCCCGTGGCCCCCATGGCCTCCACCAGCAAGCCCAGCCGCTCCCGCCCCAATTGATAGGCCGTGTATTCAGAAGACGTTGGTAGTCATCCTTTGTCAACTCACGGTCGGCATCCCGGAACAGCCGCCGTTGGATTTTCAGGAAACTTTCACCCGGCACTCCCGCAGGTCAAGGAACTCCAGCAAACTGTTCAGGGCAGAGAGCATAGCATTGACTGTGGTCGGGGCATAGTCTTGAGACACAAGGTGGGACTTCCACTCTGAGGCTAACTCCTTGCTGATATCACGACTATCAAGCCAGCAGGCAAATGACCGGATGTCCCGGAGATATTTCTCCACGGTTGCGCCGCTTTTTTCCTCCGCCAGAAGGTAATGAGCGTACGCTTGGATTTGATGTTGCGTTAACTGATAATTTTTCATAGCGATCCTCCCATTGTATACTGCTATTGTACAGGAAGCCGTGGATCTTAACAAAGCCCACAGCGGCAAATCCCGCTGTGGGCTTTGCGTGCCATATTGATAGGTTTGCCACTGGCACAGGAAAGATATGCGCTTCAGGTACTTTCTTCATCGCATTCCCTCCTCCTGCACTCTAAGGTTATCTTCTTACTTGTGGGAAACCGGTGAGGTTCTGCTACACACTGGTACAGTACGCTCCGCAGCGGCGGCAGATCAGGTACTTCAAGACGGTTTCCCAGAAGTCCGTGATACTTGAATGTAACCAGGGCTACACTGTGCTGCCAGCCTTCTCCGATGTCTTGTGAGCCGCAGTACTGGCATCTGGTAACGGGAACTTGTGCCATAGTGTTCTTCTCCTCTCTGTTTTGTTGGCTGTAAACACACAATACCGAGAGACGATCCAGAAGTCCAGAGAATGTTGCTGCTCAAAATGGAGAAGATCAGAGATGAAAAATTGCAATACGCCCAAAAAGCATTGTACGCCTGACCGCATAAAAATCAGGCATCTCTCTCCGCTTCTTCCACTGGAAAGAGATGCCTGTCCGTTTCAAAGTGATTCAGTTCGTATGCCAATTCCATGCCAATTTGACCCGCAGAAAAACTATCCACGGAGATCTCTTCGCAATCAGCTCAGGGCATCCATGATCCGCAGCACCAGTTTTCTCTCTGATTTTTCCAATTGCTCGATGAACTGCTTGTGACAAGCTTTAATTTCCTGCTCAGCTTCCACCATAGGCAGTGGCGTGTAAAATCTGTTGTAGAGCTGTTTCAGAGCGTCGTTCATGTGTCCTACCTCCTTTATAGCAAGACACCATACCACAGGTCATCTGAAAGCCACTACAATATTTGCTTTTTGTCATTATCCAAACTCGAAGCTTTGTTCATCTAGAAAAATGCATTATGAATAAAAAACAGGGGATGTGGTGTTCCACATGCCCCTGTTTTCCCCATACATAGCATTAAGCCCCATAGGTCACATTGTGTACCTATGGGGCTTATCAGTTGGCAGTCTCCTTTTTCTTCTCAACAAAGTGACAAGCACTTTGTTGAGAAAATGCACCACAAGACAGGCCTCGATTCCTTGCGGAAAAGTCCTGAGCCTGCCTTGGGGCGATGAAGTATCATTTCCGAGGTACACGCCCCCGGAAATGATGGGATTTATTTTATTCCGCCGCTGCGGCGGCGGAACTCCTTGCAGGAGGGCTGGGGCAGTATCAACGAGGCGAAACGAAGTTTCGCAGGAAGTTCTTTGCCAAGCTTTCTTTCAAGAAAGCTGGCAAGAGTATCAACGGGGCAAAACGAAGTTTCGCGGGAAGTTCTTTGCCAAGCTTTCTTTCAAAGAAAGCGGCAGTATCAACGGGGCGAAACGAAGTTTCGCAGGAAGTTCTTTGCTAAAGCTTTCTTTCAAGAAAGCGTGTAACGGACGGCGGTGCCGTAGGCGACTGACCTCGGCGGCGCCCTGCATCACAGAAGAGGAGCCGTAGCGGATGTTAATGATAGCGTCAGCACCCAGGGCCTCGGCCTCATCCACCATGCGCTTGACCGCGATCTGACGGGCCTCGTTGAGCATTTCAGTGTAGCCGGTAATCTCGCCGCCCACCAAGGTTTTCATGCCAGCCATGAAGTCTTTGCTTAAAGTTCTTGGACTGGACCACGGTGCCCCTTTACAATACCAAGCACCTCGAATTCCTTTCGGGAATGTAATCAATATTTACCAGCAGCATCTAATTCTCCTCCTTCGATTTCTTTGAATCTGCTTTTTAACACAAACAGGGCGGGGATAATCAGGGCCAGACACAGGATGGCCAGGACCAGACACAATATGATGGCCCACCGGGGCATGCCGGGAATAAAGCACAGAGAGGCGCAGGCTACCGAGGTAATGATCTGCAGCATGGCAAAACAAGATCCCACGCACCGCGTCCCGCTTGCGCCGGGCCTGACGGGCCTCCAGTACTTTCGCGCTTCATCTTCCTCGCCTCCTTGAATCTCCCGCAGACGCTGCACCATGGCGTACAGCACACCCGCTACAATGGCCACGGCCAGCAGGCCGTACACGACCATGATCCCGATGACAGCGGGATGGGTTCCTCCTCCAGCATGACCCAGAGAGGGGAGCCGAAAAACAGCAGCGCCACCACAACGGTTCCCAACGCCGCGACAATGACCGGGCCGCGGCCCTTAGTACTTTTTCGCATCGTCCACCTCTCCTTTCTCAATTTCCTGCACCCGCTGGATTGAGAGCCAGCAGGACGCCCAGAATGATCACGCCGGGAATAGCCACCAGAACTACCACCAGGGGCAGGGGCGGAGCTTCCTCCGCGTCAATGGTAAAGCCCCAGATCATCAGGGCCATAAGCCCCCTGCCATCAGAGCCACCGTGAGTACCGTGACTACCGCCGGGGCGATATACCGCAGACGCTTGGTGTCCTCCACCTGTTTGTTGAGGAAGGTGGTGCCCTCCCGCTCCAGACGGTCCATCTGTTCCAGCAGCGCGGCGGCGTCCAGGTCGTCCAGCCGCTCGTTCCTGGTCGCTGAGAGTGCGGCAGAGCTGGATGGACTGCTCCAGATTTTTTCTTATCCCGCTCCAAGGTGACCAGATGGCGGCGCATGCCATCGCCCACGGTGTGGGTACCCGACTGCATCTTCCGAATCTCCTCCAGAGGGACGCCCAGCTTGCGCAGCAGCACACCTGCCGCAGCTGGTCCACCTCCCCGAGGGCCATACTCCCGGTAGCCATTTTCGCTGTTGCGCCGGGGGGCGATGAGTCCCTGCTCCTCGTAGAAGCGAATGTTCTTTTGGTGATGCCCACCTGGGCTTCCACCTCATTGATTTTCACAGGTTGTTCCCCTTTGCTCCTTCAGTGTATACCTTCCACAAGGGAAGGTCAAGATTTTTTGCGTTTTTCAGAAGGAAGCCCTCCACCTGGTGGAGGGCTTCCTGCCTTTATTCTTCTTCATCCCCATTATCCATGAGATGGCTGACCAGGGCACACAGCACTCCGGCGATAGGGTAGACGATCAGCCCCAGCGCCAGCCGAGGTAGTTTTTATAATCGTTGACCAGGGCCATCCAACCAAAACCGACGGCCAGAAAGAGAATGGTGGCTACCAGCATAATGGCCCCGCAGATTTCGGTCAATTTTTCTTACGCCGGGCCTTGGCCTGGGGCCTGGGGTCATGCTCCCGGTTCCAGTTTTTCAATCTCCATACTTCTCCATGCGCATGCCTGCCCATACCAGCACCGAGACAGACAGGGCAAGGTCCAGCAGGAAGACAGAGACCAGGCGGCCTCCCGGCGGTCGCCGCCCGCCTCGGCCCAGGAGGAGAGAAGCATCAGCCACACCCACACCGATGATAATAGCGGCAATGGGCAGGGCTATGAGGTAGGGAAAGCGGCGGGCGTAGACCTCCCACTGGGCGGGGGTATAGATCTGGGGCAGGGGTGGGATGCTGCTGGGCAAAGTGGTCGTGATTTATAAAGGCCACCACCAGGATAGCCACTGACACGGCAATGGCGGACAGGATCACTGCCCCCGCACCAGGTATCGGGTATGCCAGCCAAACCATATAGACTCAGAGCTTGGCGACCCCAGGAGAATCAACCCTACTCCTACGGCCACTGCATTGAAAAAGGCATTCATGTGTCGGTCGTAGCCGACGGCGTCCTCCTGGCATGCCGCCTGAGCGTCTCCCGCACCAGGGTGTCCAGGTCGGTCTGGAATAGGCTGCACAGGGTCATCAGCTTCTCCATCTCGGGAAAAGCTGGTATTGGATTCCCACTCTGCTCACCGACTGGCGGGATACCCCAGCCGCTCAGCCAGCTCCTCCTCCAAGGCCCTCCCGGGCGCGGTAGAATTGCAGGTTTTCACCAAAGCTCATGGCGAGATCCTCCTTTCAAGGTGGCTCCAGCTACCAGAACAGCGGCGCAACCGGAACCAAATTGAGGTTGCATTTGCCGATCTCGTCGTAAACTTTCGGTTGCATGGAGGTTTTGGGCCTTAAAACTGGTTTTTCTTCAGCAGACGGATGTCATCGCCGAAGAAGTGGAGTACGTGGTACTCTCCCATCAGGCGGATGCGATCTGGGGGAGTAGCGCCGGGCGGCCTCCCTCCATAGTGAGGTTGGAGGAGATGACGGTATGCTTTCGCCCACCAGGCGGGTGTTGAGCAGCTCGTAGAGAGCGGACTGGACAAACTGGGTGGTGAGCTCGCTGCCCAGATCGTCCAGAATCAGCAGATCGCAGCCCAGGTAGCGGCGGGTCTCGTCCCGGGCCTCCTGCACCCCTGGGTGTCCCGCTGGAACTTGCGGGTCTCAAACTGGGAAAAGATATTGCCCGCCGTGTCGTAGACCACCGAGAACCCCTGCTCCGAGACGCTGCGGGCGATGCAGGCGGACAGGAAGGTCTTGCCCAGGCCGGGCGCTCCGGTGAGAAACAGGTTTTTGATGGCAAAGCGGCCAAACTTCTGAGCGTAGTTGAGACAGACCTCGTATACCAAATCCATGTTGGAACGGGGAGAGGTGCCCCGACCGGGCCAGGGGGTCTGGCTGTAATAGTCCAGACGGAAGGAGTCAAAGGACTGCTCCCCCAGATCCAGCAGTTTGGACAGCTCCTGGATCTGCTCCTGGGTGCACAGCTCCTTTAAGCACTGGCACATCTGTGCTCCACGCCAGCCGGTGTCATTGCACAAAGGACAGGCGGGCTTGGGGTCCAGGGCGTCCTCGGCAGGCCCATAGCGCCCAGCAGGACCGCCCGCTCCTGCTGGATGTCCAGGTTTTTGTCCCGGATGGCCCGCACCGCAGCTCCCGCGTCCTCTCCCTTGCGTAAAGAGGCGGCCACCAGCTGGGCCATGGTGCCCTGGAGCTGGCGGTCCAGCTTGGCCAGACGGGGCTCACGGGCGTGAGCTGCTGCCGCAGCTGCTCCCTGCTGGTCCTCCCGGCGGCGCTTGTTCTCCTCCAGCCGGGCGGTGGCCCGGTGCAGCACATTGGCGTCGTATGCCATTTACTAGCCCTCCTTTTTCATCTGCTCCATCAGGCGGCGCATGCGCTCCATGTCCTCCCGGGCCTGCTGGGCCTCCCGGTCGGCCTGAGCCGGGGAGGGAGCGGGAGCGCGCCTGCACCGGCCGGGGATCCGGTCCCCGCCTGGATGGCGGCCAGGTGTGCAGCCCCTTCTCGTGCCAGCGGCGAAGGATACCGTTCATGTAGCTCCAGTCCATGGACTGCTTTTTTCATGATGGTGCGCTCGTAGGCCGCACGCAGAGCGCCGTCGTCGAAGCCCATAGCGTCCCAGGCGGCGATGTAGGTCTTTTTCTCCCGCTCCACCAGAGGCCGGGGTGGGATGTCCAGCAGCCGCAGCACTTCAGCGCGGCCGCGGAGCCGGGCCAGGGTCTGAGGTGACGCTCGGCGGCCTCCACCGTGTCGATGCCTGCCGGGCCCAGGCAAACCCCTCTTTGCGGATCTGGGAGAGGAAGGGGCGGCGGCCGGGGCCGTACTTGCGCCCATCCCCTCAATGCACCAGCCCACCAGCAGGAAGATGACCTCGGTGGGCAGGGGCCAGATAGTCGTAGAGGGTGTAGAGGATTTTCAGATCGTTGGCGGTGAGCTTCTTGCCCAGCCGCCGCTCCACCCGTCGCACAGGGCGGGGGAAGGTGGGAGGCCTTGTCGCTGAGAGCGGTGGTGATGTCCTCCAGGGCGTACTCCGGGGGCGCGGGGCTCGGGGATGGGAGCGGCGGGGACGGAGGAGAGTTCCGGGGGGGCCATGCCCCTGACTTTGAAGAGCCTCCAGGGCGGCCTGTTTGCGCTCCACCGGCCAGGGAGCCCTCCAGGCCGTTGCGGCGCAGCAGATGGGGTACAGCAGGGCGGCGTCGCCGTTATCCAGTTGATCAGTCGCTGGACCGCCTGGTCGGGCAGGGCCAGCACGCTGCCGGGCAGCAGGCTTTGAGTCATGGGTACTCCTCCTCTCCCGGCCCCTGCAGGGCCGTTTTACGTAGCTTACATTGTACCGCAAAACGCCCGGGAGTAAAGAAGACAGTTGTGGAACGAAAGGATTTCCTGTGGAAAGTAGGAAAATTGGGGATAAGCGTGGGTGTATTTGGGTAAAATATTGGTGGACAAGGGGGAAAAGGGCGACTATAATAAAATGTAATGCCGCTTCTTAAGGGAAGGGGTAAGAGTAAAAAAGGAAGAGGTGGGAGCGTGCCCCTTGCCGGATTCGGGGCCGCGCCGGAACACGGGCGTTTTGCACAGACTGTGTGGGTTGGGAGGGCCTTGGATCACCACACAGAAAGAAAGGAAACAGACCATGGAAATTAACGGCGAGATCGTAAACGACCAGGTTCGCTATGCCGACCTGGGGCTCAGCCCGGAGCTGATGCGGGCCATTGACAAGAAGGGCTATGTGCAGGCCACCCCGGTACAGGGAGGCTCCATCCCTTATTTTATGGAGTACCGGGATGTGATCGCCAAGGCGCCCACCGGGACGGGGAAGACCTTTGCCTTCGGTATCCCCATGGTGGAGCACATCGATCCGGAGAGTCCAGCGACGTGCTGGGGCTGGTGCTGGCCCCCACCCGGGAACTGGCCATCCAGATCCGGGACGAGCTGCGGGACCTGTGCGCCTTCAAAGAGGGGGTGCGCTCCGTCTGCCTGTACGGCGGACAGCCCATTGACAAGCAGATCACCCAGCTGAAGAAGCGGCCCCAGATCGTGGTAGCCACGCCGGGACGGCTGATGGACCACGTGAAGCGGCGCACCGTGCGCCTGGATAAGGTGCAGACCGTGGTGCTGGACGAGGCCGACCGGATGCTGGACATGGGCTTTATCCGGGACGTGACCCGGATCCTGGACCTGATGCCCCAGCGGCGCAACCTGGGCCTGTTTTCCGCCACCATTGGAGATCACCGTCCGGGCCGATGAGCAGAACAAGCCGGACATCACCCAGTACCGCCTGGATGTGGACCGGAACGAGAAGGTGGACACCATGGTCCGGCTGATGGAGATCGGCGGCTATGACCGGGTGATCGCCTTCTGCAACACGAAAAACATGACCGACCGCCTCTCCGGCCTGCTGCGGATGCGAAACATCTCCTGCGAGGCCATCCACGGCGATATCCAGCAGCGCCAGCGGGAAAAGACGCTCCAGAAATTCCGAGACGGCCAGCTCCGGGTACTGGTAGCCACCGATGTGGCTGCCCGTGGGCTGGATATCGACGATGTGGACGCGGTGTTCAACTATGATGTGCCCGACGAGAATGAGTACTATATCCACCGCATGGCCGGTGCTTTTTTCATCTTGTCCCCATCACTTTTTTATCCTTCCCGTCGTATGATATAGGGAGAACAGAGTACAAATCGTACGGAAGGAGAATTGGTTATGGATAAACGGCTTTATAAGACCGAGAATGGCGATAAGATGATCTGCGGTGTATGCGGCGGAATGGCGGAGTACTTCGGCATCGACCCCACCCTGGTGCGGGTGGGCTGGGTGATCGCCGGGTGCATGGCCTCCTTTGGGCTGTGGGCGTATATCCTGTGCGCCATCGTGATGCCCCTGGAAGAGCGACGTATACCCCCAGCTGTAACAACACATCCTGATTTGGGCGGCAGAAATCTGCCGCCCGTTTTTTATACCATTATATAATAAGGAGGAAGAGGCGATGGAGAGACTGCGCTGTTCTGTGGTCCAGGATATCCCCCGGCTGCGTGAGCTGTGGTATTTGGCCTTTGGAGATGACGGGGCCTACGTGGACAACTTTTTTTGATACCTATTATAAACCGGAACTGTGTGCGCCGAGGGGAGGAGGTCCTGAGCTCTCTGGAGCCCGTGATCGCCGCCCATCCTGAGTATGAGAAGGCCGCTCTGCTGGAGCGCATGGTCGAGCCCGAGCGCGTGATCGTCATTCAAAACGGGACGAGTTCCGCGTCACTTGGGAGGACGACAACCATGTTTGGCACGTCAACCGCGGCTACCGCGTTCAGTACAACGCGGCCCTCGGCCCCTATAAGGGAGGCATCCGCTTTGATCCTTCCGTGAACCTCTCCATCGTCAAGTTCCTGGGCTTTGAGCAGGTCTTTAAGGACGCCATGACCGGTCTGCCCATCGGCGGCGCCAAGGGCGGCTCTGACTTCGATCCTCGCGGCAAGAGCGACGCCGAGGTCATGCGTTTCTGCCAGGCCTTCATCACCGAGCTGTACCGCCACATTGGTCAGGACATCGACTGCCCCGCCGGTGACCTGGGCTGCGGCGGCCGTGAGATCGGCTATATGTACGGTCAGTACCGCCGCATCGTGGGCGCCGCCGAGTTCGGCGCTCTGTCCGGCAAGGCTGTCTGCACCGGCGGTTCCATCATGCGTCCCGAGGCCACTGGTTTCGGCGCTGTCTATTATCTGTGCGAGGCCCTGAAGCACGACGGCGAGTCCATCGAGGGTAAGCGCATCGCCATGTCCGGCTACGGCAACGTGGGCTGGGGCATCATGAAGAAGGCCGCTGAGCTGGGCGCCAAGGTCACCTACTTTGCCGGCCCCGACGGCTACATCCACGATCCCGATGGCGTGAGCACCGAGGAGAAGCTGAACTACATCCTCGAGATGCGCGCCAAGGATCCTATGCACTGCCAGCCCTATGCTGAGCGCTTTGACTGCGAGTTCGTGCCCAACACCAAGTGCTGGGGCGTCAAGGACGTGGACATCTATATGCCCGCTGCCACTCAGAACGACGTCAACATGGACTGGGCCAAGAAGATCGCTGAGTCCGGCGTGAAGTACTACATCGAGGTTGCCAATATGCCCACCACCAACGATGCTCTGGAGTTCCTGAAGGAGCAGAAGCACATGGTCGTGGCTCCCTCCAAGGCTGTTAACGCTGGCGGCGTGTCCGTCTCCGAGCTGGAGATGGCTCAGAACGCTGAGCGTCTGTACTGGACCGCTGAGGAAGTCGATGCCAATTGGTGTGGACGCCGAAGGCGGTGGGGATGGAGGGGCCGGTGATGTCGGCGTCCAGGACGCCCACCTTTCTTGCCCATGCGGCGCATGGCCACCGCCAGAGAGGAGGTGACCAGGTCTTGCCCACGCCGCCCTTGCCGCTGAGCCAGCACATCGCCAGGTTACGTCAGTACTCACGCAGGCCGCGCCTCCGTCCTTTACTTTGCAGGCCGGCCACGCCGCTGGCCAGAATCTCCTCCACCTGCTGCTGCAGGTCAATGTCAATGGTGAGGGAAGACGTTCTGGCGGGCTGCGGGCAAGACCTTCCGGTTTCCGCGTCGGTGAGCCACTGGGAGGAGATGATCTTACCGCTCTCATTGCGCTTGATGGCACGGGTACCTGAGGTGCCCTTTGAGATAGGACTCGAAGGCGGACTCCGCACCGGTGATGCCCACGTAGTCGTTCATGGTGTACCCGCCCTTTTCCTTGTAGGTGGGCCACGTTTCACTGGTAATGGCGCCGGTGTAGCCCAGCAGATGGGCGGCGTAATTTCGGTGTTATACTTGCGCACACTGGTGGTCTCGATCTCTACGCCGGGCAGATTCAGCTCCTTTACCCGGTGATGAAGTCGATGCTCACATCGGTGGTGAACGAAGTAATACCGA
>VOFI01001807.1_pt1 | contig 17023 bp, 19 predicted proteins | sample 5384131 | NCBI WGS metagenome assembly VOFI01 (sample SAMN12384728, study PRJNA508395) | human gut metagenome | isolation source: healthy gut H | host: Homo sapiens
TTTCGATAAAGTTTACGCCTTTGCGTATGAGTTCCGCAAGCGTATTGGGATCGTCCGTGCATCGGCTCATGGTGAACAGCCCCGCCTGTCGGCACGCCGAAACCAGCCGCTCGGATAAATCCTTCGGCTCAGCCCGCAGACCGAACAAACCGGTTGTCTGCGCGGCATTGACCAGCGCGTCAATCTCGCTCGGCAGATTGGGCAGCTCACCCATGATATGTAAATCCGGATTGGCAGACGCAACACGAGCCGCTTCTACCAGTCCCAGACCGATGATGATCGTGTCATCCAGACAATCCGCATACCGTAGCGTCATACGCAGTTGCCGCAGCATGGTCTGATCGTGCACGGTGATGGCAATCTTGCCCTGACAGGTGCGTGCCAGCTCGATTGCCTGACTAACCGGCGTCAGCTGCGGCGCCGCCTGATGCAGCTCCGCGTAGCTGTAATCGCTGACGGGCAGCCTCGTGCCGTCAGGCGCGGCAGCACAGCCGTCCGACGAAAGCACGGCAATACCGTCTGCTGACATGGCAACCGAAAAACAGCAGCCTTTTGCGCCCTCGTCATTGCCGGCCAGAATGGATTCCAGTCCGCCGCGCTCGGTATCCATGCAGCCGTCCGCAGACAGGACAAAAGTCTCCTTATTGGTATAGTACAATACCGATCCTCTCCCTCTGTTACAGGGTCTCCGGAGCCTCGTACTCTACGCCCTGCGTATCCACGGTAACGGACTTCATCTTCTGCTCCTCGCGCGGACGGTCGGGCCAGTCGCGCTTGGTGTTGACGATGGCGTCAACAATGTCCATGCCGTCGATAACCATGCCGAAGGAAGCGTACTGACCGTCCAGATGCGGTGCGTCCTCGGTCATGATGAAGAACTGGCTGCCTGCGGAGTCCGGTGCAGCGGTACGCGCCATAGACAGAACACCGCGGGTGTGGTTCAGGTCGTTCTGGAAGCCGTTTGCGGTAAACTCGCCGCGGATCTCATAACCCGGGCCGCCCATGCCGGTGCCTTCCGGGTCGCCGCCCTGGATCATAAAGCCCGGGATAACACGATGGAAGATCGTGCCGTCATAAAAGCCCTTCTGCACCAGAGAAACAAAGTTGCGAACCGTGTTCGGTGCAACTTCCGGGTACGGCTCTGCACGGATTACGCCGCCGTTTTCCATTTCAATCGTAACGATAGGATTGCTCATTGGTATCAACTCCATAATTTTTGTCATTTTACAGCATATGCACAGCCGAGCTGTACATATATGTACTTCTATTGTAGCAAATTTGGAGTGGAACGGCAAGTGGTGTTTGTCGAACAGCGGCAGCTGTCTATTATTTTGCGCTGATTGACTGGTGCGCTTGAACCGCGTAAGCGGTTCACCCTGTCCGGGCGGCACCTTTTCTGCACCGGGTGACCGGGGCACACGAGTCGCGTGAGCGATACGCTCTGTCTGGGCGACAGTCTTTTCTGCACCGATTTTGCGGGGTACACGAACTGCGCAAGCGTGTTCGCCCCTAACGGGCGGGAAGTTGCGCTCTGCGGAGCGCGGGAGACTGCCGCGTCCGCGGCGGGGACAAAGAGGAAGGGACACCTACGATTTGCCCGTAGGCTGCTAAACCTTGTTTCCGCGCCGTGCGCGGATTAAATGAGTGCCCTTCCTCTTTGAACTCCTGCCTTTCCCTTGTTAGATAGTCTGGCGCAAACCAGAGACCGGCGACCGCTTCGACAAAGGGGAACGGCAGTCGGGTTACCATTGCGTGACTTTCGTGAAATATTCGCAGTTCACAGATAGCGTACTGCTACACAAGTCGGAGGGTCTACGCAGACGCGACATACCCGTGTCGCGCAAATCGTTAGTCTGGAGATTACAGACAGCACCTACGAAGATAACGGTTGTACCCAAACATCTAAATTCATAGTTGCCGTGCGTTATAACGTGCCAAAGGGTTGCGCAACACTGTTATTGCGCCTGCGTAGATGAAACCATATGTGTAGCAGCACGGTATCCGACCCTGCGAATATGTGGATACATGGCGCGCAACGCGCGTCCATGCGGAAGAAAAAAATCCTCTGCCGCTCTCCTTTTCGAAGCGGTCGCCGCTCTCTGATTTTCGCCAGATTAGGAATAAAGGAAACGGGATTCACAAGGGTGGAAACCTTGGTGTCCACCCCTTGTGCCCACCGCCGTGGGTACGGCGAACCACCGAGCCAAGTTTTGGCTCTCATTCCCCCTCCGCAGGATACCGCTGTAAAAACCTGTCGCAAAAACTGGCTATCCACTTTATCCACAGGACTTTCCACAGGGTATCTGGGGATAACCTTGTGCATAAAGTGGATAACTTTTTTTGTATACACCCTCGCAGGCCGCCGTATATCTCGGTTTTTCGACTACGCATTGTAATATCGGCTGTGGAAAAACCACCGCTGCATAATCCACCGCACCTTGTGGAAAACTTGTGAGCAAGGCAAATTCACCACTTCAGGAGGGATCATCTATGTCCGAAGAAACCCCGTCCATTGCCGCACCGGAACAGAATGCCATCGCGGAAACCGGCTCGATTACGGCAAGAACATCGCGCGGAACGATACACTGCATCACCATTGTCGGCCAGATCGAGGGCCACATGGAACTTCCCGCACAGAACAAAACCACCAAGTACGAGCACCTCATCCCGCAGATTGCGGCAGTTGAGCAGACCGACGAAATCGACGGTCTGCTGGTTCTGCTCAACACGGTCGGCGGCGATGTGGAGGCCGGACTTGCCATCGCTGAGCTGATCGCGGGCATGAAAAAGCCGACCGTGTCGCTCGTGCTCGGCGGCGGGCACTCGATCGGTGTACCGCTGGCCGTTGCCGCTAAAAAGAGCTTTATTGCCGTTTCCGCCGCCATGACCATTCATCCGGTGCGGATGAACGGCACGATCATTGCTGTGCCGCAGGCATTCGAGTATCTGGCGAAAATTCAGGAGCGCATCGTGGATTTCATCACCTCGCACTCACACATCACCGCCGAGCGTCTGCAGCAGCTTATGCGCGAAACCGGTCAGCTGACCGCCGATGTCGGCACCGTGATCTCTGGCAATCAGGCCGCCGCACTCGGACTGATTGATGCGGTCGGCACGCTTTCGGATGCGCTGGAAGCGCTCTATACGATGATTGGCGAGCAGAAAATGCAAAAAGAGACGGTAAATAACCGTCTCTCCGTCTGTCTTTTTGCATTATACGCTCTGTTTTTTTCCGTTCCGGCAGCTGTGCCAGCACGATAGCGCCAAACATCAGCACACAGCCGAAAATCTCTCGACCGGACAGCGCCTGACCGAGAATAAGCCAGCCTGCGATAACCGAGATAACCGACTCCAGACTCATGATAAGCGATGCTACCGCCGGGTTCATGCCCTTCTGACCGACAATCTGCAGGGTATAGCCCACGCCGGACGACATCGCGCCGGCATACAGGATGGGCTTCCATGCCGCGAGGATGTTCACGAAGCTCGGTTGCTCGAAGATCAGCATACCGATGCCCGATAAGATCGCACAGAAGAAAAACTGGATGCAGGACATCTTCACGCCGTCCACCATCGGTGAAAAATGGTCGATGACTGTGATATGGATGGAGAACAGCAGCGCACACGACAGGCCGATGAGGTCGCCCATCGCGAAGCCGAAGCTGCCGCCCGTCATGCACAGGAAGTACAGCCCGGCCATCGCCAGCGCAACGCCGCACCAGTGCTTCACACCGCATCTGCGGCCGAACAGCAGGCCGAGCAGCGGCACGATCAGGATGTAGCACGCGGTGAGGAATCCGGCCTTGCCGACCGGCGTATATAGCAGCGCGAACTGCTGGGTGATGCTGCCCGCGCACAGCGCCGTGCCGCAGCACATACCGCCGATAACGAGCGTTTTGCGGGCTTTGCGGCGCTCCTCGGGCGCTTGCTTCGGATGCGGGCCGCCACTTTTGCCCAGCACCGCGATGACCGGCAGCAGGACCAGTCCGCCGATGATGTTGCGCGCGAACACAAAGGTGAACGGGCCGACATAATCCATGCCGACGCTCTGCGCCACGAACGCCACACCCCAGATGGTAGCCGTCAGCAGCAGGAGCAAAGAGTTTCGCAGCTTCATATCTGTTTTTCTCCCTCATTTGCGGATTTTTTCATAAAAAAAGAACCGCTTACAAGCGGTTCTTTCGTGGAGCTGCTAACCAGATTTGAACTGGTGACCTCATCCTTACCAAGGATGCACTCTACCGACTGAGCTATAGCAGCATTGGCAGGGGCAGTAGGGATCGAACCCACGGCACTCGGTTTTGGAGACCGATGCTCTACCAGCTGAGCTATACCCCTATAAAGTGGCTCCTCAAGTTGGACTCGAACCAACGACCCTGCGGTTAACAGCCGCATGCTCTACCAACTGAGCTATTGAGGAATATAAATGCTGGTACACGCTGTTTGGATGGTTTATCGCAATCAGCTTGTATATTATAGCGCGGATACAGCTTATTTGTCAATAGGTTTTGCAAATTTTTTTCGTAAGTTTTTACTTCCCGCGCAGAATGCAAAAAAGGGACCCTCTCGGGTCCCTTTTCAGGCTTTATTCGGTAACTTTCGTGCCGGTAACGATCGCCTTCGGCGAACCGGTGAGTTTTTTACCGGTATACGGCGTGTTGATTCCCTTGGATTTATACGTTTCGTATACCTTCTCAGTATCCCAGTCCAGCAGCACCAGACGGGCGAAATTGCCTGCCTGCACAGCACGGTCGGTCAGACCGTAAATCTCGGCAGGAGCCTTGCTCATACGGTCAACAAGCTGCATCGGCGTGAGCTTTCCGGTCTGGACAAGGTAAGTATTGCACACCGAGAATGCAGTTTCCAGGCCGGTGATACCGGACGGCGCCTTTGCGAACTCGCGGGCCTTCTCCTCCGCGGTGTGCGGCGCATGGTCGGTTGCCACCATGTCGATGGTGCCATCCGCCAGAGCCGCAATCAGCGCCTGACGGTCAGCCTCCTTGCGGAGCGGCGGATTCATGCGCGCATAAGTGCCGTGTGCCGGCACATCATCCTCGGTCAGCGACAGATGATGCGGCGTGACCTCGGCGTAAATCTTCGCGCCCATCGCCTTGCCCGCTCGAATGAGCGCGACCGACTGCGCGGACGAAACGTGCTGGAACAGCACGCGTGCGCCGGTATCGAGCGCCAGCGCAATGTCACGGCCGATCATTGCAGATTCCGCGCTCGCCATTGCGCCCGGTACACCGAAATGCTTGGCGGCCGCCGAGCCGTAGTTCACACCCGGGACGGCACGAGCGACGGTTCCTCCTCGTGGAAGGAGAGCAGCGTGCCGCGCTTGGCGGCTTCCGCCATGGCGGTGCGGCACAGCGCCGCACTCGTCAGATTGATGCCGTCATCGGTCAGGCACGGCGCGCCCGCTTTCGAGCAGTGCGTCAAAGTCGGTCAGCTCCTGCCCTTTCAGGCCCTTGGTGACCGAGCCCGCCTGCAAAACCTGCACCGGACAGTCCTTCGCCTTGTCGGTAACGTAGCGGATAATCTCGGGTGTGTCACAGGTCGGCACGGTGTTCGCCATGCAGATTACCGTGGCGTAGCCGCCCGCGGCTGCCGCCGCCGCACCGGTCAGCACGTCCTCTTTCTGGGTCTGACCCGGATCGCGGAAGTGCACATGGCCGTCCACAAAGCCGGGAGAGACGGTCAGCCCGCTCGCGTCATACACCGTGCAGCCCGCGGGCGCGTCGATGTGCTCTGCCACCTGCGCGATAACGCCGTCGTCACCGATCAGCACATCACACAGCGCATCCATCTGCGTATACGGGTCGAGAACCCGTCCGTTTTGAATCAACAGCATGGTAAAACCTCCGTTTTATCTCGTTTAATCGCGGTAGAACGCACCAAATCCCTTGTATGCCATATACAGATCCAGCTTGGCAATGCACTCGAACGGTGCGTGCATGGAGAGCACCGGAACACCTGCGTCTACGGTGTCAATGTTGCGGTTTGCGAGGTACATGGCAACCGTGCCGCCGCCGCCCTGATCAACCTTGCCAAGCTGACCGGTCTGCCAGATAACACCCGCCTTGTCAAAGATGCAGCGGATGCGCGCCATCAGCTCAGCGGTTGCATCCGAGGTGCCGGACTTGCCGCGTGCGCCCGTGTACTTGACGAGCGCAAAGCCGCAGTTTGCGCGCGCATCGTTGCGCTTCTCGGAGACCTCCGGATAGTTGGGGTCAAAGGCGTTGCAAACGTCGGCAGACAGGCAGACCGAGTTCTCAAAGCACTCGTCGAGCAGCACGTCCTGGGCGCGGCAGAGATCTGCCATAAAGGTGTCGAACGCGTGGGACTGCATGCCGGTTACGCCGTCCGAGCCGATCTCCTCCTTGTCCACCAGCAGGCAGACGCCGGTATGTGCCGGAGTCTCGGTCAGATCGAACAGAGAGGTTGCCGCCGGGTGAGAGCAAACGCGGTCGTCGTGGCCGTACGCGCCGACAAACGAGCGGTCAAAGCCGATATCGCAGGCATTGAACGCCGGAACGCAGCACAGCTCGGCAGACAGGAAATCCGCTTCGGTCATGCCATACTCGCGGTTAAGGTACTCCATAATGGCGAGTTTGATCTTCTCGCTGCACTTTTCGTCCACGGTTTCGCTCGGAACCGAGCCGATGAGGACGTTCAGACCCTCGCCCTTGATCACCTCGGTCGCCTTGCGGGTCATCTGCTCGGTAGCAAGGTGCGGCAGCAGGTCGGTGATAACGAACTTCGGGTCGGTCGGCTTGTCGCCTACGCGCACCTGTACACGCGCTTGACCTCGCCGTTCTCGCAGACGCAGACAACGCCGCGCAGCTCGAGCGGAATGGCCGTCCACTGGTACTTCTTGATGCCGCCGTAGTAGTGGGTCTTGAAGAACGCCATGCCATTGTCCTCGTACAGCGGCACGGTGCGGATGTCAACGCGCGGCGCATCGAGGTGCGCGGCGGTCAGGCGCACGCCCTCGGCGAGGCTCTTTTCACCGATAACAGCCAGCATAATGCCCCTTGTGGCGGTTGATGCGGTAGATCTTGTCGCCCGGACGAAGCGTGTCATCGCGCGTCCAGGCGCGGAAGCCCTTGCTCTCAGCCAGGCGGGCGATTTCCAGCACAGCGTCACGCTCGGTTTTGCTCTCGTCGAGGAATTTTTTTGTAACCCTCGGCGTAGGTCTGAATGCCCTGCTTGTCCTCGTCGGTCAGACGGTCAAAGCCGGTCTTTTGTCGTAAAAAAGCTGTTCGGAAGTCATGTTGCATTCTCCTTTTTTAATCCGAATCACTTAATGAGTTGACTGTATAAAGCATCGGTGTCCCGATACAAAGTATCGAGATCGCCGTTGTTTTCGATGATAAAATCGCATTTTTCGCGGTAAAACATGTCGTTCGGCTGCGCGTCGATGCGGGCGCGCGCGGCCTCGTCGGTCAGACCGTCCCGCTCGATGATTCGGGCAACGCGCGTGTCGTGCGGCGCGAGCACAGCGATGATTTTGTCGCAGAAGTCATCCGCACCAGCTTCAAACAGGGTCGGCGCATCGTACAGCACGATTGGACACGCGCTCTGCGCGTGAATCGCATCGAGAGACGCCTTACGGATATACGGTGTGGTGATTTCGTTGAGCTGCTGCAGCTTTGCAGGGTCGGAAAACACGATTTTCGCGAGTTTCGGACGGTCGAGCGCACCGTTTTGGTCGGTCACGCCGCCGAACGCCGCATCGAGTGCGGACAGCATCTCGCGGTTCTCCGCGCAGAGCGTGCGATAGACGGCATCTGCGTCCACCCAGCCCGCGCCGAGAGCGCGCATACGCGCGGCAACCGTGCCTTTGCCGGTGCCGCTGCCGCCGGTCAAGCCGATGATTTTCATTAGTTTCACTTCCTGAATGGAATTCTATGCGTGGGATTGAATCGGTTATTATTGTTAGCTTGCAATGGGGTTTTCACCCGCAGAACTGGGAATGGGAGCCGTCCGGACGGGGGAGGTCCAAAAGGATAGACACCAAGGTTTCTATCCTCTTGGGACTCCAGTTTCCTTTTATTTCTTAGTCTGGCGCAGACCAGAGAGCGGCGACCGCTCCGAAAAGGGGTACGGCAGTCGGGTTACCGTTGCGTTTATTTCGTAAAATATTCGCAGTTCACAGACAGCGTACTGCTACACATACGGTTTACTCTACGCAGGTGCGGCACAAGGTGAATTGCCCGAAGGGCAAGAGAGGGCCTCCTGGGGGATAGCAGTGCCGCACAAATTTTTAGCACGTTGTAACAGACGGCACCTGCGAATTTAGACATTCGGTACAATTTATCTTCGCAGGTGCTGGACGTAATATCCAGACTTACGAGTTGTGCGGCACTGTTATGCCGCACTCTGCGGAGAGCAGCCGACCTGTGTAGCAGGGCGGTATCTGACACTGCGAATAGGTCTCGGCATGGAGCACACCCTACGGTAGAAAAAAAAATTCTCTGCCGTTCCCTTTATAGTCTCAGCTCTGCAAATTTCGCCGTGCCCTCTCAGGGGAAAAGGGGTGATTCACAAGAGGGTGGAAAACCGCAGGTTGTCTACCCTCTTGCGCCCGCGCGGCGTCAGCGCAATGTCCGCGGCGAAACCGCCGCCGTTCCCTTTCGCTTCGCAAGCGAAATCTCTCCGGTTTTCATCGGAAAATCAAATCTCAATTACTGAGAATCCCGCCGCTTTCTTAATCCGGTTCGCCACTGCAAGACCGAGACCTTCATCCGACGGGCACTGCGCCCAAATCTGCGTTACGCTGGTATCATCGAACGCCCGCAGGCGGTCGAATACCTCGCGTGCCTGTGCACCGAGATCGTCCCTCGAGCCGAAGCACTCCACGATGCAGTTCGGGAACATATTCTTGTACTCATCAAAGCACAGCACGCCGGTGGAGTCCCCGATATGCGCTGCGATGTACTTTGCCGTGTCCTGCGGGTTGCCGCGCACGACCGTTACGGGCGCTTTCGGCGCATAATGCCGGTATTTCATGCCGGGCGCCGACACCTTCACATCATCCCCGATTTTCTCGTACAGGGCGCGGTCAACATCCACCTCACCGAGCACCGAGCGCAGCTGCTCGAGCGTGATGCCGCCCGGGCGCAGCAGGCGCGGACGCTCAAGCGCGAGCGTGATTACCGTGCTTTCCACGCCGACGCCGCACGCGCCGCCATCCAGTACAGCCGCGATCTTGCCGTCCATATCATGCATAACGTGCGCCGCCGTGGTCGTGGACGGTCTGCCGGACGTATTCGCGGACGGAGCTGCCAGCGGTACACCGCTCTCCCGAATCAGCGCACGCGCCATCGGGTGCGACGGCAGGCGGATGCCCACGGTGTCCAGTCCGCACGAAACCTCGTCCGGGATGCAGTCGCCCTTGGGCACGATCATGGTCAGCGGACCCGGCCAGAACGCGTCTGCAAGCAGCTTCGCCTGCGGCGGAACCGCCGGACACAGGTCGTAAATCCGGTCAAAGTCCGCGATGTGGACGATCAGCGGGTTATCCTGCGGGCGGCCTTTCGCGAGGAAAATTTTCTTTACCGCCTCGCCGTTCAGCGCATTCGCCGCAAGGCCGTACACGGTCTCGGTCGGCATGCCGACGACCTCGCCCGCTCGAATAAGTTCTGCGGCGGTTTTTACCGCGTTTTCGTCGGTTTCCGGTGTCAAAAGAGTTGTTTTCATCAGTTTACACTTCCATTTATGGTATCAATGGTCTTTTTCTTCCACTTTGGTAACGATGCCGTTTTCCAGTGTCAGGTCGAGCGTTACCTCATCAAACGGCTGTGCAATGAGGTACGACAGACAGGTATCGGTGTCCGCATAGTCCGGCGTGCCGAGCAGCTCACGCACCTCGTCCGCGCTCATGCCGACAAGTTCGGTGCTGTTTTGCAGGTCGCTGACCATGAAATGCCGCTGGCTCGGAGCGGTTCAGTTTTCCACAGAAAACGTCTTTGGCACGCCGATACCGAGGTCAAAATAGCGGTTTGCGTTCCAAATGCCGTTTCCCGTCAAAGAGATGTTTATCGGACATTCACCATGCTATACTCCAATCATAAAAGAAAGGAGTGCTTCGCATGGCAAAAAACAAGAACATTTTCGTCACGATCACCGGCTTTCAGCACTATTACGGACGTGAGCCGTTCCAGATCGGCAATCTCATCCGCTGTGCCAAGGAGCCGGGCAATCCGTACGACAGCGATGCCATCCGCGCGTTTCTGCCGTACATCGGCAAGGTAGGCTACATCGCCAACAGCCCGCAGACCAAGGCCGGCGGCACGGAAGCGCATCGCGCATTTACGAGCGCGTGCCCAAGCGGTTTTACGTCCGTGTGCTGTTCACCACCTGCACCAAGATCATCTGCCGCGTAGAATTCGGCGATATGTCCGATCTGAATGCTGAGTTGGAGAGCCAGACCGAGGACAAGTGGGGCGACTGGGACGATGAAGAAGACAAAATCCAGTTTTAAGGTTACATTTCGCTCTGCTCTTTCAGCTTTTCCGCTGTGTCAGCCGCGATGAGTGCGTCTAAAATCTCGTCCATATCGCCGTTCAGGAACTGATCCAGCTTGTAGATGGTCAGCTTGATGCGGTGATCGGACACGCGATTCTCCGGGAAATTGTAGGTGTGGATGCGCTCCGAACGGTCACCGGTGCCGACCTGACTTTTGCGGTCGGCGGCGATGGCGGCACGCTGTTTTTCCACCTCGGCCTCGTACAGCCGCGAACGCAGCACGGACAGCGCTTTCTCCTTGTTCTTGTGCTGGCTGCGCTCGTCCTGACACTCGACGACCGTGTTGGTCGGGATATGCGTCACGCGGATGGCGGACGAGGTCTTGTTAATGTGCTGGCCGCCCGCGCCGGAGGCGCGGAACGTGTCGATACGCAAATCCTTCGGGTCGATATAGAAGTCGAGTTCCTCCGCTTCGGGAAGGACAGCCACGGTGGTTGTCGAGGTGTGCACACGGCCCTGACTTTCGGTCTCGGGCACACGCTGCACGCGGTGTACGCCGCTCTCAAACTTGAGCCGCGAGTACACCTTATCGCCTGCCACGCGGAACACGATCTCCTTGTAGCCGCCGAGCTCGGTTTCGGATTTGTTCATCACTTCGGTCTGCCAGCCGCGCTTATCGGCGTACATCGTGTACATGCGGTAGAGGTCAGCGGCAAACAGCGCGCTTTCCTCGCCGCCTGCACCGCCGCGAATCTCAACGTAGATATTCTTCTCGTCGTTCGGGTCCTTGGGCAGCAGCAGGATTTTCAGTTCGTCCTCCAGACGGGCGATGTCGCTCTTGGCCTGCTGCAGCTCCTCCTGCGCCAGCTCTTTCATGTCCGGGTCGGACAGCATTTCGGTCGCGTCCGCGAGCGTGCGCTGTGCCTGCTCGTATTCGCGGAACGCGGTGACGATCGGCTCAAGTTCGTTGCGCTCACGCAGCAGCTTAGCCGCCCGGTCAGGATCGTCATATAAGTCCGGCGCGGAAAGCCGTATTTCCAGCTCATCCAGCCGCGCCGCTAAGGCTTTCAGTTTTTCAAACATACTCTATCTCCAAATCGTGTAAAGCACGGAAAATTCATTAAAATTGCGTTTACCAGCGTCCGGTGAACATCAATCCCATGATGGAGCAGTATTCGCGGCACCTTACCGCCATCCACTGCCCCGGATACGGCGTTTTCGCGGGAACGCCTGCGTCACCCAGACCGGCATGCGCCAGCAGGCGGCGTGCGCGGGCAAGATGATAATCATTTGTAATTACGGCAACAGCTGCGCCCTCGGGCAGCAGCTTTTTTGCGTTGGCGATATTCTGGATGGTCGTGCTCGACTTGTTCTCCAGGATCAGCCGTTCCGCATCTGCGCCGTGCGCGATCATGTAATCCTGCATGGCTGCAGCCTCGGTGCGCGGCTCATCGCCGCCCTGACCGCCGCACAGGATGGCCTGACTGCCCGGATTGACGTTCAGCACCGCGATTGCCGTATCGCACCGTGCCGCCAGAGCCGCCGACGGCTGTCCGTTCGGATTGACGAGCGCACCCAGCACCAGATAGTAATCCGCCTGCGGCGCAGCTGACGGGTCATCCTCGTCGAATACTATGCCGATTACAAACACCTGCACCGCCGCAAACGACAGCACGAACAATGCAAACAGTACGCGTCCCACGCGCGACAAAATGCGGCACGCCTTATGCTTTTCACGTCCGCAAAGCATCAGCCATTCCCCCATACAGCCGATGGCAAGCGCCAGCAGGAAAATACCGCCGAACCGCGACGGCTTCCAGAACAGCTGCGGCACGCCAATGACAGCAAACAGCACCGCAAGCCCTATCCATACCCTTTTTTTTTCTTTCATTGCAGTTCCTCCAGCTCGGCCGCAACGGCTTCCCATTCATCCATTTTTGCGGCGAGTTTTTCGTCACAGGCTTCTTTTTCGGTCATCAGCTCGAGCAACTTGCCGGAATCCGATGCCGCGTCCACCATCTGCTGTTCGAGGTCGGACGACTGGGTTTCCAGCTGCGAGATCTCGCGCTCGAGCGTGTTCAGCAGCTTCTGCAGATTCTTGGTGCCGCCGGTGCGCTTTGGCTTCTCAGGCGGCTTTGGGCACATCGTCCAGCGTCGGCACAGCGGCCTTTTTTTCTTCTTGGGCGCCGGTGCAGGAGCCGCTTCCGGCAGTGCGCCGCCGCCCTTGGCTCGCCAGTCAAGGAACGCGCTGTACGATCCGATAAAATCAGTCAGGTGACCGTTTTCGAGATACAGCACGCGGGTTGCAAAGCGCTCGACGAAGTAGCGGTCATGCGAAACAAACAGCAGCGTGCCGTCGAATGCCTCAACCGCCTCCTCAATCCACTCGCGGGATGCAAGGTCAAGGTGGTTGGTCGGCTCGTCGAGGATGAGCAGATTGAGCGGAACGTACATCAGCTCACACAGGCGCAAACGGCTTTTTCTCACCGCCGGACAGCATATCTACGGTTTTCAGCTGGGTTTCACCGATAAACTGGAACGAACCGAGCCGGTTTCGCGCCACCTGCATGGACACGTTCTTGTCATAGATGAGCGTGTCGATGAGGTTGCGGTGCGGATTGGCAAAAATACACTTGCTGCGGCAGGTACGCCGGCTTGAGTCCAACGCCCTTGCGGATGACGCCGCCATCCGGCACTTCCTCGCCGAGCAGGATTTTTCAGCATAGTGGTCTTTCCGGCGCCGTTTGCGCAAAGCAGCGCGACACGCTCTCGGTTGCGGATGTTGAACGATACATTGTGTAATATTTCTCGTCCGTCATAACTTTTTGTAATATCACGAACCTTGAGCACTTCCTCGGTCTCGTAGTTCGGGTCGCCAAACGTAACTGTCATCTTTTTCTTGTCGGTCTTGGGCCGGTCAGTGACCTTCATACGCGCAATGCGCTTCTCGATGGAAGCGGCACGCTTCGCCAGATGCTCGGTGCCGTGCTCGTGCATGGAACGCGCGGTCGCTTCCAGACGCTTTTTCTCAGCCAGCTCATGCTCGTGGTGCTTGAGCTGTCTCCTCACGGCGGCGCTCACGCTCAACTGCGTAGTACGAGTAGTTGCCGTTGTAGAAATCGCAGGTGCAATCGTGGATCTCGATCACGCGGTCGCAGCACTGGTCGATAAACCAGCGGTCATGCGAGATGATGAGCACGGTGCCGCGATAATTCTCCAAATAATTGCCCAGCCAGTCCACAGCGTCCATATCGAGGTGGTTGGTCGGCTCATCGAGCAGCAGCACGTCGGTCTGCTCCAGAATAATGCGCGCGAGGTTGATGCGCGTTTTTTCGCCGCCGGAGAGCAGGTCAAACTTCTGCGAACGCATTTCCTGCGCGATTTCAAGACCGTTGCATACGCGGTTGATCTCGTAATCACGGTTGTAGCCGCCGAGAATTTCCAGCCGCGTTTCCAGCTGCGCGTAGCGCTTGAGCAGCGATGCGTCATCCGGCTTGCGCGTCATTTCGTCGGTCAGCGCATCCATTGCTGCCGCAACTTCGTCGGACTCCTTGAACGCCAAACGGAGAATGTCCTCCACGGTGGATTCCGGCGGAAAATCCGGCATCTGGTCAATGACACCGGCGGTTCGTCCCTGTCCGAACGCAACGTGTCCGCCGTCATACGACAGCCGGCCGGTCAAAATATTAAGCAAAGTGGTCTTTCCGGCGCCGTTTGCGCCTAAAATAGCAACCTTTTCGCCCGGCTGAATGTCGAACGAGATGTCCTTGAGGATCAGGCGGTCACCATAATATTTGGTCAGGTTTTGTACGGTAATATCTGCCACGGAGAGAACTCCTTTCAATGCACTTTTATTCAGTTTATATTATAGCACAATGTGCCCCATAATAGGAGAGAAAACCTGCATAATTTGCAGATTTTTGCGCGGTTTTCTCTGTCCGAAAACGCAAAAAAGCTGTCTCAAAAGACAGCTTTTTATGAGAATTCAGAGCAAGCAGCGACAGCAGCTCTTCCACACGGTCGACCACATGCTTCGCGCCTGCGTCCTCCAGCTCCTCGCGGTCGCCAAAGCCGAACGTCACGCCGATGCAGTCAATGCCGCATTGCTTCGCGCCTTCCACGTCATGCAGGCGGTCACCGACCAGCACAGCCTGTGACAGATCCTGCACCCGCAGACGGTCGAGCGCCTGCTGCGTAACCTGTGCCTTCGTGCCGATCGTGCCATCTAGCGTTGCGCCGGAAACCACGGTAAAATACTGGTCAATATTAAAATATTTGACGATTTTATCAATGAAAAACGCTGGTTTGGACGATGCAGTAGACAGGGTCTTTCCGGCGTCCGTCAATGCCTTCAGCAGCTCCGGAATCCCGTTGTAGAGCATGTTCTCCTTCCAGCCTACCACACCGAACCGCTCACGGTAAAACGCAATGGCCTGCTTGGCCTGCGCGTCGTCAAATCTTTCGTTGCTGCTTAGATGTAGGCGTTGAGTTATCTTCCCAGGCCGTCACCAGCCAAGTATTGTCACCGTAAACGAGCTTAACTACTGTGTTCGGAATGGGAACAGGTGTACCCTCGTCACCATTAACACCTACTTTTGAAGATTTACACCCTCAAAACTGAACAATCCTACTCACAATGCTATCTTTCGAGGTTACCTAACATTTAAGGTCAAGCCCTCGGCCTATTAGTACCAGTACGCTACATTCATTACTGAACTTCTACTCCTGGCCTATCAACCTTGTAGTCTAGATGCCAAGACCAGATTCATGGTCGCAGGTTAGAATCCCAATATCCCAAAGTGGTATCCCAAGGTTGGCTCCACGAACGCTGGCGCGCTCGCTTCCTAGCCTCTCCCACCTATCCTGTACATGGAATACCGAGATCCAATATCAAGCTACAGTGAAGCTCCATGGGGTCTTTCCGTCTAGTTGCGGGTAACCGGCATCTTCACCGGTACTACAATTTCGCCGGGCGGGCTGTTGAGACAGTGCCCAAATCGTTACGCCATTCGTGCGGCGCGCCTATTCAGAACTTCGCTCTCGCTGCGGCTCCGGAACTCCAGTTCCTTAACCTCGCTGCAAATGTTAACTCGCCGGACCGTTTACTGAAACGCCCGATCACACTTTAACGTGCTCTCTCGGTGGCAGCAGGCGCAAGGTTTCAGGTTCTTTTCACTCCCCTCCCGGGGTACTTTTCACCTTTCTCACCGGTACGCTCCACTATCGGTCTGGTAGTATTTGGAAAGCGGAGGATGGTCCCCCCATCTTCTGGCGGAGTTCTTTGTCACGCTGGTACTCTGGTGCTACTTAACACTCAATCCCTTTTTCTTACGGGGCTATCACCACAACATCGCTGCTCTTCCCAAAGCATTCAGTTAGAATTAAGTTACATATTGCGGTCTAACTTGAAAATATTGCCTCCGGTTTTGGCCTCTTCGCGTTCGCTCATACTATGGAATCTCCGGTTGATTTCTCTTCCTCGCCCACCTACTTAGATGTTTCAGTTCAGGCGGTTCCCCACATGACCCTGTATTCGGTCATGGTTGATGGTGTGCTCCATCCGGAGTTTCCCCATTTAGGAAATCCACGGATCAAGCCCATTTGCGGCTCCCATTAATGTAACCATTCACGTCTTCGTCGACTCTCAGTGCCAGGCATTCCCCTGCGCCATACAACTTGACCAGCTGCAAATCCTCTTTCGAGGATTGTGGATAAACTTTCGTTTATCTCAATATTAAATAATCTCGATTCAAATTTAGCTATTTGGCAAAGTATGGTCTTTCCGTCTTGTATCCCAACAATATAAGCTTGATCAAAACCTATTGCTGATCTATAAATTGGAATCGGAATAACATTTAACATTTCTGCTCTATTGTTGCTTTCTTTCGTATTGTTCAGTTTTCAAGTTACTGAAATTACGGCTTTCTTGAAGCCTGAAGTGAAGTTTTCTTTGCTTGCTTTTCTTTGTTCACAAGAGAAAGTAAGTGAGTGAGCACCAGGACTCAGTGCCAGAGCCTCCCGCTTGTCAGGCGTGCGCTCTGGCACCACCAGGCTACAAGCGCATTTGGTTTCTGGCGACGGTCGTGTTTCTTCGTCTTCGACGCCTGTGGTGGGGGAGATGAGGAGAATCTCTGACCTGCTTGGTGAGGTGCTCTCCCAGCTAGGCACACCCCCAAATAATTCAGGGACAAAATAGAATCTTAATCTTCTCTTTTCCACATTTTAGTGTTTTATTAACGTTGCACCCTCTAGATAAACAACACGTCTGCAAGTGCTCATTCTGAGTTGTTATGGATGGCAGACTTTCAATCCTCAGTCTCACTGACAGTCAACCACCTTCAATGGCCGCTGGTGCGACTTCCACCTGGTTACCCCCTACGCTGAAAGCGCGCCACTCGCTTGCGGTTGGGCGGGTGATGACGATAAATGAAGTTGGCGGGCGGGCGGTTGTGTACAAAGGCCCGGGAACGTGATGTCACCACGGCATGCTGATCCCGCGATTGCACAGCGTTTCCGACTTCGTACCGGGCGGGTTTGCAGCCTGCAATCTGAA
>VOFI01002756.1_pt1 | contig 17022 bp, 25 predicted proteins | sample 5384131 | NCBI WGS metagenome assembly VOFI01 (sample SAMN12384728, study PRJNA508395) | human gut metagenome | isolation source: healthy gut H | host: Homo sapiens
TTCGATCTCGGTCATGTTGAACTGGAGTCACCGGCAGGCCGTCGTTGGTGGCAAGCGGCAGATAATAATCCGTCGGTTCCGGCGTAATAACCACGCCCGCCGCGGGTGGAGGCGTGCCGGGCATTCCTCTCCACCTTCAGTGCGGTGTCGATGATGAGTTCGGTCTACCTGCGGGTCAAACGCTGCGCCTCGCCGCCTGACAAAGCAGGCGTCGGCTCGCCTAACGTCAAATACCCCAAGCCCAAATCGTGCAGCGTCTGCAGGCGACGATGAGCCTTCTTCAAACCAGACAGGGCATCGAGGGCTTCATCGACCGAAAAAGCTCATCACCTGGGGCAGCGTAAGCGCACCGCCGAGCGCGTCTGTCCAATGCACCGCCGACGCCCGGGGGCATAGCGCGAGCCGCGGCAATCGGGGCACGTCACCCGACATCGGGGAGGAACTGAACATCGAGGGAGATGGATCCCGTGCCTTCGCACGCAGGGCAACGCAGCTTTCCGATGTTGTAAGAGAAGTCCCCGCCTTCCAACCCGGCAGAACGCGCTTCTGCCGTGCGCGCGTACGCACGGCGAAGTCTCATCATGCACGCCCGGCGTATGTAGACACCGTCGAGCGCACGTTGGCCCCCTATGGGCGTGGCGTCGATCAGCTTGACTTGCCCCACTCCCCCCGGCATCGATCATTCGCACGTGCGCAGGCAGCGCAGCGTCCGCCGCACGCGCTTGCAAGGCGGCGACGATAGTCCGAGCACAAGCGTGGTTTTGCCCGACCCCGACACCCCCGTTACGGCCACAAGACGACCTTGGGGTATATCAAGCGTAAGGGGCTTGACCGTGTAAACGGCATCGGTCTCCACGTGGATGGAGCTTCGTCGAACATCGCGCCGCCGGCGTTCGATCGCGCACGGCGCCGCCGCCTGCGCCCTTCAAAAAACGGCGCGATGAGGCTCTTCTCGCAGCAAGACACCTCCTCAACCGAACCCCTGCGCCACCACGTACCCGCCGCCGACGCCGGCGACGGGCCCCATCTCGACCAGATGGTCGCACGAGGAAAGCACTCGCGTGTCATGATCGACCACTACCACGGTGTTGCCGTCCTCCACCAAATCGCGCATCACGCCGAGCAAACCTTCGACATTCGCGGGTGAAGCCCGATCGAAGGCTCGTCGAGCACGTAAAGCACGCCTGTCGTCTGATTGCGCACGGAACGTGCGAGCTGCACGCGCTGACGCTCGCCGGTCGAAAGCGTCGACCCCGCGCGGTCAAGCGCAAGATACCCCAGCCCCAGCTCCTCAAGACGCCGGGCCGCATCGACGAAGGATGCGCAGATGCTCCGCGCCATCGGCCGCATTTCCGCAGGCAAAGCATCGGGGACCGAAACCGTCCACGCCAAAGCGTCGTCAAGGGAAAGCGACGTCGCCTGCGCAAGATCGACCCCCGCGATACGCGGTCGACGCGCGTTCTCGGAAAGCCGCGTCCCCCGCACGCCGCGCACGCGCCCTCCTTCAAGAACCGCGCCACCCGGCTAGCCCTTCTCGTCTTTCGCCGTTGGAAAGCGCGTTTTCCAATCGTAAACCGCGTTGTAGTATGTGAAGTCAAGCTCGGCGAAGTCGTCGCCGTTCTTCGCCTTGTACAGAATATGGCGTTTCTCGGCAGGCCCTTCGAACACGATGCGCCGCTCGTCATCGGTCCGAGATCGCGAAACGGCACGTCAGTGCGCACGCCCATCGCTGCGCATCACTTGTTTCATGAGATCCCACATGAGAGACCCCCACGGCTTCACCGCGCCTTCGTCGATCGACAGAGACTCGTCGGGCACCAAAGGCCGCGCGGTCGACTTCGCGCACGACGCCCGTGCCGGAGCACGTCGGGCAGGCGCCGCCGCTGTTGAAGGCGAGGTCCTCCGCGGAAGGAGCGAAGAATTCCCGCCCGCACGAGGCGCAGACGAGGGGCTTGTCGGCAGCCACGTTCAGAGAAGGCGCAGCGTAAGCTCCACACGCAGGGCAGGCGTGCTCGGCGCAACGCGAAAACAAAAGCCTCATGCTGCTCGAAAGCTCTGGTCATGGTGCCGAACGTCGAACGCACGCCCGAACCCCCGGACGCTGGTGCAGGGCAAGAGCCGCGGGCGCATGACGAACCGCGTCCACCTGCGCGCGCGCCGCCTGCGTGAGGCGCCTTCGCGTATAGGTGGAAAGCGCCTCGAGATAGCGTCGTGACCCCTCCGCGTACAAGACGCCGAGCGCAAGCGAGCTTTTTACCCGACCCCGACACCCCCCGCAACGCCCGTCATTTGGCCAAGAGGAACGTCCAGATCAACGTTCTTTAAATTATGAACACGCGCGCCGCGAATCTCGATGTTGACAGGACCCCTGCGATCTTGACGCCGATTCGACGCGCACCCCGCGAAAGACATCGAACCCCCTTCACTTCCATTTTTTTCCCCGTCATCTTACCGAAAATGACGGAATATCGAACATTTGTTCTTGACTTTCAGATGTTCAACCCATACGCTAGTGTTGTCTTCGTAGAAGCTCGACCCCTCCTAGCGAGAAAGGGAAACCCATGAGGCTTTTAGGGAACATCATCTGGATCATCCTCGGAGGAGTATGGACAGCCCTCGGCTGGCTGCTGATCGGCTGCATCTTCTGCATCACCATCGTCGGCATCCCCTTGGTCGTCAATGCTTCAAAATGGCATCTCACGCTGACCCCTTCGGGAAGACCATCACCTACGGAGGCGGTGCGCCCCGCTTGTCGCGAACGTGTTCTGGGTGCTGCTCGCGGGAATCCCCATGGCCCTGCTCTACCTCATCGCAGGCGTGGCGAACTGCATCACCATCATCGGCATCCCATTCGGCCTGCAAAGCTTTAAAATGGCGAAACTGTCCTTGCTCCCCTTCGGGGCACGCGTGCTCAACGTCTAAGGGTAATGGAGCGACGCGCGGAGCGGCGGGCGGGACGAGCCACGAGCCTCTCATCGTCGAAGACATCGGCGGCAGCGAGCGTCACGCGATAAGAATCGACTGCTCTTTCAAAGTTTGCCGCCCCTACCAGGGAATGACATCGGAGAACGCATACGATCCATCAGTTGCCACGACAAGATAGTTGCTTTTTCCCGCCAAACCGCTCGTCGCTCGCATCGATCGTATGCACGTATCGAGAACGCCGGCGAAGCGATGCGATAATGCCTTGCAGCCTCATCGCATCATCCAGCGAGTCATCGGCGACAACGTTCACCAAGAACAAGCCACCACGCCGCAGTCGGCGCGTCACCGCCTTGAGACCCGAATCCGAGAGCAAGCCGTCATCGGCGGCATCACCCGAAAAGGCGTCGTCGATAATGACGTCGTAGAGCGAGTCCCCCCGCTCGAGATATCCCAAGCCATCGTCGACGAGAAGGCTAAAGCGCCCCTCCCCGTCCCGACCGAATTCCCTCTCGAGACGATCGACGAAAAAGAAATCACGAGCAATACGGGCGATGGCGGGATCCCGCTCAACGACGTCGATGCACACGCGATCGCGGGATGTCATCAGATGCTTCGGATACGAGCATCCTCCTCCACCAATCATCAGCACGTTGCGCACCTGCAAAAAACGTTCGACGAAACTGGATCGGCGACAGGCACGCCATCGACCTCTTCCGCATTGCGCCGCCCCTCGGCCTCCGCCTCGAACATGCGATCGAAAGCCCGGTAGTACTCGAAAGCGGGTTCAGCCCAGCGGTCGTCGAGGCGCGTGGCCGATTGATACGCGCCTCCCACGTTGAGCACGCGCAGCAACTCGCCCTCGTCATCGCGAACGGTATACACGCAAGCCAGACCGTCCATGCAGCGTCGCATATGAAAGTCATGCTTGCGCACAAGCCCAACCCCCCCACTGCAACTGCAGCAAACGCGATGAGGGCGCCCGCCGCCATCGAAGGAAAAGACTTGTCGCTCGAGGTTCTTCCCATGCTATCTCCCATTGCACTGCAATCGCCGCCCCGGATGCCTCCGCAACGAGCATGCAGCGCTATACGCGAGCGAAGCAGCACGAGAGACGGGGTTTCAACTTAAAAAGAAAAACGCGCGCCGGAGAGAACCCGACGCACGTCGAGCCAATCGACGCTAGTCGCGCGTCAACTTGCGATGCAGACGATGGGGTTTGGCGGCTTCTTTGCCCAGACGCGCCTCGCGATCCGCTTGGTAGGACTCGAAGTTGCCCTCGAAGAAATGCCAGTTGCCGGGTTCTCGTCGGTGCCCTCCCATGCCAGGATGCGTGGCGATGCGGTCGAGGAACATGCGGTCGTGGCTGATGACCACCGAGCAACCCGGGAAGTCCAGAAGCGCCGCCTCAAGCGACGAAAGCGTTTCGACGTCGAGATCGTTGGTGGGCTCGTCGAGCAGCAACAGGTTTCCGCCCTGCTTGAGCGTGAGCGCCAGGTTCAGTCGGTTGCGCTCGCCGCCGGACAAAACGCCTGCGGGCTTTTGCTGGTCGGAGCCCTTGAAGCCGAACGCCGCCACGTATGCACGGCTCGGCACCTCGGTATCTCCCACCATCATGTAGTCCGCGCCGCCTGAGACGACCTCCCACAGCCTTTGTCGGGGTCGATGCCCTCTCGGCTCTGATCGACGTAGGAGATCTTCACCGTCTCGCCGATGGTCAGCTCACCGCCGTCGAGCGGCTCGAGCCCCACGATGGATTTGAACAGCGTGGTCTTGCCCACGCCGTTCGGGCCGATCACGCCGACGATGCCGTTGCGCGGCAGCTCGAAGGAAAGATCATCGATCAGCACGCGGCCGTCGAACTCCTTATGCAGATGCTCGGCAACCAGCACCTTGCTGCCCAGACGCGGGCCGACGGGAATGCGGATGTCGGTGAAGTCGAGTTTCTTCGCCGCGTCGCCTCGGCGACCATCTGCTCGTAGCGCTCAAGACGCGCCTTGCTCTTGGCCTGACGCGCCTTCGGGCTCGAACGAACCCACTCGAGCTCCTTCTCCATACGCTTGGCCAGCTTCGCCTGGCTCTGACCTTGGGCGGCGATACGCGCGGCCTTCGTCTCGAGGTAGGTGGAGTAGTTGCCCTTTGTACGGGAAGAGGCTGCCGCGGTCCACCTCGCAGATCCACTCGGCCACGTTGTCCAGGAAGTAGCGGTCGTGCGTGACGGCCAGCACCGCGCCGGGATAGTTCTTGAGGAACTGCTCCAGCCACAGCACCGACTCGGCATCGAGGTGGTTCGTCGGCTCGTCGAGCAGCAGCAGATCAGGCGCCTCGAGCAGAAGGCGGCACAGCGCCACGCGGCGACGCTCGCCGCCGGAAAGCACGTTCACGGGCATGTCGGAACCGGGCACTGCAGCGCGTCCATCGCCTGGGAGAGCTGGCTGTCCAAGTCCCAGCCGTTCGCCGCGTCGATCTCGTCTTGCAGCTTGCCCATCTCGTCCATGAGGGCGTCGAAATCGCGTCGGGCTCGCCCATCTCCTCGCCGATCTTGTTGAAACGCTCAACCTTGGCGATGATGTCGGCGAAGGCCATCTGCACGTTCTCGAGGACGGTCTTGTCCTCGTCGAGGGGCGGCTCCTGCTGAAGGATGCCCACCGTGTATCCGGGTCAGGGCGTGCGTCGCCCGCAGACACCTCCTCGAGTCCGCCATCACCTTCAGAAGCGTCGACTTGCCCATGCCGTTGGGGGTCCGTCGCTGCAAGTCCCGATGTTACTCCTTCTTGAGACCGCGCCTCTCGACTATCTCGTCCACTATCTCCCTGGCGCGCCGCCCGAGCGCGCGGCGCCTCCCCTCTGTCGGGGCCGGCCTGTCCGCGGGCTCGGCGAAGCCCGGTTCCATGGGCTCTCTCCGATCTTCTCATTGCCCACGCCGCGGTTGCGCTTAATCAATGTATACGCTTCTCCCCGGTGCCACCGTGTCATGACGAGTCAGGCGCGTACCGCCATTCAGCCGTCCAAGCGGCATTGAAAAAAGGCGCCCTTGGAAATCCCCAAAGGGCGCCTCGCTGTCATATAGATGCGCGTTCTCGCGCAAGATGGACCAGCTGCCTCTGAGCTACCGCTTGCGACGCGCCAGCCAGATTCCCAGGCCCGCAACAGCGACTCCCGCGATCGCGACGCCGACCGTCAGCACGAGGGAGGTATCGCCCGTCGAGGGCAGCTTCCCGCCGCCGACCGGACCGCCAGGTACGTGGGGCGAACCCGGATCGCCGGGTTCCTCAGGCCTGTCATAGACGTTCTGGAACACGGGCGGCTCGCTCCACGAGGCAGTGGTGCTCAGGGCACCGCCGCCGTCGTCGGAGAGCGCCACGGTCACCGTGAACGCCCCTGCGTCATACACGACGTCGTCCTTGACAAAACCGCCCGTCGCACGCTGCTGCTCCGTGGCATCGGACCAGCGCACGCCATCCGCGTTCACGGCATCCGCGGAACGACCTCGCGCACGGCGTATGCAAACTCGCACGCACGCGAGATGCCCCCGTCCTGATCGACCCAAGCGGCATCCGCCAGGTCCTCAGCCGTATAACGGGGGTGTGAATGCGACGTTGCCGCGCTCGTCGTTCGAGACCGTCTGCGGGGACCGTACCGTCCGCATCCACCACAGCTCGAAGGAGAATTCACCATCCTCTAGCATGCGACCGTCAGCATCTTGAATGCCATAAGCGGCACGGTGACGCCCACGGGATCGTAGACGTTCGCGAACACCACCGCATCCACCTTGCTCCCGCCCTCGTCGAGAACCTCGTGCGTGGCGGAAAAGCGTGCCGTCGCCGTTGTCGACGACCGACGTGCGCACCGTATACACAGCCTTATCGAACTCGATGCCGCCAACGTTCTCATCGACGACCTCGGCAAGGCGGTACGATGTGGACGCCGGCTCCGTATAGGTGAGCGCCGGAAAGCGATCCTGCCGTCCGCGCCGTTCGTCGCGGTCAGGACCCTGCAGTCCGCGCCCGCTCCGTCATCGACGAGCTCGGTGAGCATGAAGGTGAAAGCGTCCTGCGCAAGCGGCTTGCCCGCGAGGTCTGGAAATCGCAATCTGGTCAGTCACGCTCGAGGAGAGCTCGTCCACCGTGTAAGCATTGGTGAAGGTGAAGCTCGCGCCCACGGCAGGGTCACGCGTCACGGTGAGGGCGCCCGAGCCGTCGTCCGTCACGGTGAAGATCACCGTGCGCGATGCGTTCTGATCGTTAGTCACACCCAGCACCTCGCCGGACTCCGTGATGGTATAGGTGAAAGACACCGTGCGCGGCTTCCCGCTGCGCGCAGCCGCCTCGCCATCGGCAAGCGCCTCCAGGCCGGCGGCCTCCGGGGGATGCTCCTGGGCCCATTTCCTGTTGAGGTCATCGAGCGTGAAGGTGATTGTGCCAAAGTCAACCGAACCGTCCTTGCCGTTCGTGACCTCGGTGCGCTCGGGCATCGGCGCGCCGTCCTCGCCCGAAACGGTGAAGGTGAACTTGCGGTGATGTCCTGCAGGCGCCAGGCCCTCGGCGTACGTCAGCACCTTGCGGCCCACCAGTGCCATGGACACCGGCTCGCCACCGTTCGTGACGTAGGTGTTCTCAAACGAGTGGCCGTCCAACCCCTGCACCGTCGCCGCGAGCGTGCCGTCACCCTTGTCCTCGACGCTCACCTCAAAGCTCAGGCTCTGGGTGGTCGCGGAGACGCCGTCGGGCAGACCGTCAACGATCTCGACGGCGGTGTAGCGCACATGCCAGATGCCCTGGGCGTCGCGCGTGGCGTACCCCTTATCGACGGCCTCGGCCAGCGTGTCGAGCGTGAACTCGATCGTGCCGAAGTCCACGGTGCCGTCGGCGGCGTTTTCAGCGCGTGCGATGACCTCGCTGCTGCCAGCCGCGCCGTCGCCCGTCCTCAGCTCAAAGGAGAACTCCCCCGCCTCGAGCGGGCGTCCGTGGAGCACCTTGCTCGTCGCGATCGAGACGTCGCCCTGCGCCGCGTAGCTGTTCACGAAGGGCAGCACCACGGGCTCGACCTCCTCAGCCGCCTGGCCGCTCGTGTACGTAGGTCTTCTCGCCCTCGGCGGCACCCGTCACGGTCGTGGCGACCGTCAGCGATGCCCGCACCGTCATCCGCGACGGAAATCGAAACGCCGTAGACCGTCTGGTCGTTGGTGTATCGGCGTCGCCGCCCGTGCTCTCGCGCACCTCGTAGGCGAAGGTCTTCCCCGCGTCAGCCTGGGTGAACACAAGTCCACCGGGAAGACCGACGAGAATATCTATGGTGTCGACGGCACCGTCCTTCGCTGCGTGGGACGTAAAGACCCGCTCCGTCTGTCCCTCGGCAAAACCGAGCCTGCTTGCAGCAGCGGCAATCGCCTCGGCGTCGTCACCCGTCGCCTTCACGGTGAAGGCGAACTGACCGTCAGTCATATCGCGGCCGTTGAGGACCTTGGTGATCTTGAGGCCGCCCAGCGCGGAGTAATCGACCGAGGAGTCGTAGCGATTCGTGAACACGGGGGGACGCCCTCAACCGGCTTGCCGTCCTGAACACCGACACCTCAGGAACGAGCTCACCGCCCGCGGCCTCAGTGACGTTCACCGTCACATCAGACCGCATCGTCGAACGTCACGCCGTTCGCCTGCGGGGCCTCATGCACCTCGCGCAATGTGTACTGATGCACGCCCGGCTCGTCGAACGTCAAGCCGGCGAACGTCACGTTACCCTCGGCGTCATTGCTCGAGACGAGGGGCTGACCGCCGTCGACCGGTGCGAGCACAAAGGAGAACTCACCCTCGGTGAGCGGATTCGGGCGTCCTCTAGCACCTTCTGGCCATGAGGGCCGTATCCGCCCGGCGCACCTTGTTGGTGAAGTACGCGCCATCCTCCCTGCGGCCCATCCTGCAAGATGGGTCCGATCCAAAGACGTCGCCCACGCCGATGTCGAAGGCAGACACCGTGAAGCGGACCTCGCGATTGCTGTACACGACGCCGTCCTTGACGAAGCCACCGGCAGCCTTCTGCTCGTCCGTCGCGTTTCTCATAGCGCACGCCTGCCGCGTTGACCGCGTCGGCGGGAACTTTCTCACAAAGGCGGTAGTCGTACCTTCCGCTCTGCTCGTACAGGACGTCCGGGCTCGTCGAAATCCCAAACAGCTTGAAGCCGTTCTCGTTCTGAGGCGACTCGGCATTCACCGGCGCGACAACGAGCGGCACAGAGACGAAGCCCTCATCACCCGGCTTGTAGTCATGTCCACCAGAGCTGAAGGACATCTGCTCGCAGGTGAACTCAAAGGAGTCCGCAGCGGACCAATCGCGGCCGACGAGACGCTTGGTGAAGCGGTCGAACTGGAGGGCGCCGGGCCTTGCCTTATAACTGTTCACAAAGGGCACCCGCGGTTTTTTCAGCCTGGCCCTCTGCGGGGTTGTCGCTATCCCACTTGCCGATCAGCTCGGGCTCTGCCAGCTGATCGCCCGTGAGCGCGTCGTGCGTGCGCTCGACCGTGGTCACGGTCTTCATGGTTCCGTCGCCCTTTGTCCGCGGGCGTGATGGAGACCAGGAACTGCGAGCGGTCATAGGTCACGCCATCGGCCTGAACGCCGGGCGCCTCGCCGTCCTCATCCCATGCGTGATCGACATTCTCCTTAACCCGATACGAATACGTCTTCCTTGCATCCGCCTGCGTGAACTTCAGGCCCTTGAGCTTCTCCATCAGGTTCGCGACGCCCTCCGGAGCCTCCCCGGCGGCGAAGATGCGCTCGAGCTGCTCCTCATCGGCGGGAAGGCCGCGGTCGAGCATCTTCTGCGCCGAGGCTGAGTCGACCGGTTCCAAGGTGAAGCCGAATTGCTTGTCCTCCAGGTCCTGCCATACATGGTCTTGGTGACCTCGATGCCGGCGAAGGTCGCGCGCGCTGTAACGGTTCACGAAATCGAGTGTGATCACGCCGCTGGAATCAGTGTGTGCGCCCAGGTCGAGAGGAATGTTGACGATGGCACCCGAGCGATCGTACGTACGATAGAGCCTTTGGGACCACCTTTGAGCGTGCCATCGCGGTTGTCGATCACGCGGTATTCAAGACGGTAAATCGAATTGTCCCAACCGCCAACGAGGCCGGGTATCTGATCACCACCCCCACAGGGGCGTGACCTCCTTGATGTAGTACGTATACGTGCGGCCCGCATGCGACTGGTCAAACTTAAGCTGGAGCTTGCCGTCCATAACGACCTTTCGCCGCTCATCGCCGCAGGAGCGGCGAAGCTCTTTGTCCTTCTCATCCAGCAGCTTGCGAGACTCCTTATCGGCGCCCTCGATCGTGAACGAGAACTCCTTGTCCTTCATATCGCGGCCCTCAAGCGTTTTGGTGAGCCTGATGCCCGCCGTTGAGGCAGCGGCGCGATACGTGTTATGGAACTCGACGCGGTCGGCACCGCCGGGCGTAGACTCAACCTGAGTCAGATGGTCGTCAGAACCCGTCCAAACACCCTGCTCGTTCAGCCCCGTGACCTGGTAGTAGGTAATCTTGGCAACGAGCGCCTCCGTGCCGCCAGTGCGCTTGAGCGGGGAATCCTGGAGCGTGAGGTTCACCCGCGCGACGAAGCGCGTCGAGTCATATGTCATGCCCTGCTTGGCAAAGCCGCCGGCGAGTTTCTGATCGGCCGTCGCGGCATCCCATCTCACCCCATCGGCGTTGACGGCATCATCGGGGATGACCTCGAACAGCTCATAGTCGAAGCGACCGGTCCGCTTATCAGCACCGTTTAAATGCTCAAACCTGAACGTAGGTTGTCCAAAGGAGAGCATCGAGCCCTTGTTGTGCACCTCGATGTATCGAGATGCACCATCGCCCGCAGTGCCCTCGGGCATGGGGCGTCAGCCGCATGGGCACCGGCGGGCCGCATGCGGAACGTGAACTCGCCCGCGCCCGAGCCGTCGACGGTGAAACCACGTCCATTGAGGACCTTCGTCGCCAACGGGCCGATCTGAACCTCATTCAGGGCGAAAACGTTCTTAAAGAGCGCGGTGTGAACGCCGTTCTGAGGCTCAACGGGTACCCCGGCATCGTTATCGCCTTGTAGAACGCCGGCATCGTCAGCGAGCTTGCGCAGCCGAACGTCTGCGACGAGTTTGCCCGCCTTATCATCAGAGACGGTCACCACCACGCGATACGCGGCGTCGGAATACGACACGCCAGGGATGCGGTCGGCGGCATCCGGCGTCTTCTCGGCAAGCGCATACAGGTAGGTGCCCGGATGCTCGTAATGGATGGTGCCGAAGCTCCGGGCGTACCCCGCCTGCGCATCATCGCGATCGATCACGATGATCGACTGGAGACGGTTATTCTCATTGAGAGTCGCGCCATCAGGCATCGGCGTGCCCGGATCGGCGTCCAGCACGAAGCTGAACGCCGGCTTCGCGTTGAACTCGAGATCCCACGCAGGCTTGCCTTCGGCGTCGACGAACTCCTTCTTCACCTGCAGGGGTGGCCGGGTCGAGGATGGCGGGCGCAGGCGTGTACGTGTTCTCGAACAGCACGCGGGATGTATCGCCCAGCTTGATCGCACCCGTGGCGGTTGTGGGTTTGCCCGCTTCATCGAGCGGCAGGGTCTGGGTAAAGCCCTCGGGCATCTGCTCCACGGGCTCGCTCACCGTATAGGTCGCCCCATCCGGCAAGCCGTACACGCGCATGACCTCACCGTGCTTGAGCGTATGGGTGCCGCCGCTCGCGATCTTGAAGTCGTTGCCGTGCTGCACGCCCGTCGGCGCCGAACACGCGTGCGTCAAATTCCCCCCGGCGAGCGGCTTGCCATCCTTGTCCTTGAACTCGAAGACAAACGTGAAGTCCTTGTCCTTCCAATCGGCAGGGCCGGTGAGCCCCTCGGGGATCACGACCTGCTTTTTCCACCTCGAGCGAGGCGACGCGATGGTTCGTCACGTGGATCACAGTCGAGCCGGTGAAGAGATTGGTGATGTCCTTGGTCCCCAAGTCATCCCAGGTGCCGATACCGTGATTTTGATCGCACGACTCGGCGTCCTGCTTGACCGCAGCGCGGATAAAACCCTCATCGGTCGTGAATCGCGTGCCGCTCTTGGGCTTATGCGTATTATTCCAGACGTATTCGTGCGTGGCGCTCGCGTCGGAATAGCGCAAGTACAGATCTTGCTGCTCGGCCTCAGGCGCGGGTTTTTCCCAACCGCCGATCCAATAGAACCCGGGCGTCTTGCTGTCATTCACCGTACCGACGCGAAGCTGCGCCACCACATCGTGGAGCGTCACCTCGACACCGTCGTTGCTGCCGTAGTGATTCATAGAATCGATGAGCGAGCCGATGCCCACGGAGACCATGACGTCGTCACCGGCCACGCCCGCGTCGGCGTGCACTCCGTCATCATCGACGATGACGCGAATGGGGTCGACGGCGCCCGCATACCCTTTTGGGCACATCTTTCTCGACGATGTAATACGTATCCGCAGGCGGCGTATCGTGCTTGACGATGCGGTCGAAATACGCCGTGCCATCGAGGGCGATCGAGGGGGACGTCGATCATGTTCTTCGTCGTGCGCTCCATGTACGGAAGCTCGTTGGCCTTGGGCGCCAGCTTGGCATCCGCCCCTCGCCGACCATTTCCATCTGATCAGCGCGGAAAAGCTGGAAGGTAACGCCGTTGATGGATTGCCCGCATCGTCGAGCTTCTGCACGGCAAGACCGTTAATCGTGTCGGTCACATGCAGGGTCGCGTACTCTCTCGCTTGAAGTTGCCCTTCGCGCCCGTCGAATCCAGAAAATGCGCGTTGCCCTTCGTGATGGGATCGCGACCGCTCGCGATAAGCTTCTCCAGAGTGGTGCGATCCATATCCACCAAGTAGTACCCGATGGAGTAATCCGCATTTTGCGGCGTCGCCGTCATGAAGGGGTAATCGGTGGGACTGCCCGGCAGGTCGCCCAAGTCGACGCTCCACAGCTCGTCGTTCTTGGAAAAGACATGCACGTAGCCGTCGCGCATGAGCTGGTTGAGCTCCTCGACGCTCTTCATGCCCTTTTGCGCGACCTTCCACGCGCCGTGCTCGCCGCCCACGGGATGCCAATCCTTCTCGCTCGGATGGCGCTTAAACACGATGGCGAGCAGGGTATTCTCGTCTGAAACCTCATGCTTAGTCCCTTGAACGTCCGTGACGACGTTCTCTTCATTCACCACGGTCACCTGATTGGGGCGCGCGTACACGCCGGAGTCCCACCGGTTCTCGCACACCAAGAAGCCGTCCTGGCCGTCGCCGTGGCTCGGCATGGGCGCAACCACGCCTCGGGGCTCGTGCGATAGCCCTCGGGCGCGGAGAGCTCCTTCAATATGTAGTAATCCTGGCCATTGTTGTTATGCGCCGCGGCGAAGTCATAGGGACGCTTTCCGTCGGGCGTCATGATGTTGATGTTGCCCGCCGCGTTCGTGGCGCCCTGCCAGATGGGCCCATCCCCCTTCTGGGTGTACTGCACGCCTCGCCTTCGCCAGTGCGCTCCGCGGCGTAAAAAGCGCGAACTGGGCACCCGGCACGGGGGCGCCGTATTGGTCGTCCTTGCGGATGGTGCTCTGCGCCACGCGCTGCAGGTTGAACATGAGCTTCATGTTGGAATCGGTGTTGCCGCGCTCGAGGTAGAAGAACTTGAGCGTGTGGTAGCTGCCGGGCAGGAAGGCGTTCGTGTCCTCCTTGAAGTACGCGGCGGCCTTTTCCTTGCCGAGGGCCTCCTCGAAGCACGCGCGCAGCGTGGTCTCCTTGCCACCCCAGGTATGATTGGGATTCTTGCGCGCGTCGCCGAGTTTGACCTCGCCGGTCTTGAAGTTGATGGAGAGCGACGCGGCTCCATGGACGCCGCCCAGGTCGCCCACGAGCACGCCGTCGATGAAGACCCAGACGTCGTCGTCGCCCGAGAACTCGAACTTCATGTCCTTACCCGCCACCATGCCGCTCGCGGGCTGGCGTGAAATCAGCCGTGAGATCGAGGCCGAAATAGTGGTTCATCAGCGGATTCTTCGCGTCAATGTCCTTGGGAACCAGGGCACCGCTGGCATCCCTCTCAAACACCTCATTCTCGCTGGCAAAGGGGAAGAACTGGCCGAGCGTCTTGGAGCCCGTGTTGGCCTTCACACCCGGCTGCTTGTAGAGGTCGAACTTGTTCTGCTCCGCGTTGTAGATGGCGAAGTTCTTGGTGCAGTCATACGTGTAATAGCCGTTGATGTACTGCACAAGGCCCTTGACGTCACGATGGGTTCGCTTGCCGAGCACGGACGCGTCGTTGAAGAGATACGCGAGGGACTGTTCCTCTGTTGTGAGCCCACCCTTGGACTGGTAGATGTTTCCAGCCTTGAGCACTGGGGGTAGCCATCCGGCCCGAGGGTCGGCTGGACGATGCCGAAGTAGGGCTTGCCGGTCGTGCCCGTCCATGCGTTGATGGAGTTCGATGTGGGTCCCTCATACCTGCCCGCGTCGCTGAAGCGCAACTCGTGCCCTTGGTTGATCCCGACATCCCGCCAGTTGCTCGGATCATTGTTGTCCGGGGTGTCCTCCGCGACGATCCAGTAGTCAAACAGGTTGATAGTGGCATTCTTGGGCGACTTGGCCCCCGTCACGAGGTTCTCGTCTGCCGGGGCCTGGCCGCCAGGGCCCTGCGTCGCGGCGAGTGCGGCGGGCGCGGAGGTCAAGGCGAGCGCCCCCCATGAGGAGCGCAATGATGAGCGGGCGGCGTGCGCGGCGCTGCGAGGTTGCGAAACGTGCGGCGCGGGTGCGGTTAGTAGTACGTTTGCACACGATATGTCCATTCGTGAACGTTTTGGTTACATATAGTCTTGACTATAGCATCCCCGAAATTTGCCCCAGATTTCGGCAAATGCGCATCTAAAATCGGGAATTGCCCGACCCTCGCGTCGACCTCCTCCGGCGCGCCCTCTGCCACGGGCCTTCCCCAGAGTGCCCCGCCGCATCGAGCACCTCCCCCAAAGTGCCGCACCGCGAGCCAACTCGCAGAGGCAATTCGGCATATCACGCCCCAACGCGCTCCGAAAGGCAACTCTCGCGTGACCTCCGAGATCCACCTGCCACGCCCCCTCCTCGATGCACCGCCCGCCGCGCGACCAAGGCGCCGATTCGCACGCCGCCCCAAAGCGCCCGCACCGCGAGAGCCAACTCTCGCAGAGACAACTCGGCATATCACGCCTCAGCACGCCCGAAAGACAACTCTCGCGCGGCCCTCGAATCCCACTCGCCGCGCCTTCGGGACAGCTTGGTACAATCGACATGAACGTATCGACCTGCATTGGATGGGACTCGCCTTGGAAGCCGCCACGGAAACGATGAAAGACCGCCTGCGCGTCATGCTCGGAAGCGAGCGGCTCGCCGCCTGCCTCGGAGGACGCGCGCGCGCTCGTGCTCGGCTGCGGCGGCGTGGGCTCGAGCTGTATCGAGGCGCTTCGCGCGGGGGGGGCGTGGGCACCCTCATCATCGTCGACAAGGACGTGGTTGCCCCCTCCAACATCAACCGCCAGGCCATCGCGTTCGAGAGCACCGTGGGACAGCGCAAGGTCGACGTCATGGCGGCCATGGTCGGCGACATCAACCCCGGCTGCCGCGTGTTCGCGCACGACGCCTTCGTGCTCGCCGAGAACCTCGAGGATCTCTTTGAGACCTGCCTTGAGGAGGCAGACGGGCACATCGATTACGTGGTCGACGCCATCGACACCGTGTCAACCAAACTTGCGCTCGCGGCGCTTGCCCAAGAGCGAGGTTTCGAACTCATCAGCTCGATGGGCGGGGCCAAGAAAATCCATCCCGAGTGCCTGCGCATCGCCGACGTGCACAAAACCGTGAACTGCCCGCTCGCGCGCATCATGCGCAAGGAGTGCCGCAAGCGCGGCATCCGCCACCTGCGCGTGCTCTATTCCTGCGAGGAGCCGGTGCGCATCGCCGCCGCCCCGGGTGCCGCGCGCTCAGAACGCTCCGACCTGGGACCGCAAGCTTCATGCCGCCCATCATGGGGCAGATGATTGCAGGCGAGGTGCTACGGCATATCTCTGGGCTCGGCGCGGACGACGACATCTCGGCCGCACTCGCCATGCACGACGCCGCACAGAAGGGGCAGTTGGCGGGCAAGAGGCGGGCGCGCATGAACGGAAATTTGGGCAAAAAGGAAGGAGCGGGGCGAAGGGAGCACGAGGGAGCGATTCACCCTGAAGCCCCAAGCGTCGAGATGGCCACCTCGAACACGAACACCGAAACGCCGGGTTTCGAGCACCGTTGGCGCCTGTTCGATATGCACTGTCACCTCGACCGCATGGCTAACGCCGATGAGGTCGCGCGCGAAGCGGCGGCGAACGATATGGCCCTGTTCTGCACCACCGTCACCCCTGTCGACGCGCTCGCCGCGCGGTCCCGCTTCGGCACCCCGCCCAACGTCCGTCCGCGTAGGCGTGGGACTCCATCCGTGGTGGGTCGCAGACGGAGACGCGGCGAGATCGAGATCGAGCAGGCCGCGCAAACTCGCAGCCGTCAGCCGCTTCATTGGCGAGGTGGGGCTCGATTTCGGTCCCCCGCCACGCCGCAAACGCCCAAAGACAACTGGATGCCCTTGAAGCCATCGCCCGTGCATGCGCCGGGGCACCGTCGAGGGCCGCGTGCTGTCCGTCCACGCCATCCGATCAGCGGGCGAGGCACTCGACGTCCTCGAACGCCATGGACTCACCGCGAGTTCCAATTGCATATTCCATTGGTTTCGGGCACAAGTGATCAACTTGCGCGGACACTCGACTCCGGATGCCTCTTTTCGATAAGCGAACGCATGCTCGCAACCAGGAGAGGGCGCGAATACGCACGGCAAATCCCCCTGGATCGGCTCTTGTTGGAAACCGATTTGCCCGAACAGTTGGACAAGCCTTGTTCAGCCGATGATCGAAGCCTCACTCATGCGCGTACTGCATGAGCTCGCCCGCTTACGTGGCACCGACGGCATACGCTTTCCACCCGTATCGCCAAAACGAGTTCGGAACTTTCGGACTGCAGTCCCGCCCATAGCATCAGTTCGACAACCAGTGGGGCGATTTTAGC
>VOFI01004206.1_pt1 | contig 17011 bp, 29 predicted proteins | sample 5384131 | NCBI WGS metagenome assembly VOFI01 (sample SAMN12384728, study PRJNA508395) | human gut metagenome | isolation source: healthy gut H | host: Homo sapiens
TGAAACGAGTTGCTGAATTTTTTCATTTATCAAGACATCAAAGAGCATATCTATCATTAAAATATTCGAAATTCAATGTTCTCGAATCGGGGACGAAATCAATATCAGACAGAAAAGTAAATTCAATGTGAGTTCATGCTATCTTTTGTACCGTGATAATTCAAAGGTACGTCACATACCTTCTGCGGTCAGTTATTACCGGGGATATTTATCAGAGCTCACGGAGGGAAGGAGAAGAACATGAAATCTGATGAGACAGCTTATCAGGAATTATTTGAGGAACTGGAAAAATATGAAAATAAAGGAGTATACATCAGTATGGATGGATTCCCGGCCAGTCCGATGCAGATTGTAGCGGCACATATGACAAGGGAAGAAGGAAGTTATATGCGGGACTATATTCTGGATACAGAAGGATATATTGAATCACTTTCATTTGTAAATATCAAGACAAAAGAACAGGCGTAGATCCCTTTTACGTCGGACAAAAAGATTTAAAATATTTCTGAAGAATGTTTAAAATACTTCTTAAAATGGCAAATTAGTAATGACTGGTAAAAAAGTATGTTATAATGGTTCTGTATAGGAGGTACGCATGGACGAAAGAGAAGAGGGTTGTGAAAACCCGCAGCACGGCAGGGAACACAGCAAAACAAAACAAGAAGGCGCCCACGCAGGATTGCCGGAGAACCAGAGGATACAAGGATGGATTCGAATCGCATACCGCCGTCTAAGAGACGGAAAAAAGAGCCGCAGGGCAAGGCGAAGACGAAGAAATATGCTGATCAGGATGCTGCTGGTGATCATATTGATCATAGTGGCTGTTGGGGCCTGATTTTCTGGAAGCGATATGGCTCATCGAATGAGAAGGCGAATCTGGAACAATATTATGGAATGACAGGTACGGACGATATCGCAGTGATCGTGAATAATCAGGTGATCGCAAAAAGCGGACAACTGGAGAATATGGGGCAGGAGGCCGTCTGATAGACGGACAGGCTTACACATTGAATATTCTGTTCTGCATGATTTTTGTGAATAAGCGCTTTTACTGGGATGCGAATGAGAATTTACTGTTGTATACATTGCCGCAGGGAAGTGTTGTTGCAAACATAGGAAGTAAGGAATATACAGAAGTCAGCGAACAAAAAAGTGAAAGAGTATGTCATCTGGCAGACAGTCGATAATAAGGCATATGTTGCTTTGGACTTTGTGAAAAAAGTACACGAATATGGAATGCAAAGAACATCAAGATCCGAATCGTGTGATGATCGTGAATGAGTTCGGAAAGACGACTGTGGCAGAGATGAAGCGGGATACACAAGTGCGGTTTCAGGGTGGAGTAAAGAGTCCGATCCTGACAGAGGTAAAAATCAGAAAAAGTGACTGTGATCGAGGATGAGGATGGCTGGAAGAAAGTTCGCACCAGCGATGGATTTATCGGATATGTACAGACGAATTGCTGAAACATATCAAAGAGGAGACGATTTCCAGCAGCTTTGAAGAACCACAGTACACAGGTATATCGAAGATTACAAGATTAATATGGCCTGGCACAATGTAGAATACGACTGCCAACGGGTATATTCAGGATATGCTTGCATCCACGAAAGGTCTGACGACGATCGCACCGACCTGGTTTCATATTGCAGATACGCAGGGGAATCTGAATTCAATCGCGGACGCAGATTATGTGAATTATGCGCATCAGTCCAATTTGGAAGTGTGGGCTGTTCTCAGGGATTTTCATGGGGGAATCAATTCGGCGGATGAGACTTATGAGGTGTTAAGTCATACTTCCAGGAGAACGAACCTGATCGATCAGGTTATAGCAGCAGCTCTGCAGGCTGGGATTGATGGAATCAATCTGGATTTTGAACTGATTTCTGCAGAGTGCGGAGAAGATTATGTACAGTTTGTGAGAGAACTTTCCATCAAGTGCCATCAGAATGGACTGGCATTTTCCGTAGATAATTATGTTCCGATGCCTTACAACACATTTTATGATCTGGAAGAACAGTCAGTATTTGCTGATTATGTAGTGATCATGGGGTATGATGAGCATGTGGAGGGTTCTTATGAAGCAGGTTCTGTGGCGTCTTACGGATACGTAAAAGACGGCATAGAGAGAATGCGTTAAAGTCTGTTCCCTAAGGAAAAACTGATCAATGCGATCCCGCTGTATACAAGACTGTGGTTTGAGACACCGAAGACGCAGGAAGAGCTGGCAGCAGAAGCCGGTACAGAAGCGGCAGATTATCCAAATAAAGTGACCAGTACGGCACTGGGAATGGAGGATGCCGAAAAACGGGTGCAGGAAGCCGGTGTACAGGCGTCATGGGATGAAGATACAAGGCAGAATTATGCACAGTGGGATGCAGACGGAGGAACATACAAGATCTGGCTGGAAGACAGTCAGTCGCTGGAAGAGAAGTTAAAGCTGATCAAAAAAGAATGATCTTGCTGGTGTTGCCGAATGGCGCCTTGGCTGGGAGAATTCGGGAGTATGGGATCTGATCTCGCAGTACATCAATTAAAAAGTGAATAGAAGAATATAAAAGGACGCTGAAATTCCGTTTTGGAATTTCAGCGTCGTTGTTTTCTGTAAAGTTGAATTAGAGAATCGATTTGACAAAATTCAGGATTTCGCTTTCACAGGCCTCTCTGGCAGGGATACTTGCAAAGTTGTGATTTCCTTTCGGGATTTTTACAAAAGTTCCGTTTCCGTTGTATCCTTCAAGATATGTTTCACAGGTTTTATCATCTACCAGATTATCTTCTGTTCCGCGAAGAATCAGGACTTTGCCGTCATATCCTTTTTTGCATCCTCAAAGGAGAGTAGGTTGCCAGGTCATAGTTGAAATCAAGACCGAATTTCAGTCCTTCCATATCAGCAAATGTCATTCCCTGATTTTTTGAAGAAATCTGCTTTTTCTTTACATCCATTCCACATTCCGGCGCCGGGCACATCAAGATCAGTCCGTAAGGATTCAGCTTTGGCGCAGCGGTAGCAGCGACAAATCCGCCCATGCTCTGTCCGGATAAGATGATCTTATCTGTATCTACAAAAGCTTGTTCCTTCAGCCATTCATAGACATCCTGAGTATCTTCCAGAAGTCCGGTGAAGGTCATTTCTTCGAATTCTCCGTCACTTTCTCCGCAGCCGTAGAAGTCAAAGCGAAGACAGGCGATTCCCTTTGCTTCAGAACGCGGGCAAGATGTGTATGTGCGTATTTATAACCGGATAAGCTGCCGCCGAATCCGTGAAGATTGAGTACGACCGGAGGATGGCTGATTCCGTCCGGAAGATTTAACATTGCCCGTAGAGTATGATTTTTCTGTTTTTAATTTCTGTGTAACGAATCATGATATTATTCTCCTTGTTTTGCTCTTTTTTTCGCGAGTGTTTCTAACATTTCTTCTGTCTTTTTCTTGGAAAGCGGATACACAAAATACAGGATCAGTACAGCAATCAAATATCCGATCGCATAGATCGCAGTATAAGATTTCCAGATATGTGCTTTTACAGCAGCTGTCTGTACAGCTTCATTTACGTTATATCCGATCAGAGCCAGGGTAAAGCTGCTTAAGCTGGAGCTTACTGCGGAAGCAAGCTTGCGGAAGAAGGAATAGGTTATAGACCATACCTTCTTTTCTGTCACCGGTGGTCAGTTCCTGATAATCGATCGCATCATTTACCATAGCCCAGATAAGTACCTGGAAACCACTTGCACCGAGGTAGCAGATTCCGTTGATAACAATGAACAAGATCGGATTCTTGATCGGGAAGAAGAATAAAATTCCGAATACGATAGCGGCAAAACCGGCTCCGTACATACACCATTCTTTTTTCCGAATTTTTTAGATACAAATTTTTGTTCCGACAAAAAGTGATAATGGAATATACGGTACTGAGCATACCGGATACTGCCATGATCTGAACATTACCAAAGTAATCTTTAAATAAATAAGTATTCAGTCCGTTTACCACACTGGCTGCAATCATACCTGCAAGGCTGGAGAAAATGAGTCCCAGAAGCGCTCTGTTTTTAATGATATGTTTGAGTGCTTCAAAATAGTTGAATTTCTCTCTTTTTCCACAGTGATGGAAACTCTCTCTTTACACCAGCTGCTTGTGATCATCAGGCAGAATACACCGATTGTTGCACAGATCAGTGCCATCAGGGGTAAATCTGGAAGGAATCGGGTTGTTGTCTTTATATAAAACCAAAGGACCTGCAATCACGACGACTGTCATAAAGATTGTACCGCCAAGGCTTCTGTATCTGGACAAGTCTGTTCTGTGATTGACATCATCTGTCATAACGCTGGACAGAGAACCAAACGGTACATTGACACATGTATACAGGGCTTCATATAATACGTAGGTTACTAAAATGTAGATCAGTTTTTAATTTATAATCAAAGCTGCTCACATCCAGGAATCAATCACGCACATAATGGCCATAGGAATGGAAAATGCCTTGATCCATGGAATAAAACGTCCGCCTTTCGTAGATTTTCTGGCATCGATCAAAGCGCCGATGATCGGATCATTGATGGCATCCCAGATTTTAGTGATCAACAGAATCGTTCCGACATGTAAAGGATTTACTTTCAGTACGAGCGTGTAGAATACGGTCAAAAAACATTGCCCGAAACTGTTCTGTACAGCAGCACCCCAGATCTCCGAGCGTGTAGCCGATTTTGTCTTTCATAGAAAACTCTCTCACAATTCTTCCTCCTTATCGTGTGGCTTTTTGTTTTCGTTTGTTTACGATGTTCATTATATCTTTATCTGAATAGGAAACATATCCAATTCTTGCTTGAAAACTATCAAAAATTGATATACTATTTATTTTGAATAGTTTTAACAGGGATTTACAGTGATTTTCATATATTTTAACGAGGTGATCATGAAAGAATATATTGCAAAGGAATACAAATATACACAATCAAAATGTAAGAAATTTCCGGCGACTACATATTATACAGTGTTTTTATTACTGCCGGAAAATGTACATGCAGAAGCAGGGAGAAAACATATTTTTGTGCAACGGAAGAAATCATACTGGTCAATCCGGGTACATCGGTAGAAATTGAATATCCGGCGTCGAAAACTCCGCTGCATTTTCTTCAGATTTCGTTTTCTGCAGAACTGCTGAAACGTTTGTCTGATGAACAAACGGATCTGGAGTCCTGCTTTCATGTGGTTCCATATCAGGTTGTAGTCATTCAGGCAGAATCAGAAATCAGTATGCTGATAAAAAATCTTTCGAAAAGGCTTCTGACTCTTCCAAAAGAAACGACAGATTTCGGGCATGCACTGTTTCAGGACAGTATTCTGTCAATGCTGATCGTGCTGCTTTTACGTGCCTGTATTCATGTGGAATTTCACACAAAAAGTAAAACACGATCCCGACTTGCACTGGATGATATTTTTGTTTTATCAAACATCATCTGTACGAAGAAATTTCACTGGAACGTCTGGAAAAGGAATTTTTATCAGTAAATATCATATTTCAGAGAATTTAAACGGCAGACAGGAATCACCGTTCATCAGTATATTGTCAAAGCGAAGCTGGATCTGTGCAAACGGCTTCTGGAAAAGGGATATCCTATGACGGAAATCTATAAAATATGTGGACTTGGAAACTATAATAACCTGTTTCGGGCATTTAAAAGGGAGTTTGGAATCACACCAGGAGAATATGTGCGTCAATTCCAGAAGAGACAAAAAACTAAATCTGATGTTCATTAAAATGATTGTTCTCCATAAAACGGGTGACGGTGTCAAGCATTTCCTGTGGTGTGTAGGACTTCACGGTTCCTTTTTTATTATGAGGGAGGGAGTCGCTGTTCATGTTCTTTTTTTGAACTCATTCGGAGTCTGCCCGGTATATTTTTTAAATGCATTATTCATATAGCGGTAGTCGGAAAATCCGCAGCCGTAGCAGATATCAATCAGAGAAAGTTCACCTTTCATCAGCAGTGCTTTTGCATTGAGATACCGGGTGTAGGTCAGAAATTCACTGAAAGAACGGTGCAGATTTTTCTGAATAAAATGTGATAAATAAGAAGCGGAGAGTTGCATGTGCTTTGCCAGATCAGACAGAGTCACTCTTTCGGCAGAATGTTCCTCAATGTAACGAATGATTTCAGAGAGCTGGCTGTTTCTCTTGGTAGTGAGCGCAAGTTTGTCTCCATACATTTCATAGTAAGCGCAGCTCTGCAGGATGTCATGCACCATAATGTTGATCAGACCGGCACACTCCAGCTGGTAATAAGGCGCCTGCAGGAGATAAATCTTTAAAAGTTTGCAAAACGAGTAGGTGAACAGTCGCTCATTTTTACTCAAAAGTGTATTTTCCAGAAAGCTGATATGACTCATCTGCGGAAAATATCCTTCAAAATACTGTGGAAGAATATGAAGGGAGAGCAGGGTGGACGGCGCTTTCTCCGAAATAATCTCGTGGAGCTCGTTGGCGTTGATCAGGATGATATCTTTTCAGAAAAAGACGTAGTATTGCCGTTGATGTTGAATGCCGGATCTCCTTTTAAGACCAGGATCAGCTCAATTTCCGGGTGCAGGTGGGCAGCACGGTATCCTACATCATAGACGGACAGATTCATATTTTTAATTTGGGGATGGTGGATATTTTCAATTTCCAGATGCATAAGAGAACTCCTTTTTTATTGTTGCTTCTATCATAATATAGTGCGCTTTATTATTCAATCAAATTCATAAAACAGCAGGAAAGTGATAGGAAGAAAGCTTAATTGACATATAAAAAGAAAACAGGGGATGTGTATAGTAGAACATGTATTGAGCAGAAAGAAAATGTTAAGGAGGGGCTGATTATGAGATTATTAGAACCAATTAAAGTGGGAAAGATCGAGCTGAAAAACAGAGTGATGTTTCCGCCGATGACAACAGGATATGAAGGCAGAGACGGCACAATTGTAGAACAGAGCTTTAACTTCTATAAGAGACTGGCAGAAGGTGGCGTGTCCTATATTGTATTGGGAGATGTTGCTCCTGTAAATACAATCTCACCGACACCGAAGCTGTTCCATGACGGACAGATCGAAGCATTTAGAAAACTGGCAGATGCAGTTCATGAATTTGACTGTAAACTGGGAATTCAGATTTTCCATCCGGAGTATGATGTAGAGGCACTGGCTGAATTATTCCGCAAAGGGGATATGGAAGGCGGACGTGCAAAATGCGTCATGATATGGTACATTTCATTCAGGAAGTGACGGAAGAGCAGTTGAACAGTATTTTGGATAAGATCGGGGAATGTGTAAAACGTGCACAGTCAGCCGGAGTTGATATTATAGAAGTACACGGGGACCGTCTGATCGGATCATTCTGTTCGACTTTGATTAACCGCAGAACAGATTCCTACGGTGGAAGCTTTGAAAACAGAATTCGTTTTGCACTTCGCGTGGTGGATAAGATCAGAGAAGTGGCACCGGATATCTGTATTGATTATAAATTACCTGTAGTCACAGAAAACCCACTGCGCGGAAAAGGCGGTCTGATGATCGATGAGGCAGTAGAGTTTGCAAAAATTCTGGAGATCCGGAGTGGATATGATTCATGTAGGACAGGCAAACCATACAGGAAATATGAACGATACGATTCCGGCGATGGGAACACAGCCATATTGTTTCATGTCAAAATATACCAAAACAGATCAAAGAAGCAGTCTCTATTCCGGTATCCTCAGTGGGACGTATCGTCACACCGGAGAACGCAGAAGCACTGATCGAAAATGGTGTCTGCGACATCGTGGGTCTGGGACGTTCTCTTCTGGCAGATCCAGATTATGTAAAGAAACTCGAAGCAGGAGAAGGAAGACGCATCCGTCACTGTATGATGTGCAATAAAGGGATGTACAGATGCGATCCAGAACCGAAAATTCTTAAGCTGCGTACTCAATGCGGAAAACGGATATGAGTATGAGAGAACCATCACTCCTTCCGATGAGAAGAAAAAAGAAGTTGTGATCGGCGGTGGAGTTGCAGGTATGGAAGCAGCGAGAGTTGCAAGTGTAAAAGGTCATGAGGTTGTTCTGTTTGAAAAAAAGAAACGACACTTGGCGGTCAGCTCAACATTGCATCGGTTCCTCCGAGAAAATCTGAGATGAACCGTGCACTCCGCTATCTGACAAATGAGATGAAAGAGCTGCATGTAGATTTACGTCTTGGAAGAACAGCAGATGCAGAGATGATCCTGGCAGAGAATCCGGACAATGTGATCGTGGCAGCAGGTGCGCACAATGTGATTCCGCCGATCGAGGGAAGTAAAATGCCACATGTATTTGATGCATGGAAAGTATTGAATCATGAGGAACTTCCGAGCGGACGTGTGGTTGTGATCGGAGGCGGTCTGGTCGGAGCAGAGACAGCAGAGCTTCTTGCAGAGATGGGATGTCAGGTTTCTGTAGTAGAGATGATGGAAGAAATCGCAAAAGAAGAATCCAAGACAGTAAGACCGGTATTATTTGAGAGCTTTGAAAAATATCAGGTTCAGCTGCTGACAGGAACAAAAGTAACAGCCATTACAGCAAACAGTGTGGAAGCAGAAAATGCAGAGGGCAAAGTGTCTCTTCCTTGTGATTACGTAGTACTCGCAGTGGGAGCAAGACCGAATCTGTTTGACGTGCAGGCACTGGAAGACAAAGGCGTACAGGTGAGCTTTGTCGGAGACTGCAATGAGAGAGCAGCAGATATCAATCGTGCAGTAGAAGAAGGGTATCTGGCAGCAAACGTTTTATAAAAAACGTACAGGTGGATGAAACATCCTTCTTTTTCGCATATACATGAAACAGAGTATATGCGAAAGGGGATGTTTTTTTTGAGGTTCAAAAGGCATTGGGGATACTGCGGACAAAGATTCGTCTGCTGCTGATGATTGGGGGTACTTCTGGCGGTGGCAGCGGGATGTCAGTTTGCCGGAGAGTATCTGCACAGTCATTATATTCGGGAGGAAGTATCTGAGACCTCCGGAAATATATCAGAGAAAAAGACGGTTGTGATTGATTCCGGACACGGGGAAAAGATCCCGGAAAAGTCGGGATCAACGGGGCGCAGGAAAAGGAACTCAATCTGCAGATCGCAGAAAAATTGAAGAAATATCTGGAGGAACATCAGATCACGGTGGTGATGACACGTACAAAGGATGAGGGACTTGCAGATTCTCAGGTGGAAGATCTTAAAGCCAGAGTAGAGCTGATCGACAAAGAATCTCCTGCACTTGCAGTCTGCATTCATCAGAACAGTTATCCACAGGAAAGCGTAAGAGGACCACAGATTTTTTTATTTTGCGCACTCGAAGGAGGCAAAGAAAGCAGCAGAGGTAATGCAGACAGAGCTGAAAAATTTCGATCAGGAGCATGCCAGAGAGATTAAGGGAAATACTACATACTATATGCTGAAAAATACAAAGTCACCAATTGTGATCGTAGAATGTGGATTTTTAAGCAGCCCGGTGGAGGCAGGGATGTTGATCGATGAGGCGTATCAGCAGAAGCTTGCCCAGGCAATCGGCAATGGAATCCTGAAATATGTTGAGCGCTGATAAGAAAAAATGGTATAATGAAAGCTATGGAAACGATAATTAAGAAAATAGACAAAAACCAAATAGACGAAGATGCAATACGAGAAGCGGGAGAGATTCTCAGAGAAGGAGGACTTGTTGCATTCCCAACAGAGACAGTTTACGGATTGGGGGCGAATGCACTGGACGAGGAGGCAGCGAAAAACATATGAAGCAAAGGGCCGTCCTTCTGATAATCCACTGATCGTTCATATTGCAGATCTGGAAGATTTAAGTGAGATTACGGAGAATGTACCTCCGGAGACAGAGCTTCTTGCGAAGCATTTCTGGCCGGGACCTTTGACGATGATCTTTGAAAAAAGTTCTCTGGTTCCATATGGCACGACAGGCGGTCTGGATACCGTTGCTGTGAGGATGCCAAAGTGATCGATCGCGAGAAAGCTGATCCTTGCGGCAGGCGGATATGTATCGGCGCCGAGTGCCAACACATCCGGACGTCCGAGTCCTACTACGGCAGAGCATGTGTGGGAAGATCGAACGGGAAGATCGAGATGATCATAGACGGAGGAAGTGTAGATATCGGACTGGAGTCTACGATCCTGGATATGACAGTTTCTCCGCCGATGATCTTAAGACCAGGTGCGATCGCTGCCGATATGCTGGAAGAAGTGATTGGCGTGGTGGAGCGTGGATGAGACGATTCTGGGCAGTGAGAGCAGCCAGGCGCCGAAAGCACCGGGCATGAAATATCGCCATTATGCGCCGAAAGCAAAGCTGACGATCGTAGAAGGAAGCCTCAAGGAGGAAGTGTTTGCCATCCGGCAGCTTGCTTATGAGAAGAGTCGTCAGGGTGTTCAGGTGGGCATTATCGGGACGAATGAAACAGTTGAGTTTATACCCATGGTCTGGTGAAAAATATCGGTTCCCGTGAAAATGAGAAGACCATTGCAAGGAATCTGTACCGCATTTTGAGAGAGTTTGACGAGGAGGATGTGTCAGAAATCTACAGTGAGTCATTTGCAATCCAGGGAATCGGCAATGCCATTATGAACCGTCTGGAAAAGGCGGCAGGACACTGCAGGATCCCCGCATCAGTTCTTACGAAAGAGCAAAAATACAGAAAAATCGTATTTGTCAGCAATACAGATACCTGTCGTGGGCCGGTTGCGGCAGAGATTTTCAGGCATCAGTCATTAGATCGGGAATATTGGATCGAATCCAAGGGAATGGTCGTTTTGTTTCCAGAGCCGGTAAATCAGAAAGCAGAAGCTATTTTAAAGAGCAATCAGATGACGCTGGAGGGATATACTTCCAGACCGTTTACGGAGAAGAACCTGAATCCGGAGACCCTGATCCTGACGATGGCACAGGCTCAGAAGGAGAAGATACTTTCTGAATATCGAACGAATATACAGACAATGTATATACACTTACTGAGTTTACGGGAGAAACAGAAGAGATCCCGGATCCATATGGGCAGCCTTTGACTGCATATGGAGAGTGTTATGAGAAGATTACGTTGTTGATAGAAAAATTAGCAGAAATTTTAAATTCATTTACTAAGGAGGACAATAATGTCAAGTACATGTTATGGATCATCCACTGATCCAAAAGCACAAAATCAGCTATATCCGCAGAGAGGATGTCGGAACAAAAAGAATTCAGAGAGGTGATCGGTGAGATCGCGAGTCTGATGTGCTATGAAGCGACCAGAGATCTGAAGCTTCAGGATGTTACAATCAAAACACCGATCTGTGAGATGGTGGGAAAAAGCTGACAGGGAAAAAAACTGGCAGTTGTACCGATCTTAAGAGCGGGACTTGGTATGGTAGATGGAATGTTATCATTGATTCCGGCCGCAAAAGTAGGTCACATCGGTCTGTACCGTGATCCAAGAAACATTTGAGCCGGTAGAATATTTCTGCAAGCTTCCGGCAGACTGCGGGGAAAGAGAAGTATTTGTAGTAGATCCGATGCTGGCAACAGGCGGATCAAGATGCAGCTGCAATCCAGATGCTCAAGGACAAAGGGTAAAAGCATATCCGCTTTATGTGTATCCTTGCTGCACCGGAAGGGGTCAAGAAGATGCAGGAGGCACATCGGATGTCGATATGTACATCGGGCGCTGGATGACCATTTAAACGATCGTGGCTACATTGTGCCTGGACTGGGAGATGCGGAGATCGTATTTTCGGCACAAAATAAAGGAGTTGAAAATCATGTCAGATAAAAGATTATCTGACCTGGGATGAGTATTTTATGGGAGTTGCCATGCTTTCCGGGATGCGTTCAAGGATCCAAGAATACTCAGGTCGGATGCTGTATTGTGAGTCAGGACAACAAGATTTTGTCCATGGGATACAATGGATTTCGAAAGGATGCTCAGATGATGAATTTCCGTGGGCGAGGAAGGCGAAAATCCGCTGGAGACAAAGTATGTGTATTCCACACACAGTGAATTGAATGCCATATTGAATTACAGCGGCGGAAGTCTGGCCGGAGCCAAGCTGTATGTGTCACTGTTTCCGTGTAATGAGTGCGCAAAAGCGATCATTCAGTCGGGAATTAAAGAGGTCATTTATGATTGTGACAAGTATGCGGACACCCCGAGTGTCATGGCATCCAAACGGCTGATGGATGCAGCCGGAGTCCGGTATCATCAGTATCATCATCGTCAAACCGGGAGATTAAAATAAAATTATAGACTGCGCATAAACTACCTTCTGTGGGAATAAGATATATCAGATGTTTCCACAGGAGGTAGTTTTGTTATGAAAAAATAAAGCGGCAGCTGTGATTTTAAACTTTTTCTGAGGGCAGTGATGGGAATCTGCCTGATATATTTTGTTAATCAATACGTCCTGCCGGATCGGGGATTCCTGGAAGGTAGGAATCAACAGGCTGTCCTTTTGACATCCGGAAGCCTTGGTATTCCTGGAGTCTGTATGCTTTATGGAATTCTGGTGTATCAAAGTTTGTAAGGTTTTCACAAAAACTGCAATTTAGAAAAAGCGTATGGACAAGGCGGGAAACTGCGTTTATAATATATTTCACACAGCAGATCATTCGAGTGCTGTTTTTATCGGACCTGCTTCACAGGTCTTTTTTGTATCAGGAGATCGAGGAGGATTCTGATGGTCAGTTTTTATTCAGGCTGCGGTTCGCAGCGGTATTTTCATCCAAAAGATTGAATGAATCATACAGAACAGGAGGGATAGGTTGCAGCAGAAAAAAATTTTGTAATCTGTGATCAGGAGGCAGATTATGCGAGAAACCTTATGCAGATGATCGGAGGCAGAAAAGAGCTTGGATTTCAGATGCATATGTTTCAGAAATTGGAACCACTGAAAAAATTCGCAGAACAAAAAGCCAATCCAGATCTTGCTGATCGGAGAGGAATATTCGCAGGAAGAAAGACTGGAAATTCCGGCAGCAGAGCGATTTGTACTGGTAAAAAGCAGAAGGGAGGTATCTGGCAGACGAAGAAAAGGAGCTTTATAAGTATCAGTCAGTTGATCAGATTCTGACAAAGGTTCTGGAGCTTTCTGTGGACAAGGAACGGGCTGTGGCAAAAGACGCTCCGAAAGACAAGGGGAAGTCTGATCGGTGTTTATTCACCCATACACAGGATCGGGAAGACGAAGTATGCGTTGGAACTGGGAAAAAGAGCTGGCAGAAAAGGACCTGTTCTGTATCTGAATCTGGAAGAGTATGCAGGAGGTGAGCATTATTTTTCAAAAAGAACAGGAACAGAATCTGGGAGATTCTCTTGTATTATTCAAAACAGGAGACCGGAAATCTGGGACTTCGTATCAGCATGATGACAGGCCAGATTGGAAACATGGATTATATACGTCCGATTCCGGTGGTACAGGATCGCAGGCGGTCACAGCAGAAGAGTGGCTGCAGCTGTTTGAGCAGATTGTGGAAAAAAGTATTTATGAAGTGTTGATCCTGGATTTGGGAGACAGTGTGAACGGACTGTTTTCGATTCTGGAAAAATGTGATTCTGTTCATACGCTTTCGATCGAAGAGCCGGCAGCAAAGGCAAAGCTGCAGCAGTATGGCGGAGAATCTTTTGCGGACCGGACATGAAAAAATCCTGGAGCATACGGTACAGAAAGGTGGTAGGTCGAGAAACGGCGGTACTGTCATATGAGAAACACAGAGCGATTATATGACCGGGTGATTGAAAAAGATGGATATGACCTGCGATATGGAAGACGAGGAACTGCAGGAGCTGATTCATGAAGTGTTGGAGGAGGCTTCAAAAGAAGAGTTTATTCCGCTTCAGGGAAAAGATACGGATCAGCAAAGAGTTGTTTAATGCGTTCCGGAAACTGGATATTCTGCAGGAGTTGATCGAAGATGATGAGATCACGGAAATCATGATCAATGGGACGGATCATTTTTTTCTGGAAAAAGCGGGGCGTATTTTTGAGTCAGATCGCAGATTTGTGTCAGTTGCAAAGCTGGAAGATGTGATCCAGCAGATTGCGGCAGGTGCGAATCGCTATGTCAATGAAGCATCTCCCATCGTAGATGCGAGACTGGAGGACGGTTCCCGTGTAAATGTTGTACTGCGTCCGGTGGCATTAAACGGTCCGATCATGACGATTCGAAAATTTCCAAAAGAGGCCGTTACAATGAAACAGCTGATCGACTGGGGAAGTATCAGTCAGGAAGCGGTAAATTTCTTAAAAATTCTTGTGGAATCAAAATATAACATTTTTGTCAGCGGAGGGACAGGCTCCGGTAAGACAACATTTCTCAATGCGTTATCAGACTATATTCCAAAAGATGAACGAATTATTACAATTGAAGACAATGCGGGCTCAGATCAAGGGGTGTTTCGAATCTGGTCAGACTGGAAGCGAGAAACGCAAACCTGGAAGGAGAAAGGGGCGGGTGACGATCCGTGACCTGATCAAGTCAGCACTTCGTATGAGACCGGATCGGATCGTTGTGGGGAAGTCAGAGGTGATGAAACAGTGGACATGATATCTTCAGCAATGCTTAACGGCCATAGTGGTTCAATGTCTACCGGTCATGCCAACAATCCGATGGATATGCTTCACAGATTGGAGACGATGATGCTGATGGGGATTGAATTGCCTCTGATCGCGATTCAGCAGCAGATCGCTTCTGCTCTGGACGTTATCATTCATCTCGGAAGACTCCGGGATAAGAGCAGAAAAGTACTGAGATTACAGAAGTACTTGGGTATGAGAAATGGAAGGATTCAGTTACAGACATTATATAAATTTCAGGAGGAGGGAATGGAAGATGGAAAAATTAAAGGAACTCTTATGAAGGAAAATGAAATCACTCAGAGAGAAAAACTGCTGGCAGCAGGATATTCAGAAACGGGAATACATGGCGGCAGCGGGTAGAGGAATTCTGATCACGGGGATGACGGCCTATCTGTTTTACGATCATTGGACAGCGTGGATCTTGATGGTTCCGATCGCATTGCTCTATGTGAAGAACTGGGAAGAAGAGTGCTGTAAACAGAAGAAAAGAGGAATTCAGAGAACAGTTTCGCGAGAGCATACAGACATTGTCCGCAATTTTAAAAGTCGGGTATTCTGTGGAAAAATGCAATCCGGGAAACGTGGAAAGAAATCTGCCCCATTTACAAGAAAAAACACGAATTATAAAGGAATATGAAACAATGGTCCATCAGCTGGATCTGAATATGACAGCAGAAGAAGTGATGAAGCAGTTTGCCGATCGTGTGAAAAGAGGAAGATGTGGAAAATTTTGTAACGGTATTTGGCGCTGCAAAACGTCTGGGAGGAGGAGACAGTATTGCCATTATTCGGCATGCGGCAGACGCAATCGGAGAAAAATGGAAGTTGAAAGAGAAATACAGGTGATGCTCACTTCAAAAAGCTGGAATTTAAGATCATGTGTGTGATTCCGTTTGTAATTATTCTGTATATGAGAAGCGCATTTCCTGAGTTTATGGCAGTGCTTTACGGAAATCTTGCAGGCACTTTGTTTATGACAATCTGCCTGATGGTATATCTGACAGCTTATCAGCTGGGCAAAAAAAAATGACACAGATCGAGGAGGTGTAAGGGGATGGTATGAAAACAGAAAGAAAAGGATATCAAAAGGCAGTACTGGTGATCGCCAGTGTTTACGATTCTGGCGGGAGCCTTATATGCGACTGATAATTTTCGGAAAATTCCACAAAACAAATCCGGAAGCAGTATATTAAAACGGAATGAACACGGACAGGGGAGAAAAATCAAAAAGCTGGTCGCAAAAACAAAAGATCAGAAAGCGAAAATCACTGTGGAAATACAGGAACAGTCGTATACACAGGAAGAATTGCAAAGAGTATTTGACACAGCAGGGAAAAAGCTGGAAACGCTTATACTTGGGGAAAATAAGAGTCTGGATGAAGTGAGGTATGATCTGAATCTTGTAAAAACAGTACCGGATACGGGAATCGAGGTATCCTGGGAGTTAAGTGATTACCAGACAGTAAACATTCTTGGCGAACTGCAGGATAAAAATCTGTCGGAAGAGGGAAGGATCGTTGAGTTAAAAGCATTACTCACGTACGGAGATGCAAAGGCAGAGCATCAGTTTTCGGCAAGAGTGTTTCCGCCAAAGCTGGATGATTCGGGCAGTTTCAAAGACAGCTGGAAAAGAAAATGAAGGAAGCAGATGAGACAGACCGTGAATCCGGGTATGTGGTGCTTCGGATGAAATTGAAGGAAAAACAATATCCTGGCATTATGCAAAAGATATGAGAAGTGTGGGAATCTTTGTACTGGGGATTGTGGCAGCGGCCCCTGATGCTGGTGCTGGAAAAACAGAATGAAATCCAGAAAAAGAAGGCACGCCGACATCAGCTGGCAATGGATTATCCGGAATTTATCAGTACATTTACATTGTATCTGGGAGCCGGAATGCCTGCACGAAGAGCGTGGTTTCAGATTGCATCGGTTTATCGGCAGCAGGAAAATACGAGATATGTGTATGAGGAGATGGTCTATACCATGCGGGAAATGCAGAGAGGAACTCCGGAGAGTGAATGCTATGAGCATTTTGGAATGCGGTGCGGGCTTCCGGTCTATCGTAAATTTGCGGTGATGCTGTCTCAGAATTTAAGAAAAGGAACAAAGGGACTGGCAGAATTACTTCAGAGAGAAGCAGCAGGAGCGTTTGAAGAGCGAAAAGCAGCAGCCAGAAAACTGGGAGAAGAGACCAGTACAAGACTGCTGGGGCCGATGTTTCTGATGCTGGGAGTGGTGCTGATGATCATTGTTGTACCGGCATTTTTGACGATTCAGATTTAAGAAGAAAGGAAGAGGACGATATGTTGAAAAAATTTACAGAGAGCATGAGAGAACGGGTGCAGATGTTTGTGGCAGAAATGCAGGCAGAAACCGGGCTGTCAGTCGTGGAGATGATATTGATATTGGT
>VOFI01002601.1_pt1 | contig 16992 bp, 25 predicted proteins | sample 5384131 | NCBI WGS metagenome assembly VOFI01 (sample SAMN12384728, study PRJNA508395) | human gut metagenome | isolation source: healthy gut H | host: Homo sapiens
GGAGCGGCAGGACATCCAAGAGATCCGGACCATGCTCACCGAGCATGTGGAGGCCACCGGCTCCCCCTAAGGCCCGGGAGATCTTGGACCACCTGGAGGAGAAGGCAGCCTGTTTCAAGAAGATTCTGCCTCGGGACTACGACAGAATGCTGCGCACCATCGCGGAATTTGAGGCCCAGGGCCTGAGCCACGAACAGGCTGAGGTGGAGGCATTCAGTGCCAGCACCAAGGAATAAGGGGGAAAGTGTTATGGGAAAGATCACTGGATTTCTGGAATATGCCCGGCAGACTGATCCGGCGGAGCAGCCACTGGACCGCATCGAGCATTGGAAGGAGTTCCACCCCGCCTGTCCGAGGCGGACCGCCGCCAGCAGGGGCCCGGTGCATGGAGTGCGGTGTGCCCTTCTGCCAGTCCGGCGCCACCCTGGGCGGGATGACTTCCGGCTGCCCCCCTGCACAACTTGGTGCCGGAGTGGAACGACCTGCTCTACACGGGGAACCTGCCCCAGGCGCTGGAGCGGCTGCTGAAGACCAACAATTTTCCTGAGTTTACAGGGCGGGTGTGTCCCGCCCTCTGCGAGGCCGCCTGCACCTGCGGCCTCAACGGCGACCCGGTCACCGTCCGGGGGAGAACGAGCTGGGCATCATCGAGGCAGCATTCGAGCGGGGCTTGGTCCAGCCTCGGCCGCCCAGAGTGCGCAGCGGCAAGCGGGTGGCGGTGGTGGGCTCCGGCCCCGCCGGACTGTCGGCGGCGGACCAGCTCAACCGCCGGGGCCACAGCGTCACCGTCTTTGAGCGGGACGACCGGGTGGGCGGACTGTTGATGTACGGCATCCCCAACATGAAGCTGGAGAAGAAGTATGTCATGCGCCGGGTGGAGCTGATGCGGGAGGAGGGTGTGTTTTTGTCACCGGCGTGGATGTGGGCCGGGACAAGAGTGCCCAGGAGCTGCTGGACGAGTTTGATGCGGTGATCCTGTGTACCGGGGCCAAGGAGCCCCGAGATCTGGCGGGTGCCCGGCCGGGAGGCCGGCGGGGTCCATTTCGCGGTGGACTATCTGGCCGCCACCACCCCGCAGCCCGCTCAACTCCAAGCTGAAGGACGGCACTTATCTCAGCGCCGCAGGCAAGGACGTGGTGGTGGTAGGGGGCGGCGACACGGGCAACGACTGCGTGGGAACGGCACTGCGTCATGGCTGCCGTTCGGTGGCAGCTGGAGATGATGCCCAGGCTGCCCGACCAGCGGGCCGACGATAATCGCTGGCCGGAGTGGCCGCGGGTGTGTAAAACAGACTACGGCCAGGAGGAGGCCGTCGCCGTCTTCGGGCGGGACCCCCGGATCTATCAGACCACGGTGAAGGAACTGCTGACCGACAGCGAGGGGAACCTCCGGGCGGTGAAGGTGGTCCGGCTGGAGGCGGGGACGGACAAGAAGACAGGGCGCACTGTGATGCACGAGGTAGCAGGCTCGGAGGAGGAACTGCCCTGCCAGCTGCTGCTCATCGCCGCCGGCTTCCTGGGCCCCCAGGCCTATGTCGCCGAGACCTTTGGATTGGAGCGCACCCCCGCTCCTGTGTCAGCACCGCCCCCGGCGGATACGCCACCAATGTGCCCAAGGTGTTCGCCGCCGGAGACATGCGCAGGGGCCAGTCCCTGGTGGTCTGGGCCATCCAGGAAGGGCGCGCCGCCGCCCACGAGGTGGACACCTTTCTGATGGGGTACAGCAATTAAAAGCCTGACCGCAGGCGCGGTCAGCTGGGTGCCAGGGCGAGCACCCTGGCGCAGGTACGGCTCTGCCGGCCTGAGCATCTGGATCCCAGAAGGATGAGCCGCCCAGAGACGGCGGGATAAAAAACGAAAGACACGCTTTTCAGCGTGTCTTTCGTTTTCAACAGCAGCTCTGAAAAAAGATGCAGTGACTGTCGGTCTGTATCAAAATCCAAATAGAAGCCCGGCGGAGCGGATTCGATTTGAAAAGGAAGAGCAAGGGGGCGGGCGGATGACGTCTTTTTGCCTCAGGCATAAAAAAGACGTGGTCAACAAAGCGAACTTTGCCACCACGTGGAAAGGACGGTCAAAACCGATATTTTCACGAGGGCAAAAACAGCCGCCCACAGGGCGGACCCAAGCCGGAGCCCAGCGCAGCGGGTCCGGTTTGGAAGCGAGAAGCGGCAGAATAAGCGAGCGATGAGCTTTACAATGAAATGAAAAAGCTCGTCGCAAGTGATATGTCGCTTGCGACGAGCTGGTACGGGTAGTGGGAGTCGAACCCACACGGTTGCCCACTGGAACCTAAATCCAGCGCGTCTGCCAATTCCGCCATACCCGCGCGACCACGTCTATCATAAAGGATTGTAGGAAAAAAGTCAATGGGCATTGCGGAGAAGGGGACGCCCCGGAAAAGGGCGCCCCCAGGCAGAAGATTTTGGAATGGGGAAGATGGCTCACTCTCCAGGGGAATGGTGGTGCAGGGCGGCGGTCAGCAGGACCACGCCCGCAGCCAGGAGCCCGGATTGGACCAGGCACATGCCCCCGGGCAGGAAAAGGCCGGGTCCAGTGTCCCCAGGGACAGGGGGGTACTGGGGAGAAGAACCGGCCGTTCCACAGGGAGAGCAGCTCGAAGGAAGGGGAGGAGCTGGAGCAGGAAGGGCAGGGGCATCCACAGGTAGACGAGCCAGGGGCGCAGGCGGCCCAGCAGCCAGCCGCTGCCCAGGGCAAAGACCAGAGCTGGTATCAAGGATATGGCGGCGGGAAGGAACAGACTGCCCCAGCTGTACCACCGAAACATGCGGGCATAAAGACAGCGGACAGCAGCAGGACGGCGAGGGACTGGAGGACGGTGCCGGTCAGTGCTGCCCCCCCAGCCGGGCCATATTGCCAGGCCGCACAGGGGTGGCGGCGGTGAGGACTGCGGCCCTGCCGCTCCGCCCCTGAAGTGAACAGCACACCGCACAGCAGGGGAGCAGGCGGCTAAGGTAATCCCCGAAGGTCCAGGGGGGAGAAGGGGGCAGTGTGGGACACCCCCAGAATGGAGGCGCCGGTGAGTACCTGCCAGCCGTAGAACAGGGTCACGGCCAGAATGCCGAAAAAGAACTTGTTCCACAGCAAGCGCTTACACTCATACCGAAATATCTTGACCAAGGTCCAGCTCCTCCTCTGTCAGCCCGCAGGCGTCTAAAAATTCTTGATAGGTGAGATAGGGATAGCTCCAATCGAGCTCACGGTTGAACAGGCCGCGCAGGATCTCATCCATGGCCGCCTCACCCCTACCAGCTTCTCTGCCCTCAAAATTTTCAGGGGCATCTCACAGTACTGCCGCATGCCGGTCAGGCTGTTGGTGATGGCCAGCTGCTCCTCCTCGGGCAGCATGGCCAGGTACTCTGGGTTTCGGACGTAGAAATCCAGGTAGTAGTCCTCCACCTCCCGCTTCCACTGGTCCACGTAGTATTCCTGTGCGTGATCCGCCCCGTAGAGCTCCTTGACGATGCGGTAGGTGGTGTACACCGTCAGCCCCTCGGCGGACCAGGGATCTGCAGGGGTCCTCGGAGTCAAACATGTTGCCCAGGCCCCACCACTGGTGGACCAGCTCGTGGATCATCACCTCGCCGGGGACGGCCCCCTTGCCGCCGTCGCGGAGATTGGCGGCAGTGAAGTCCATCTCATCCAGCAGGCTGGCGCCCCGGCGGCGTAGCCCCCGCCGGCCACCCGGCTCTGGATCAGCTTCAGAGAGCCGCCAGCGCTGAAGGACAGGGGGCCGTAGCGCTCTGTGCAGTAGTCCACCACGGACCGCACCGCATCCGCCGCCCCGGCCTGCTCCATCACCGCCTGATGCTTCCGGCCATCCAGTAGCCCTGCCCCTCTGGCAGCTGGATGGTGGCGCCGCCGGCCTGCTGGATATCCTTGTCGGATGTAGTCCCCGGCGTAGACGATAGGGCTGAGCTGCATAGGCCGCATTGTTGCCGGAACAGGCCAGGAACAGGCAGCAGGGCGATCAACGGCCGACAGACCCGCCGGGCGCTCCGGGCCAGGGAGCCTAGAAGCCCCTTCCCATACTGCCGGATACACAGCCAGGAGAGGGTCCAAACCCCCGCCAGGGCTGCCAGCCAGGTCAGGCGCATATAGGCCACCGACCGGTAGAGCCGGAAGTTGGAGAAGTCATCGGACAGGGCCCACACACAGGGGTTGAGCCAGCACAACTGCCAGTCCCCGGCCCACACCGTAAGACTCAGGGCGGCGAAGGCGGCAAAGAGGACCAGGGACAGGTCAGAGCGCCGGGTGAACTGATAGGCGGATGCCGCCGCCAAAATGGACAGCCACAGGGCCAGCCCCATGAACAGCAGATAGGAGAGCAGGTAGTCCGTGCCGCCAAAGACGGAGCCGATGAGCTCCCGGCTGATGGGGGAGCCAAAACCAGCATGGTGAGGCCCAGACCCAGGACAGCGGCAGCGGCCAGGGCGGGCAGGCGCACCAGGGCCATGGTCGGGGGAGACCGCAGCGTCCATCAGCATGCCCACCCGGCTGCGCTCCGTGCGGTCCAGCTCGTACACTGTCAGCAGGCCGAACAGGATGCCCCCACCACGCCCCCCGGCCAGGGCGGATCAGCCAGATACATGGACAGCATGGTGTCGGCGGCGGTGGGCTTGTACAGCACCAGCCCAGCCAGTGGGGAGAGCACAGTCAGTAAAATGACCAGCCAGGTCAGGCGGCTTTGGAATAGACGTCCCAGCTCCAGACAAAACAGATGCAGAGCTTTCATTGGACCGCCTCCCGGGAGATGAGGTAGAGGTAGGCGTCCTCCAGGGTAGGTTCTGCGGGCTGAGCGAAGCGGGGAGGACATCGGCCACCGCCCGGCAGCGGATGCCCTGGCTGGTGTTCACCCGGGCCGTAATGTGCAGCCCCGCCTCCTGGGCCGCCTCCCGTTCCCAGAACACCCCCACGTGTCCAGCGGCGGACTGGATCAGGCTTCCGGAGTGCCGGTGAACAGGACCCTGCCCTGGTCCATAACGACCAGCTGGCCGCAGACCGACTGCACATCCTCAATGATATGGGTGGACAGCAGCACCAGCCGGTCCTGGGCTGTCTGGGGAAAAGAGGTTGCGGAAGTGGATGCGCTCCTCCGGGTCCAGGCCCACGGTGGGCTCGTCAAAGATGAGGAACTCCGGGTCTCCCAGCAGAGCCTGTGCGATTCCCACCCGCTGGCGCTGGCCTCCGGGAGAGTGCGGATTCTGGCCCGGCGCTTCTCCTCCAGATTGACGGCCCGGATGACCTGGTCGATGGCGGAGCGGCTGTTCCTCAGCCCCTTCAGGGCAGCCATGTAGTCCAGGAACTGATAGACGGTGAGCCTCGTCATACAGGCCGAAGGACTGGGGGAGATAGCCCAGACGGGCTTTGAGCGCCCGCTGGGATCGGTCCGCTGGGATAGGTCATAGAGATCTTGGATTTGGATTTGCATGGGTCAACATCCTTTCGTCTTGGGTTCCATGTCAGGATACCGGTGCAATGTGGAGAGCGATTGAAGAAAAGATGTGTTTTGTATGAAGATGGCGGAGAGGCCAGGGCAATCATGTCCCCGCCCGGGAGGCAGACGGAGACAGATGGCTTAGGCCTGAGAGATGGCCCGGAGAGCGGTGATAAGAGGAGGCTCGCCTGGGGGGAGAGAGGAGGTCTGGGAGGGTGCCCAGCTCCTCGTTGCTGCTCCCTGTCGGGATTGAGGCCGAATACAGGGGTGTACTGGACCAAGATCCCGCTGTTGGGCAGCTGGAGAAAGACCGGGTCTGTCCGATGCCGTCTCCGCTGGTGGCACTGCCCACCAGCGTGGCAAAACCGGTCTGTTGGCAGAAGAGGGCGAAGGATTCGGAGGCGGAGTAGACGGACTCGTCTACCAGGACCCAGATGCGGCCCCGGAAGGGGCTGGGCTGATCAGCCGGCTCCACCCTGTGGCAGACTCGGACAAAGTGGGTGGCTAGATCCAGGTCCCCCGGCTCAAGATGAGGCAGACTGGGGAGCTGGTTCAGGGGGGGAGGAGACACTCGGCGGGAAAGACCTGATCCAAATAAGGGGCGTTGTTGCGGCTGTGGCGGACCAGGGCCAGGTGCTCGCTGGACAGTGGCTCATCAATGTGGGGGGCGACCAACAGCTCCTCCCAGTAAGCCTCGCTCCCGCCGCTGTTGTCCGTCAGATCAAAGATCAGGTCGGTGCAGTCCCCACACTGCCGGTAGAAGTCAGACAGGATGGCACGGTCCGCCTCGTACTCGGCGGGAAAACTGTCGATTTTCACATAGCCCACCCCACTCTCCGGCAACAGGAGGGGAATCACGCCGCCAGCAGCGGGGGCCGGCGTCTCCAGGGCCGGCTCCTCTTCCTCACTTGAGGAGTTAATGGCGCGGTCCAGGGCCAGGAGGGAGCGGTACTTTTCGCGGGTCTCTTTCCGCTCGAGAATGTCGGCCCAGGCCGTCTGCCCGCTCCGCCGGTAGAGCCTGGCGGATGGGAGGAGACTGAAGTAGTCGGCGGGCTCCACAATGGACAGATGCCCGTTGTTCCCCAGCAGGAACAGGGTGCTGTAAACCGCTTGATAAAAGGTCTGATCGCTGTCGCTTTCGGCCACCATGTCCCGGTAGCTGGTGTAGATCCCTTCCACATCCACCCCTTCCCGATCTAAAATCCCCAGCAGGGATAGCTGTCGGCCAGAACAGACCAGAGATACTTGTAGTCCTCCATCCGCTGCTCTGCGGTCAGACCCAGCATGTGATCTGGAGAAGGGGTGTCCTGGGCCTGACTGAGCGGCAGACTCAGAGACAGGGCGGCGGCAGCTAGTACTGCCGCCGCCATCTGTTTCCTCAATTTCATACAAACACTTCCTTTCTGGAAAACAGGATATCGTGCCTTTATGAAAGGAGTGTGAAGGGGGCCTTACGACTTTCTGACACAAACCTTACAGAACTCTTACAGCATTTGAATGTTTTACCCAATAGGGAGTACAAACAGGAGGGCATTGATTTTCTGCCGGGGCATGTTATACTAAAAGAAAAATGGTGCAGGGAGGCGGACATGGTGGGGGAGAAGAGGCTTTGGAAGCTGGACCAGGGGCTGTGCGTGCTTTTGATGCTGTTGATCCCCCTCCAGCTGTGTCTCAGCATTGCCAACTTGTTTTACGGGATAGACAAGGGTTATGGACACAGCTTCCCACTATGGTCCTATGTCCTGAGTGCGGCTTATCTGTGCGTCGTGTTGTCCGCCGACGGATTCATGATCTGCGTCGGACGGCTGGAGCTGTCCAAATTCGTGGGCAGGTACTGGCTCTCCGCCTGCGGGGCACTGGCGGCAGCGGCCCTGCTGAGGCTGGTGCCGGAGGGCGGGATGATCGCTCTGCTCCTGCTGGCATACACGCCTGTCCTGGTGTTGGTTCCACTGCTGGAAACGCTGGGGATCGGAGAGATATCTCCGATGATGGCAGCCGTGGGCATGTTCTGCTTGTGCAACTGGCTGATCTGCAGGTGCTTTGTGAGGAAGAAATAGGATGGCACAGGTCGGGGGCCAAAGCTCCGGCGTATAAACAGCATCCCGCCCGGCTATCAGCTGGGCGGGATGCTGTTTATATGGCAGGTGCGCCGGAGCGGAGGGGATCAACTGGCCGTTTCCGTCGGAAAAATCACACGGGCCCGCACGCCGTCGGTGATATTTTCAATCTCGCACCGGGCCCCGTGCCGATCCAGGATCATCTTCACCAGGTAGAGCCCCAGACCGCTGCCGCCGGTGCGTCGGTTCCGGGACTGCTCCTCCCGGTAGAAGGGCTCAAACAGGCGGAGGAGGGCCTCCGCCCCAATCTGGACACCGGTGTTCTCCACCACCAGGGTGGGCCGCCCGTCCAGGCGCAGGGTGCGCACCCGGATGCGGGCCCCGGCAGGGGGAGTACAGGGCCGCGTTGGACAGCAGATTGTCCACCGCCCGTCCCAGCAGGCTGGGATCGCCCCGGAGGACGAGGCCGGGGGGCCAGGGACAGGGGGAGAGGTCCATCTCCCGCTGATCCAGCAGCTCCCTGTCCTGCTCCAGCTGTTCCTCCACAAGCCGGGAGAGGTCCACCTCTTCCTTCCGCAGACCCGTCCCCCGATTCCATCCGGGAGATGGTGAGGATCTCCCCCACCAGGGCCTCCATCCGAGACGTGACCTGAAGGGAGCGGGCCAGATACCGGTCCCGGTCCCGATAGACGCCCACCTCGTCCAGCATCCCGGTGAGCTGCCCCTTCAGGATGGTGACGGGGGTCTTCAGCTCGTGGGAGGCAGCGGCGAAAAAGGCGCTGCGCTGCCGCTCCAGCTCCCGTTCCCGCTCCATCTCTCCCAGCAGGGCGTCGTTGGCCGCTCTCAGGTCGGTCAGGGCGGCGGAGAGGCGCTGGGACATACGATCCAGACTGCGGCCCAGGACGCCGATCTCATCCCGGCGGGTCTCCCCGCAGATCCAGCCAAAGTCCAGCTCTGCCATTTTCCCCGCAATGCCGCTGAGGCGGACGATGGGGCGGGTGATATAGCGGGAATAGACCACTGTGCACAGGGCAGAGAAGGCCAGCAGCACCAGCAGCACCCAGGGGGCCATCCGGGCCAGGGCCGCCACTGCCAGGTTTTCGAGCGTACTCCGGGGGAGACATAGAGCTCGCAGGTCTGCCCGCCGGGAAAGGTGACCTCGGTGACCTGGGTGTCGCTGGCTATGGAGAGGGGCGTATTCCCGGCCATCCTCCTGGATGATGGCTGCGGGTGGGTCCCCGTTCCACAGGGACTGGATCTCCGATGCGGTGAACATGGAGTCGGAGGTGACAGTCACTATCGTGCTCTCGTCCTCATAGACCGACTGGATGGAGAGCTGGGAGTTGGTGTCCTGAACGATGTGCCCATTGGCGTCCACCAGCATGACGGAGGATTTGGAGGCGCGGATGAACTCGTCCAGGATGGGGCCGCAGTCCTCCAGGGCGGTGACAGACAGGCGTTCCACCAGCAGGTCAGTCTGGGCCCGCAGATCGTCGCTGGCCGCCGCTGTGTAGGTGATGGGGGTGGCCCAGGCAATCAGGGCGAAGGTGATGGCCCCCGCCCCAAGCAGGATGAGGAGGGTAATGAGGAAGATGCGGACAGTGAGGCTCTCATGGAGCTTCCTTCGCAGCACGATAGCCCACCCCCCTCACTGTCTCGATGCAGTCGATGCCCAGCTTGTGACGGAGATTCTTGATGTGGCTGTCCACCACCCGCTCGTCCCCGAAGAAATCGTAGCCCCACAGCTTGGCCAGCAGCACCTCCCGGGTAAAGACCCGGCCAGGGCTGGAGAGAAAGGTGTGGAGCAGCTCGAACTCCCGGGCGGTGAGCTCCAGAGACCGGCCGGCCAGCCGCACCTCCATGGCCTCCGGGTCCAGGGTCAGATCCCCCGTAGCGGAGAAGGGGAGGGCGCGGTGCTGACACCCCGGCACGGCGGAGGATGGCGGCGATCTTTTTCAGCAGCACCGGCATGGAGAAGGGCTTGGTCACATAGTCGTCGATCTCCAGGTCAAAGCCCCGAAGCTGCTCCGCCTCCCCGTCCAGGGCGGTGAGCATGAGGATGGGGACCTGGGATTCCTGGCGGATCAGCTCGCACACGCCGAAGCCGTCTATTTTGGGCAGCATGATGTCCAACAGGACCAGGTCAAAGGAGGCGGAGCGGAACAGCTCCAGGGCCTCCACCCCGTCTCCGGCCAGGCTGGTCTGGTAGCCGGCCTGCTGGAGATAGGCGGAGAGCAGCTCCTGGATGTCCGGCTCGTCTTCCACGATCAGGATTCGGTTCATTTTGTTCACCCCAATGACAGGATAACAGGAAAATATGAATTTTATATGGAGAGGGACAAAAAACCAGAGCGGGAGGGGAAGAGGCGGAAAAGAGCCCCGGCTGCCGGAGCAGAGGGCTCCGGCGGCCGGGGGGGCAGGACAGGGTCAGTCCCCGTACATGGGGGTGGAAAGATAGTGCTCTCCGGTGTCGGGGAGCAGGGCCACGATGGTCTTGCCCCGGTTCTCCGGCCGCCGGGCCAGCTGCACTGCGGCCCAGACCGCTGCGCCGGAGGAGATGCCAACCAGCACCCCTTCCAGCCGGCCCAGCCGGCCGCCCATGGCCAGGGCGTCCTGGTCCTCCACCTGGATGATCTCGTCATAGATCCCGGTGTCCAGCGCCTGAGGGACGAAGCCGGCCCCGATGCCCTGGATGGCGTGGGGCCCCGGCGTTCCACCGCTGAGCACGGGGGAGGAGGCGGGTTCCACTGCCACGATCTGTACGTCCGGCCTGCGGGATCTCAGGTACTCGCCCACTCCGGTGATGGTGCCGCCAGAGCCTACCCCGGCCACGAAGATGTCCACCGTCCTGTCGGTGTCCGCCCAGATCTCCGGGCCGGTGGAGGTGCGGTGGGCGGCGGGATTGGCTGGGTTTTCAAATTGGCCGGGGATGAAGCTGCCAGGGATCTCCCGGGCCAGCTCCTCCGCCCTGGCGATGGCCCCGCCATGCCCAGCCGGCCCTCGGTCAGCACCACCTCGGCCCCATAGGCCAGCAGGAGCTGACGCCGCTCCTGGCTCATGGTGTCCGGCATGACGATGATGGCCCGATAGCCCCGGGCGGCGGCCACCAGTGCCAGACCGATGCCTGTGTTGCCCGAGGTGGGCTCGATGATGACAGAGCCGGATTTCAGAATGCCCGGGCCTCCCCCGTCGTCCAGCATGGATTTGGCGATGCGGTCCTTGGCGGACCCGCCGGGGTTGAAGCTCTCCAGCTTCCCCAGGATGCGGGCGCTCAGGCCCAGCTCCCGCTCAAGATGCGTCAGCTCCAGCAGGGGCGTCCCCCCGATCAGCTGATCTACTGAGGTATAGATCTTTCCCATAGCGCTTAGCCTCCGTTCTTTCTAACTGTCAGGTAGTTTAGGGGATTATAGGCTTTTCCCCGGCAGGTGTCAAGAAAAAGCGGGGCCTGAGACTTCAAGGGCACACCCAACACACGGGATTTGTGATTTTTTGTTGCCGTGGCGCCGGATCTGTGTTATAATTTTGACAAAGATACCTGAAAAAGGAAGGGAAGGAGCCGGCTGGGCCGGAGCGGCCCGGGTCGGAGGAGAGACAAAGGAGGCCTGTTATGGTAGAAGTCACCACTCTGGATCTGGTCATTATTGGACTGTATCTGCTCTTCATGCTGCTGGTGGGCGTGTGGTTCGTCAAGCGCATCAAGAACACGGATGACTATTATGTAGCGGGACGCACACTGGGGCCGGTGGTCCTGGCCGCCACCGTGTGTGCCACCATTATCGGAGGCAGCGCCATGATGGGGCGGGCGGGCATCGCCTACACCACGGGCTTCATGGCCATTGCCACCGCCCTGCCCTATATGCTGGGCATGTTTATCTTTCCGGCTACGCCGGGCGTATTCAGCAGGTGGGGAGAAGTACCACATCGAGTCCATCCCCAGCCTGTTCGAGTACCGCTTCGGAAAGCCGGCTAAATGCGTCCTGGCTGCTATGGTGGCTTTTTCGCCATGGTGGGCACGGTGGCCGCCCAGGTCACCGCCACCGCTACCATTATTAAGCTGCTGGGGGGGACAGGTGGGCATCAGCTACGAGATGGGGGCTTTTATCGCCACCGCCATCTTCATCATCTATACCGCCGCCTCCGGACTGTTCGGCGTGGTGTACACCGATGTGGTGCAGTTTTTCATGCTCATTATCTTTGTCTACCTGATGATCCCATTTTCCAGTCTGGACTATCTGGGGGGCTTCGGGAGCTTCTGGGCCAGCCTGGACAAGAGCTACATCACCCCTGCCATTGACGGCAAGATACTGGGGGACATCGTCACCTATCTGGTGTTCACCATGGCGGGGGCGGAGATGTGGCAGCGGGCCTTCGCGGCCAAGGATAAAAAGTCGGCCAAGCGGGGCATGTTCTGGGGCACCGCCGTCTATGGCGTGACCATCGCCTTGCTGTTCCTGATGGGGCTGGCGGCCCAGCAGATCCTGCCCAACGTGGTGGAGGAGTTCGGCACCGCCGATGCCGTGATACCTGCCTTGGCCATCAAAATCCTGCCCCCCGGCCTGACGGGGCTGGCCCTGTCCGGCATCCTCTCCGTGATGATGAGCACGGCGGACAGCTATCTGCTGGTCTCTGTCCAGACGGTGGTCAGCGACTTGGGCAAGACCTTCCACCCCGCCATGAAGGAGAAGCAAGAGATCCTTTTCTCCCGCATCGCCTCGGTGGTGCTGGCCCTGGGGGCACTGGTCATCGCCCTGTACATCAAGAGTGCCTACGACGTGCTCATGTTCGCCTGGGCCTTCTACGCAGCGGCGGCCGGACTGCCCGCCCTGGCGGCTCTGTACTGGAAGAAAGCCACCAGCGCCGGCATCATGGCCGGGATGCTGGGGGGCTTCGTGGTCACCGTGGTCTGGAAGCTGGTGGGCGAGCCCATGGGTCTGGGTGCCACCGTCCCCGGCGCCATCGCCTGCGGCGTCCTGCTGGTGGGAGTCAGCCTGGCCACATACCGGAAGCGCCCCACTGTGATGGTGGAAGTGAAATAAGCGTCCGAGACGGGCGAAAAGAGGCAGTCTGCCACGGGCAGGGTTTGTCCGCCTGCGGACGCGAACTCTGCAAAGATTTTTTTCCACAGAGCGCCGGCCCCGCCCCTTATTGGGGGCGGGGCCGGCGCTCTGTGGAAAAGCGGCATGGACGTTTTATGCCGTCTGGTCAGGCAGGTCCTCCAGGGAGGCGAAGGTGTAGCCCATGTCCTCCCAGCGGGTGAGCAGCTCGTCCAGGATCTCGGCGTTGGTCCGGGAGGTGGAGTGGAGCAGCACGATGGCCCCATTGTGGATGCGGGGGATGAGTTTGGAGAAGGCCTCCTCCGCCGTAGGCTGGTCATCCACGTACCAGTCCACGTAGGCAAGGCTCCAGAACACGGTGCGGTAGCCCAGGGCCTGGGCCTGGCGCAGATTCTCCTCGCTGTATTTTTCCTGCGGAGGGCGGTAGAACCGGGGGAGGGTCTGGCCGGTGGTCTCCTGGTACAGCTGTTCCAGCTCCTCCAGCTCCTGCTGAAATTTGCTCTGGTCCGAGATGGCGGACATGTCCGGATGGTGGAAGGTGTGGTTGCCCACGATGTGCCCCCCTCCTGAACCATACGGCGGATCAGGTCGGGGGAGGACTGGATCATGTGTCCCACTACAAAGAAGGCGGCCGAGGCCTGATGGTCCTTCAGCACGTCCAGGATCTGGGCGGTGTAGCCGTTCTCATATCCGCAGTCAAAGGTGAGGTAGAGGACCTTCTGGGTCGTGTCCCCCACATAATAGGCGTCGTATTGGGCCAGGGACTGGGCGGTGGCGTTGCCCACAGGGGGTTCCCCCTCAGTCTGGAAGGACAGGCCCCAGTTGTCGGTGGAGGCGGCAACTGCCGCCGGGGCGGCAGCGGGGACGGGAGTGTCCTCCCGCACAGCCAGCCAGAACAGCCCTCCCAGTACCAGGCAGAGCGCAGCTGCGGACAGCAGCGCGGTTCGGCGTGTGTGGTCCATAGATGTTCCCTCCTGCGTGTTTTCGGTCAGGTCAGCGCTAGGATGTGCAGGAGAGAGGCAAAATATGTACCGCTTATGCTGGAAAAGAAGGCGGAACGGCGGCCTTTTGGCCGCCGTTCCGCCTGGAGCCGCCGCTTTTTTGACAGATCTGTGCTTACCGGTCGGCCACTGCGGTCCGCATCCACTTTCCACTCTTCACCCGGAGCAGGGAGACCGCCGCGCCCACGGCCCAGCCGGCGGGAATGGACCACCAGATGGCGTTGGCGCCGAAGGGGGTCAGATAGACCAGCGCGTAGGCGATGGCCACTGGGAGAACAGGTTCGCCATAGAGCTGAGGGTGAACGCCCCCATGTCTCCGGCCCCCGGAGCATCCCGTTGGGAACAAAGAGAACGCCCATGAGGATGTAAAAGACGGAGACGGTGCGCATGTAGGCCAGCCCGTAGCCCATGGCGCCGGAGGTGTCTCCCGGGTCCAGGAACAGGGAGAGCAGCTGGCTGCCGAACAGGAAGATGGTGACCGTGATGACCAGGGAGAAGACCACAACCATGAACAGGCAGGCCTTCAGGCCCTCCTTCACCCGGTCGTACTTGCCAGCGCCGATGTTCTGGGCGGTATAGCTGGACATGGCGTTGGAGAAGTTCATGTTGGGCAGCATGGCCAGGGTGTCGATCTTGGTGGCGGCGGTGTAGCCGGCGACCAGCACCTTGCCGAAGGAGTTGACCAGTCCCTGCATCATCATCATGGACAGGGAGACCAGGGACTGCTGGAGCATGGAGGGCAGGCCGATCTGGGCGATGCGCTTTACCGCCGTCATGTGGAACAGGGGGATCTTCATGTTGGCCCGCTCCGGCTCACAGGGCAGCTTCTTCATCCGCTGGAACATCACCACCAGGGAGGCGATGGCACACATTCCCTGGGCGATCAGGGTGGCCCAGGCCACACCGGCCACGCCCATGTTGAACTTGATCACAAAGAGCAGGTCCAGGACGATGTTGGTCAGGCTGGAGATCATGAGAAAGATCAGCGGCGTTTTGCTGTCCCCCTGGGCGTTGTAGATGCCGTTGAGGGTGTTGTACAAAAACAGGAACACCGCTCCTCCAAAGTAGATCCGCAGGTACAGCCGGGAGTCATCCATAATGTCCGGGTCGGTGCCCAGCAGCTGGAGCAGAGGGCCGGCGAACACCGTCCCCAGGGCCATGATGATGAGGCCCAGCACGCTCAGGGAGATGATAGCGGTGGAGATGGTGGTCTTCATCTCGTGGCTGCGCCTGGCCCCGAACAGCTGGGAGACCACCACGTTGCAGCCCATAGACAGCCCGGAGGCCACCGCCACCGACAAAAACACGATGGGGAAGGAGGAGCCTACCGCTGCCACCGCGTCCTCCCCACGAACTTGCCCACTACAGCGGTGTCCACCATGTTGTACAGCTGCTGGAACAGATTGCCCGCCACCATAGGCAGGGCAAAGAAAAAACAGCAGGTTGAGAGGCTTGCCCTCTGTCAGATTTTTTTAACCATCGTCCCCTTCCTCTCCTCTTTTGTATTGCATGACATTTTCGATGATCCGGGACAAAAAGCTGTTATACAGTGTCCGTTCCTCGGAGGAGAACCCCCGGCAGCAGATGTCGTTCCAGCTCTCCAGGATCTTCTGGACGGCCCCAGCGCGCTCCTCCCCCAGCCGGGGTAAGGGAGACCTGCTTCTCACGCCGGCACTGGTCACTCACCCAGCGCTCCACTAAGCCACGCTCCTCCAGACGGGCCACACTCCGGGCTACTGCCCCCTTATCCAGGGCGGTCTGGGCCGCGATGTCCTCCCTGACGCAGGCAGTTTCCGCCCCACAGAAGGTAGAGTATCATGCCGTCCATGGGCTGGAATCCCAGAGGCGCCAGCTGCTCTCGAAAATACTGCTGCTTGATGCGGCGGAAAATCTCGCTCCGGTCCTGCATGGTCCCTGCCTCCCTTTTTATTGTTGTATCTATCAACAGTTGTATTTTACAATAATTTCTTAACAAAATCTATACACAAAGCTGACAAATTTAGCACTGCCGGGGGAGACAGGGGAGGATGGGCCGGCGGTTCTTGGAGCAGAACACCACACAGTCCACCTTGTCCGGGGAGCGGCTCACAGCAGATGAACCTGCTGGGGAACAGGGGGCGGGGCAGGACGCAGCCCTCTGTAAAGCGCTCCTATGATATTGGCGGTGTTGATGGCCATTTCTCTCTCACCGGGATGTCCTCAAATCCCTGCTTCATATGCGGGGCAACCGGCGCAGTGGGGACCCGCGCGAGCGCGGCAATTTCCTTACTGGGCAGCTGGGCCATAGCCTCGCTCTCCGCCTCGGCGGAGAAGATAATGCTTCGGGCGTAGGCGACGCCTACCGGGGACAGACAGAGAAAAATCCTGCCTAGGGCAGAAAATGGCCGTCATTTTTGTGATTCTGTGGTATAATAGGATGACCTGTAAAAAACGGGCGGATCATGGGAAACTCCCTGGGATCGCTCTGGAAGACTTGGAAAGGCGGTGCAGCGATGGTCTATACCACCCACTATCAGTCCCCTCTGGGGGCTCTGCTCCCTGGCGGCCAGGGGGGACGCACTGGCCGGCCTCTGGCTGGAGGGACAGAAATACTTTCTGGGTTCCCTGAAGGAGCCGGCGGAGCCCATGGAGGGCCACCCCGTGCTGCTCCAGGCCGGGGATTGGCTGTCCCGCTACTTTGCGGGGGAGCGGCCGGATTCCGGTGAGCTGAAGCTGGACCCCGGCGGCGGGGAATTTCGGAGGACAGTCTGGGAGGAGCTGTGCCGCATCCCCTATGGGAGCGTGACCACCTATGGCGCACTGGCCCGGACCGTGGCTGCCCGACTGGGCCGGGCCAGCATGTCAGCCCAGGCGGTCGGGGGCGCGGTGGGCCACAACCCCATCTCTATCCTCATCCCCTGCCACCGGGTGGTGGGGGCGGACGGCAGCCTTACCGGATACGCCGGGGAATCGACAAGAAGCTCTGGCTTTTGGACCACGAGGGGGTGGAGACGGACCGCTTCTTCGTCCCCGACAACAGCACCGCGCCGTAAGGGAGGGGCCCATGGAGAGAAGGCGATGCAGGTGGGTCAACTTGAAAAACCCCCGCTATATCCGCTACCACGACGAGGAGTGGGGGAGGCCCCACTATGATGACGGCTATCTCTTTGAGCTGCTGGTGCTGGAATCCTTTTCAGGCGGGGCTGTCCTGGGAGTGTATCCTGAACAAGCGGGAGAGCTTTCGGACAGCCTTTGGACGGTTTGACTGCCGCAAAGTGGCCGCCTACACCCAGGAGAAGATGGACGCCCCTGGCTGCCGACCCCTCCATCGTCCGCAACCGGCGGAAGATCGCTGCGGCGGTGAACAACGCCAGGATCTTTTTAACGATCCAGGAGGAGTTCGGCAGCTTTTCCAACTATCTCTGGCACTTCACCCGGGGGGAG
>VOFI01001826.1_pt1 | contig 16982 bp, 23 predicted proteins | sample 5384131 | NCBI WGS metagenome assembly VOFI01 (sample SAMN12384728, study PRJNA508395) | human gut metagenome | isolation source: healthy gut H | host: Homo sapiens
CCCACAGCTCGGTTACGGTCGAACTCGCCGAAGGCGCGGACAAACCTGTCGACAAGGATGCCGAGAAGCCGCGCGAGCGGAATGCGAACCGTAGCTCTGCGGCAAAGAGCGCCCACGACGAGAACGCTGCGCCTGTCAGCGCCCCTTCGACGGACGCTGACCAACAGCAAGGGGAAGGCTCCGACTCCGCAGCGGCCGATAGCACCGAGCAGTCCGCGCGCAAGCCCCAAAGGCGCCGTCGTGTGCGCAAGCCATCGCAAGCTGCATCACCTGCGTCAGACGAAGCGGTGCCCACGGTAAACGGAGCGTCTGCCGCATCCGGGACGACAAGGTCACCGAGGGGGCAGGTGGCGGAAGCTCGCACGGCGATGCCGTTGAAAGCACAACTCCGACCAACGCCGCCGACTTCGCCGCTCAAATCGACGCCGCTGCCGAAAGCGACGCCCCGGGCAAGATGGCGGAAGCGGCCTCTAGCGCGCGAGACGAGACCCGGGAGGGCACGAACACCGAAGCCGAAGGTAAAGACGATGCTGCGGCGGCCCGACACCGCACCGCCGCGCAAGCCGCAGCCGACACCGAACCGAAACCGCGCCGTCGCACACGCAGGCCGCGCAAGGACGCCGTGATCCACGACATACCGCCTACGCCCGCAACCCCGCAGCGCCCATAACCGTAGAGTCGAACAACGTCGCAACGCAAACTGAACCCGATAGCGCCGCCAACGAAGGCGCCAAGGCCAACGCTCGAGACGCCGAAGGCGAACCGACGACGGAGAGCAAGAAACCCCGCAGACGCACGCGTGCGACGAAGACGAGACGCCCTGCGGCCAGGCAATCGGAGGTCAAGATCGACGCCGAACCCGCAGCCGAGCCTCCCCGCCGAACCCGTACCCGCGCAGGAAAGCAAGGTCGACACCGCAGGCGCTATTATCACGCCCCAGCAGGTCATCCGCGAGACGATAGCCGAAGCGGGGAGATGCGGGCATCTCGCTTGCGCAGGTCGGCAATGCGGTTCGATCGAAGTTCAAAGACTTCAAGGTGCGCGACCTGGGCTTCCCCAGATGCGTCTCTACATCAAAAGCGTCGAGGACTTCGAGCTTATACGAAACGGCAAGGACCTCTTCGTGAAAATGGCGCGCTAACGTCGCCGAACCCCGCCAACCACCGATGCGAATAGGAGATCGCGCTTGGAAATTCTCACGCTTGGCCTTCTGCTCATAGCCGCTGTCCTCGTTTCCTCCGTCGTCGACCAGATCGTTCCGAAGGTGTCGCTTCCGCTCATACAAATCGGCATGGGCGTCATCATCGCTCTTCTGGCGCCGGCGGCGATCCGCATCGAGCTGAACCCGGACCTGTTCCTCGTCGCCTTCATCGCGCCTTTTGCTCTACGACGAGGCGAAGCACGCCGACAAAGAGCTCCTCTGGCGCGATCGCAAGCCCATTCTCGCTTGCGATCGGTCTGGTCATCGCAACCACGCTCGCCATCGGTTTCGCCGTTAACGCGTTCATCCCCTCGATCGGGCTCGCGGCCGCCTTCGCCCTCGGAGCCGCGCTCGGTCCTACGGACGCCGTCGCCGTCTCCTCGCTCGCAAAGGAAGTCGATATCCCCGAGCGACAAGCGAGCATCTTGAAGGGCGAGCTTCTGCTCAACGACGCATCGGGCATTGTCTCGTTCCAATTCGCCCTTGCCGCAGCCATCACCGGCACGTTCTCGTTCATCGACGCAAGCGCCAACTTCCTCTTCGAGTTCTTCGGCGGCGGCTCGTCGTAGGCGCTGCGCTTGGGTATCTTGGGAAGTTCATCGTGAACAGAGTGCGCGCGATCGGCGTCGAGAACACCACGTTCCACGTTCTGTTCGAAGTGCTCACGCCGTTTTTGGTCTACCTCATCTCCAGCTCGATCCATGTCAGCGGCATCATCGCCGTGGTTGTCGCGGGCCTGGTGAACGTCATCGCCCCGCGAACCATCGGCTCTTCCATCGCGCGCATGAACATCGTCTCCTCGAACGTCTGGCACGTTCTCTCGTTCACGCTCAACGGCATCGTCTTCGTGCTTCTGGGCACCCAGCTCCCGAAGGCCATGCAGTACAGCTGGGGCGATATATCCATCGACAACGGCGTGCTCATCGCCTACGTGCTCGGCATCACGTTCGTGCTGCTCGGCGTGCGCTTCATCTGGGTGCTCGTGATGGAATTCTTCTTCGTCAAACGCAAGAAGAAGCGAGCGTTTCGCCTTGACGATGTCCGCACATCGCTCGTCACCACGTTGTGCGGCGCGAAGGGCACCATCACGCTCTCCATCTTGTTCACCATACCCGTCTACCTCTCGACGGGCGTGAGGTTCCCGCAGCGCGACCTCATCATCTTCCCGCCTGCGGCGTCATCCTCTGCACGCTTCTATTGGCGACGTTCGTCGTTCCGCTGCTCGCACCGAAACGAAAACCGAGGACGAAGCGGAGAAAACCCACCAGCGTGAAATCGAATGCAACATGGAAATCCTCCGCAGCGTCATCGAGGAGCTGGCTATCCGCAAAACCCCCGAGAACCGCGTGGGGAGATCCAGAAAGTAATCAGAGCCTACAACGAGCGGCTAAAGCGCGTGAAGGAGATGAACGACGTCGAGGAAGAGCCTAACAGCGAGTTGAGGCTGAAGGCCATCGGCTGGGAGCAGGAGCGCGCTTTCGAGATGCTCGAGAACAACCAGGTCACCGGCGTTGTGGGATATCAGTACCTCAGCAGGCTCGAACGCATCGAGAACCTGCTCCTCCATAGCGACAGGAGGATCTCCCCTCGCAAAATCTGGGTGAAAACGCGTGCCATGCTCAGACGCGGCGTCCACGCACTGGTAAGAGAGCTGCCCGACACCTCGCTCACCGCTCGCACCGACGAGATGAGGCGGCTTCAAATCGCCACCGAGTGCTACGCCATCGAGAAGCTCGAAGCTCTTGTTTTGTCCGACGAATTCAAAACCGAGGACGTCACCTCCCCTCCTCATCGAATACCAGGCGAACGTCGCGGCGCTCAAGAACAGCCTCCCGACGCTCACCACGTCATTCAAAGTGGCCAACCGCGCAGACGACGTGAAACGTTACGCGTACCAAATCGAGCTTGAGCAAATCCAGACGATGTACGAGGAGGGCCGCATCGGCCGCGCATGCGCCAAGCGAATGCGCGAAAACGTGCACCTCATGCAGCTCGACCTCGAGGACAACGTCTAGGCGACAACTCAGCAGATAACGTTCACCGCCCTTGGTGGTACACCGCTTGACGCGCGCTCCACCAAGGGCGGAACTTTCTCCGAAATAGAAAAAGGGATGAAGGAGCCTTCATCCCTTTTTCAGTATAAGCAGATCATCGTCTCGAACGGCGATTACAGCACGAGACGCAAGAACCTCCGACCTCACCTCGCACCGCATCGCGTGATAGACGTGAAGCCGACCCTGCGCCCTGAGCAACGGCGCGCCTGATCCGTCGGCTACATCTTCACCGGAGCGCTCACGCCGAGCAAGCCGAGCGTCAGCGCCAAGACGATGCGCACTGAATCGGCAAGCGCCAAACGTGCGTCACGCACAGCAGGCTCCTCGCCCACAATGCGGCAGTTCGTATAGAACGAGTGAAACAGCGCGGCAAGATCCTGCGCGTAGTGAGTCAAGCGGAACGCGGCGCGATCGCGGGCAGCAAGAGCCACCAGAGAGGCGAACTCGTCCATTTTGCGCATGAGGGGCGAGCTCGGAGGGGATGGGTCAGAGCGGACGGAGGTCGACGTTTTCGGGGACGATCTTGCCCGCAAGCTCGTCCATGGGCATCTCGCCCGGCTTCAGCAGCTGCCGCATCCGCCTCGTCGGCAGCTTTCGCAGGATAGAGCAGATGCGCGCATGGGCGTACTGCACGTAATAAACCGGGTTCGACGCGTCCTTCTTCTTGGCAACCTCGATATCGAAGTCGATAGGCTGGATCGGAGGATTTAGAGAGCATGAGGAAACGCGTGGCATCAACGCCTACCTCGTCGATGAGCTCCTCGAAAGTGATCATCTCGCGGTGCGTTTCGACATGCGAACCGCCTCGCCGTCGCGGAAGAGGTTCACCAACTGACCGAGGATGATCTCGAGCACACCGGGCCAGCCCCACGCGGCCAACATCGCCTCGCAGCGAGCGATGTAGCCATGGTGATCGGCGCCCCAAATGTTGATAAGGCGGTCGAATCCGCGCTCCATCTTGTTGTAATGGTAGGCGACGTCGCTCATGAAGTAGGTCATCTCACCGTTTGCCTTGATGAGCACGCGGTCTTTCTCGTCATCGAAAGCGCTGCTCCTGAACCAGATAGCACCGTCCTTCTCGTAGACGTAACCCTTCTCCTTCATGGCCTCGAAGCTGCGATCGACCGCGCTCTTGCCGTTCTCATCCGGAACATAGAGCGTGCGCTCGGAGAACCAGCAGTCGAAATGAGTGCCGAAGCGATCGCACACGCGACGCTGATCGTCGAGCATCATCCGATACGCGCGCTCGCGGAAGTTCTTCATGCGCTCGGTCGGGTCGGCATCGAGCCACTTGTCGCCGTCTTCATCGATGATCTTCTGCGCAATGTCTTTGACGTAAGCGCCTGCATAGCACGACTCGGGCAGGTCGACGTCACGCCCGAGAAGCTGCTGGTAGCGCACGGCGACCGACTCGCCGAAGTTATCCATCTGGGTGCCATGATCGTTGACGTAAAACTCCTCGTGCACGTCGTAACCCGGCATGGCGCATGACACGAGCCGTCGCATCGCCGAGTGCAGCCCAGCGGCCGTGGCCAACGTGCATGGGGCGGTGGGGTTCGCCGAGATGTATTCGAGGTTGATCTTGCGCATACCCTCGGGAATCTCGCCCTTGCCGAAGTCGGCCTTCTCAGAGCGAACGGCGGCGACCACCCCTTGCAACGTGGCGTTGTCCAGGCGAATGTTGATGAAGCCCCGGACCTGCGATTTCGATACCCGCTATCATATCGTTCGCGGGAACGTGATCAACGATGATCTGGGCGATCTCGCGCGGATTCTTGCGCGCGAGCTTCGCGGAACGCATGGCGACCGTCGAAGCCCAGTCGCCGTTAGCCTCGTCTCGCGGACGCTCGAGCGCGGGCTCGGGCACCGTCTCAAGCGAGAGAGAGCCGTCTTCGCGGGCGGCTTCAAGGGGCGGACTCGATGATCTTTTCCAATGATTCGCGAATATCCATCTTTCGTCTTTCTCCAAATCCATCTGAGAGGGCTAAACCTCGATGACGGCTTTACGCGACGCCGAGCATCCCATCCTCCGAGAAAATCAAAGCGAAGGTAGATATTACCACCTTCGTGCTATATATGCAGGTCAATAATGCATCTGGATGCCTTTATCGCTAAGTGCCCATAACTCTCAAGGCGTCGCCCCTCCCCGTCAGACGAAGAGACGACACGAACGCATACAAACATTCGACCACACGCTTCGCCACTCAACCGGGCAACACCGAGCTCGGCAGGAGAAAGACCTTCTCTGCAAGCGAAGCCCGAATCGAAAACACCGTTCGAAGGGATCAAGGGGGGGCGTCCGACCCCCCGACGTCGAATTCCTTTTAACGCTGCTCTTGGGATCACACGGGTGCCGACGGCGTCCCGACCCCTCGGCGAAGGACGAACCAGCTGCTATTTCAAAGTCGCGTACATGATGGCCTTGATGGAATGCATACGGTTCTCAGCTTCGTCGAAGACCCTAGACTGCCCGGATTCGAACACCTCGTCGGTGACCTCCAGCTCGGAGATGCCGAACTTTTCGGCGATCTCGGCGCCGATGGTGGTTTTGGTGTCGTGGTACGAGGGAAGACAATGCATGAAGATGGCGCCATCAGCGGCCATGTCCATGACGTCGGCGGTCACGCGATACGGCTCGAGGAGTCTGATGCGTTCGGCCCAAAGCTCAGCGGACTCGCCCATGGACACCCAGATGTCGGTATAGATGATGTTCGCCCGGTGCAGGCCTCGGCCACATCGTCGGTCAACGTAACCGAACCGCCAGTCTCCGCCGCGATCTCACGGCACGTGGTGACAAGCTCTTCTTTAGGCATCTGCTCCTTCGGGCCGCAGGCCACGAAGTGCAGTCCGAGCTTCGAGCAAACGACCATGAGAGAATTCGCCACATTGTTCTGAGCGTCCCCCATGAAAACCAGCTTGAGACCCTTTGGAACCCTGTGGAAAGTTTTCCTCGATCGTCAGCATGTCGGCGATCATCTGCGTGGGGGGTGGAATTCGGTGGTCAGTCCGTTCCATACAGGCACGCCCGCGTTGGCAGCTAGGTCCTCGACGATAGCCTGGCCAAAGCCACGATACTCGATGCCGTCGTACATACGACCGAGCACGCGAGCGGTGTCCTCGATGGACTCCTTCTTCCCCATCTGAGAGCTAGCGGGATCGAGGTAGGTGACGCCCATGCCAAGATCGCTGCCCGCAACCTCGAAGGAGCAGCGAGTGCGCGTAGAGGTCTTCTCGAACAACAAGACGATGTTTTTGCCGGCAAGGTACTTATGCGGAACACCCGCGCGTTTCATATCCTTGAAGTTCTTGGCTAGATCAACGAGATAGCGAATCTCGTCAGGAGTGAAATCGAGAAGCTTCAGAAAATGACGTCCGCTCAGGCTTATGGGCATTTCAGTTCCTTTCGTTAGTTGCCGACCGATTCGGCGAAAGCTCACGGGACTCTCGTCAGACGCGAAACTGCACCTGACAAGGAGAGAGACCGATGGCGAATGGCTGAACCCGGCACGGCTTCAGCCATTCGCATATCCTCATTTTACGGATCGCGGTCGACAATTTACAGTCAAATACCACGCTACCATTACCACGGTATCTTTAACCAATCGTTAACGGCACGCCGGGTAATCGGCAAAACAGCGCCCTGGGCCCGCGAACTAACGTGCCAGGATTGCGTTCATCGGACCTAATCGCCTCGACGCAAGCAAGGCATGGACAATACCCCATCGTATGCAGCTTCTTTTTGCGCTATAATGTAGTTTGCTGCGCATTCGATGATTGAGAGAGCGCGGAACCCGAGCGCCCATGGCTCAACGGATAGAGCAACGGACTTCTAATCCGTAGGTTGTAGGTTCGAGTCCTACTGGGCGCGCCATGAAACCGCAGGTCACGGGGGTTTTCCCGTGGCCTTTTCGTTTCCGCCCCCCATCGCGCATCCGCCCCCGAAACCCTGACTGCCCCTGGCAAACGTCAGCGCATCATCGAGGCAAGCGATCTTACTTTCGAAATAGTAAGAAAATCTCCGGATAATCGTCACTCAATGACGATGTAAATGCTTCAAAATTATCACATAGCAGGAGAAACGATCCATCGACCCTCGAGGACGCAACGGATCATCGTCTCCCCCTCCACGATCGAAAAGGAGACCCCATGGCCTATCTCGAAGACCATCAGCTGTACTACAAGAAAAGCTGCCCCTATTGCGTGAAGGTTCTGCGGTTCCTCGACGCAAACGGCATCACTCTTGACCTTCGCGACACCATGCAGCCCGGTAACCAAAACGATCTCGTGCGCATCGGTGGTAAAAACAGGTCCCCTGCCTTGTAATCAAAGGACGGCCCTTTACGAATCGGAGGATATCATCACCTATCTGAGAGGCTTCGTCGCTTCGTAAATCATACGAACATGCCGATGCCACGATGCAAGAAAGAGCCGCGAATTGATTCGCGGCTCTTTTTAAGAGAGGAAACGCTGGAGGCAGTCCGTGCTACAGATAGTCGTAGGGACAGACCGCCACACCGTTCAGCTCAACCTGAAAATGCAGATGAGCGCCGAAGGAATTGCCCGTGTTGCCGACCAAGCCGATGTTCTGCCCGCGCGTCACGTAATCTCCCGGAGAGACGAACACAGCGGAGGAGTGCATGTACTTGGTCACCAAACCGCCGCCGTGCGCGATGACGACCCAATTGCCCGCGCCGCCGTTATAACCGCCGTCGTTGGTGGCGTAAATTACCGTGCCGCTCTCCGCGGCGTAATACGGCGTTCCCTCAGGAGCCGCCATGTCGGTCCCCCATGGAAAGACTGATCGAATTCACGCCAGCCCCAGCCGCTCGACGTCGTGGCCTGCAGGACAGGGATTCGCGAAGTACCCCGAACCCGAGTTCACCGAACCGCCCGGCGTGGAAGAAGAGCCACCGCCGTAAGAGCTTTTGCTGTTTGGCGGCCTCCGCAGCAGCAGCCGCTTGACGAGCCGCTTCCTCTTCAAGCTCGTACTGAGCCTGGAGATCGGCGATCTCGGCCGTGATCTTGCCCGCCTCGTCCTGCAACGAAGCCTGCGTGGCCTCGATCTCGCTCTTCAGCTCCAAAAGAGCGCTGCATCTCCTCGGAGGCGATCTGCTCCTGACGAGCATGCTCATCATGTGCCGCCTGAGCTTCCGCGCGCAGATCCTTCGACTCCTGAATAAGAGCCGCGTCCTGGCTCGTGATGCGCTCGATCATATCCCAGCTGGTCAAAAACTCGGCGAATGAAGAGGCACCGAGAAGTACGTCGACGAAGGAAGTAGATCCGCCGGTTTTATACATCTCATTAGCGCGATCGCCCAGGCGAACCTGAAGCTCATCGATGCGCTCTTCCGCCGAATCTATTCTCGCCTGCGCGGCGTTCATGGCCTCAACAGCATCGTCATGGCTTTGAACCGCAGCCTCGTAATCGGCGTTCGCCTGGTTCAGCTCAGTTTGCAGCGCGTCGATGCGCTGGAAAAGCGCATCGGACTCAGCTTGGGGAGGCAATCTCCTCCTGAGTGACCGCGTACGCGCTCGGGACGGGCAGCAGACCAAAGCAGTCGCAAGGGCGAGAGCGCACAACCCTGCGCGACGAGGAAGGCCGGATGCGCGTGCGTCGTTACGATAGTTCATGTGCACCTGTTCTCCTGCTTGATAGACAACATTGCCATACTACCGGCAAACACGCGAATTCACACGCAATCGATTTAAGTCTCATAACACGAGGTCATCGCATCCCATCGAGGGCTCTGCCTCCACCAATACGTGCACCGACGACATAGAGTCCCCGGCCTCGCCAATCGCTCAACCCGGAGAGGCGAAGGCCGCCGTGCCTTCGCCTCAATATCGCAGGCGAATTTGAGTCCCTTCCGTAAAGAGCACCTAGGACAAAACGATCTTATCCGTGCCGAATTTAAAGCTTGACCCCGACCGCCATCACCCTCAGCTACAATCAAGCACTTCTTCATGACCCCACGAAGCACGCACGTCGTTCACGATGCCTTGAAATTATAAATCGGACGCATGACATCGACGATATCGACCGCCTCGGCGATGGGGCCGATGATGTCCTCGGCGGGTTTGTAAGCTGCCGGCGCCTCGTCGATGGTCGATTCACCGACCGACGTCGAATAGATACCCTCCATGGACCTGCGATACTCTTCGACGTCGAGCGTGCGCCGAGCAGCGCCTCGGGACATGACGCGCCCGGCGCCGTGAGGGGCCGAGTTGTTTCCACTCCTCATTACCCCGCCCTTTCGCGATGATGGAGCCGTCGCGCATGTTCAGCGGGATGAGGACGGTCTCGCCCGCATGCGCGGCGATAGCGCCCTTTGCGCAGGATCATCTCACCCGTGTCGATGTAATTGTGAACGGTATGGAACTCCGAGGAGGCGTCAAGTCCCGTGCGCGCCATGATCTCGATAGCCATGCGCTAGCGGCTGCGCAGCGCGAAACGCTGGCAGACGTCAACGTCGTGCAGGTAGTCATCCATGTACCCGGCCGTACAGCCAGCAGAGATCGGCGGGTGCATCGGGCTCGCTCGCATCGTAGTGCGCGGCAAGCGCCTTCAACGCATCCTGGATCTCGCAACGACGACCGGACGCCTTGTAGGCGTCGATGATCTCGCGCTTGCGTTCAAAGAACTCTTCCTTTCCGCTATGCAGCTCAACGGCGAGCCCCTGGTAGTACTCGGCAACCTGTTTGCCCAGGTTACGCGAACCCGAGTGAATGACCAGTCGCTGCATGCCGTCCGGAAGCGACATCGATCTCGATGAAGTGATTACCGCCGCCGAGGGTTCCTAGCGAACGCGCGATGCGTTTCGTGTCCTTGAGCTGCCGGTAGCAGCGCAACTCCCTCCAGGTCGAACTGCTCCTTTCGCCCCTCCCAGACGCTGAAACCCGACGGAATCTGATGGCACGCCTCATCGAAGGCGAGCAAGTCGATGGGCTTTCGTCCGAGGTCGGCAGTGAGCATGCCGCAGCCGATATCGACTCCGACCAGGTTGGGAACGACGGCATCGGCGACCTCATCGTGGTCCCAACAGTGCATCCGAGGCCAAAGTGCGCGTCGGGCATGATGGCCGTGTTCGCGCCCTCCGCGAAAGGCATGTCGAGCATGCCGCGGATCTGCTCGATGCACGCGTCCTCTATGTTAACGGCGTAGCATGCCGCCGTGCCGTATTTTTCCCTCGATGGTAAACACGAGCGCTCCTTCCCCTCGAATCTCCATGCGTCTCGCCTCAGCCTCGGCCTCGGCGATCGCATGCCGCTATGCGCATTACGCCTTCGCGCCAACCGCCCTAAACCAGACATTCCCATTCAGGATCAAGCCCTATGATTTCGCGCAGTCCATCCCAAAGCTGCCCGAACGCATCCGCCAGGCGTTCGACCCTTCGCTAACGAAGACCCTCTTGCCCTTGAACCAAAGATCAAATCCCAGCTCCATCCGTCTAGCATGCCAAGGTCGTCATATCTCCTTTCCCAATGCGGCAAATCCACTTGAGCAATCAGGCTGCGAAGAGCTGCTCGCTCTTCACCCCCGACGATCACAACGCCTTTCACACGGTCGGGATCGTGCTGCTGCCATCCTGCGGTTATCGCAAGGGTCGCTCCGTCATACTCTATTTCAGAAGCATCGAACGGACGCAACACAGGACCGAACCTCAGCAGCATCGTTTCGATGTTCTCGAAATCGAACTCATCGGCCGCAACGTATTCATGCACTGATAGCCCGCAGTCGTAATCGAAGTTCACGAACAAGCGGCATCTTCGGCATGCTGCACGACTTCGCACTCAATGCTCTCGAGATCCTCAAGCGATACCGATGCGTTCTCCCCGATGATCGCGTATAGCGACCGTCGGCTCTTTTGCAAATCAGGCGACGCATCGGCCAGCTGCTCGATGGTGAACCATGCCGCCTTAGGCTGATTATCCAACACTTTGCACAACGATTTGCGCAAAAGCCTCTCAGTGCTCTGTCTCATTCTCGCCTCCGATTATTACTTGTCCGCCACGCAAACGCTCCCACGTACGCGACTCCGTGAATCCGCTTGGGAACCATCGTCGATTTCTTGCCCGGCTTGAGCCCATTTAGGCACAGGGACACCGACGTAGTGTGAAACCTGGCAGCGCGGAACGTACGCGCACGTCTTGAGGGCCCGCGCATCGTCTTCTCCCCTGATTCGATCTTCCGACGGCACATACGATACGCCTGCGAGGAAACGAGCGCGTCCCTCAAACGGGACAGGGGAGACTCATACGGATCTTCAGGTCCGAGCAACCTTCACGTTTGGTCTGATCGGAGGTCTATGCGAGCGGATCCAAAACGACGGTTGGTTCCGATCCCGAACCATTTTATAGCCTACAACCCGCGTTCGACGGTTGGGGGCGGGTACAGCCCTTCAAAGCGTCGCGCTTTTTAACCGACAGGCTGATCATCTGCAGAAAAAAATACCGCCCAGAGGCGGTATTGGTAAATTCAATGGCGGGATGTACGAGACTTGAACTCGCGACCTCCGACGTGACAGGCCGGCGCTCTCTAACCAACTGAGCTAACACCCCGTGTTTTGCAGCTCGATTATTATAATCACAACCGAAATTAAGAACAAGACCTAATTTCAATTTTTTTCATCGTAGACGCAGCCGGCACATGACAGCCTGCCGTCAAACTGCCAGACCCGCCGCAAGTCCGCCTCGGTCTACCCCCCCCCTCGTCGAACGAAAGGAGCTGCGCGTAGCGGGTTCTCGTGCGCGAGATCGCACGCGCGCCGTCGATGACGACGGCGTTTAATCGATCGAGAAAACCCTGTTCCGTCGCAGGGTCAAGCCCGCAGAACGGCTCGTCGAGGATGACGACGGGAACACGAGCGAGCAAGATGCGCGCAAGCGCGATCCGGTGACGTTCTCCCCCGAGAACCGGCGTCCCGATTCGTCCACCATGGTATCAAGCCCGAGGGGCAGACGATCGAGGAGGTCGCCCAATCCCACCTTGGAAAGAACCTCCTTGAGCTCCTCGTCGGTCGCGTCAAGACGCCCGATGAGGAGGTTGTCGCGCAGCGTCTGATTGAACAGATGGGGTTTTTGGTGGATGACGCCCACCAAACGGGAGACGGAATCGCCCCACGCCGATGCCTCGGCACCCCCCTACGCGAACAGACCCCCTCATCGGCGTCTGTTCTCCGCGAATCAGCGCCGCAAGCGTCGATTTACCCGCCCCGCTCCGCCCGAGAACCGCGACGCGTTGCCCCGCAGGTATTTCGATGGTCAAGTTCGAGACAACGGGCGTGGCTCCTTCGGCATAGGCGAACGTCACGCCTTCAAGCAAGACCCCGCAATCCCTCCGCGCCCGCTCAACGTCCAAGGACGGATACGTCGCACCCGTTTGCGCAAGCGCGGTCATCAAAGCTCCGAAATCGTTGAGACGCTCGACAGAGCGCCGTGAGCGACCACCCGAGAGCGGCGGTCGGCACCGGGCTGAACGCTTCGATGAGCGGGAAAAAACAAAGCACGAACGCGGCTATCCAATTCGCGACGTAGGCAGGTGCGTTTTGAGAGCCGACGGATCCGAGCGCACCGACGAATCCGGAAGCCCCCTGCACCGGAGAAAAGGCGACCGCGGCCCAGACGAGCAACAGCACCGCGCACAAGCCGAACAGGATCTGCAAAAAAGAACATCGCGCCGGCGGTTGTACTGCTTCACCTCGGCGTCGATGCGATGAACGCGCGCCTCGAGATCCTCGAACCTTCCGACGTAATCCTCAGAGCGGCGGAGTAGATCCAATCAGCAACACCTAAGACGTTGTCGGTCAGGTCATCGTAGAGCTCCGCCCGTGCCGCTTTTCGCGCGCGCGTGATGCGAGCCCCGTTCACGCAAATCGATGACAAAGGCGCGATGACGACCACCACGGCGAGCAGAAGACCCAGCGCGCACGCGACGGGAACGGAGAATAGCCCCAAAGCGATGACGACCACCACGTAAAGCAGCCATGCCGATGCCATGGGCAAAAACCGTGCGAAGGTAAAGATCCTGAACATGGCCTATGTCCTCGGTGAGAAGACCGAGCGCATCACCGAGCGACCTGCGGCTTCCGCACCGCCGAAGTCATGCGTTCGACCGTCTCGTACAATCGACGTCGAAGTTCGCTGGTCATGCGAAGAACCCAATCGTGGCTCGCCAAGACGCTCGAGATATTGAAGAATGGGCTTGCCCAATCCGAAAATACGAACGAACAGCGAGGGAACGTGCAAAGCGAGAACCGAACGGGAGCGTGGCGGCCAGAGAGATCATGTAGCCCGACGTGAACATGAGGGCGCCAGCGAACACGAACGCCGCAAGCCCCAAGGCGAGGGTAAGCGCAAGCACTTTGCGATAGCGGGATGAAAAACGGCTTGACCCACGCATCGCCACGCCACACCTCGCGCAAATGCGCGAGCAGATCAACGCCTTCGTTGCGTTTCATCGCAGCCCCCTTCTCGTTGAGATCCGCCCAGGCCCCTCGACTCCCTCAGGTCGTCGGGGAACCCCCTGCCAAACGATACGACCGCCGTCGACGACCAACACGTAATCGAAATCGGGCATCCAATGCAGACGATGCGTTGCGACGAACGCGAGCTTGCCTTCCATGAGATCGAGCATGCTCCGCTTCAGCTCGTATTCCGTTTCAATGTCAAGATGAGCAGTCGGCTCATCGAACAGCAAAACATCGCGCTCGGAGTCCAGACACGCACGAGCGAGCGCGATACGCTGGGCCTGGCCTCCCGAAAGACCACGTGCCCCATCTCCGATGCGCGTCGCCAGCCCTTCAGGCAAATTCTCGACCAGAGATTCGAGATCCATATCGCATACGGCGCGCATGACCTCTTCATCGACGGCGTCAGGACGGTAAAACGCGATGTTTTCGCGCAGCGTCGCATGAAACAAGTAAGGGTCTTGGGGGATGAGGGCGACGCGGTCGAGCCAAGCGCTGCGCCGCAACGTCGTTGACCTCACCATCGACGAGAACCGCTCCCCTCGCGAGGTGAGCGTATGCCGCCGATGAGGGAGAGCAACGTCGACTTCCCCGACCCGCTCGCGCCGATGACGCCCACTTTAGCAGGTCCCTCGACGTGAAACGACACGCCATGGAGCGCTTCGAACTCGCCATACGCATACGACACATCCTCAAATCGCAAGGATGAACGCGACGCGCTAGGCAAATCCCCCCGCTCGCACACGACATCTCGCCGCATGATTCCGACGGAGAGGACGCGGGGACCGCGGGCTCTTCGCAAACGCCGGGGTCATCGATCAGCCGGGTGATCTGCGCAAGCGAGGTTTTCCCGTCAAGCGAGGCGTGATAATCGGACGCGAACTCGCGAATGGGGCGGAAATACTCGGGGACCATGATCAGGACCATGAGCGCAGGCAGAAACTCGAGAGATCCGTCCACGAGGCGGAAACCGAGCATGATGGCGACCGCCGCCAGGGCGAGCGTGGAAAACGTGTCGAGCACCGCACTCGACAGCGTCGCGATCCGCAGCGTCTTCATGGTCGCCTCGCGGAACTTCTCCGACACCCCGAAAATGCGATCCCCGAAGCCGCGGCTGAGCCCGAACGCCTTCAGCGTGTCGACACCGCGCACCGAGTCGATGAAGTGGTTGGACATGCGCTCGAACGCATCGTGGCGCTTCGCCGCATCGTCTTGGGCGGTATGCCCGATCATCACCATGTAAAGGATAATGAAGGGAAAGCACACGAGCGCGATCAGGCAGGAAACCCAATCGAGCGGCAGCATGGCCAAAAGCAAGACAAGCGGAACAATCGCCACCGCGAGCGTTTTCGGGATGATGAGCGCGATGTAGGACTCAACGTGCTCGACGCCCTCGATGACCGCAGCGGTGAGAGCCGCCGATCCCTCGCTCGACGCGAGCGCAGGCCCTTCGCGAAACACCGCGCGCAGAAGATCACGGCGAAGCTCAACCGCTTGCGTGCGAACGTAACGCTCCAGCATGCGATCCTGGACCGCCACGAGAACTTGCCGTATGACGAAGCACAGGAAGAACAGCGCTATCCAACCGACCACGGATGGAAGCGGCTCGCCGCGCCAGATGAGCGTGATGGCGAACGCAAGCCCCGCCGCCTGACCGACCACGGCGAGGGCTCGCAGAAAGATAAGAGCCGAGACGCGAACCAGCACGCCTCGCGCGCCCGGCATGCCGAACACCGCGCGATCGATCATGAACGCCTCCTAACGCGGGGCGCTCGGCTCCGCCGTCGATAATGTTATTACTATAACATTTCTCCGTCAACCGTGCGCTGACCGACACGCACGGTGGTGACCACGCGCAAGTCGCGGGGCGCCGCGCGGCATCGACTGTCTCCTTCACGCAGGCGGCGAGCAGAACATCAGGGCGGAGAGACCCCATCGGCTTCGCCTCGAGCTCAAAGCGCACGAACGAGCCCGAAACCTCGACGTCGCCGCAGAGGAACTCCGGAAACCGCCAGGGTCTTCTCCTTTTTTCTTGCGCACCACCGTCACCGAATTGGGAACGATGAGGCGCCCCACATCGCAGTTAAGCTCCGCCTCGTACGCGCTGATGGGAAACGCGACCGAAGCGGCGGGGGCGCGATGGTCGATGTACGAGCACGAGCTCGGCGCAAGATCAGCAGCGCTCGCGTCCTGCAGCGCGGCAAGCGCTTTGTCGGGCGCGATGTAGCGCTCGAGGAACAGGTCGAAGTACTCGGCGGTTCCGCCCACCCCCACCGGCAGCGCCGCTCCGAACGCGATCCTCATATGCGGGGAAAAGCCCTGGCTCACGGCAAAGGGGCAGCTTCGCGCGTCGCACGGCGCGTTCGAGGGCGCGCGCTATCTCGAGATGGGAGAGCATGCACAAGCGCCCCTGTCTTGCGAAACACCACGCGCAATCTGAACAAACGTGGATCAGCCACGGTTCGCACCTCCTTCGCCCGCCGCGTTGGATCCGCTCGCAACGCGGGGTTTCGCCAACTCGTTGTCGACGCCGACCATCTGGCACGCCGCAGCCCGTGCAGCGCTCGAACGTGCAATCGGGCGTGGTCCGCCCTTCTTGAGCGCGCCTTCTCTCCAGAGCGAGGAAGCGCTGCGGAGACGCCGGGCGCTGATATGCGCCCACGGCATCACATAGGCCGTGTCGAAGCTCGCCTGGGCGATGGCGTCGGGGTCGATACCGACCTCGTCGACAGCCTGAAGCCACGCTTCCTCGCGGAAAAGCTCCGTCCACGCATCGAAGCGCGCGCCCGCGCGCCATGCGCGTTCGACCAGATCGGCCACCTCGCGCCCGCCTCGGCTCATCACCGCCTCGACGAAGCTGGTCTTGGGATCGTGGTAACGGACGTCGACCGCCTTGTACTTCACAGAGCGCTTCAAAGCCCGACGCGCCGCAGCGTCTCCTCGGGGTGATATCTGACCATCCCACTGAAACGGCGTCTGCGCCTTCCGGGACGAACACCGCACACGAGACCGACATGCACGCTGCCGCGCTGATCGGCAGGCACGCGTTGGCCTTGGCGCGATCGTAGGCGCGCTGGGCGGGCTTGCGATGCCCCTTGATGTCGTCATCGTCCTCGGTCGGCAGCCCTATCATGAAGTAGAGAAACGCAGCGACGCCATCCCGCCTGAAACGCCGCGTCGATCGCCAGAGGGCAAAATCATCCCTCTGTCACGTTTTTTGTTGATGACGTCGCGCAGACGCTGCGTCCCCGAGCAATACGT
>VOFI01001983.1_pt1 | contig 16936 bp, 25 predicted proteins | sample 5384131 | NCBI WGS metagenome assembly VOFI01 (sample SAMN12384728, study PRJNA508395) | human gut metagenome | isolation source: healthy gut H | host: Homo sapiens
ATACATAGCTGAAATAATTGGGCTCCATATACCCCACTCTGGACGCAATGATATATGTTTTATCCTCTGTTGTACGAAGAAGCTCCAGCGCATGTTCCAGACGTATTTTGTCAGATAAGTTACAAAACTCATGCCCACTTCTCTTTTAAATATTGTGGGAAAAATAGGCGGCGCTTACATTCAGACAGCGGCACAGACTGTCTGGCAGAAAGGTCGCTTTCTTTATAGTGTTCCTCAATATATGCCTTTGCCTGCTCTGTCAGCCGTGCTGCTGAATCCCGCCTTTCATGCCTGAGAACATGGCGCAGATTGGTACACACTTCCTGCAGCCATCCTTCCAGTTCCTCAACTGTTACCATCCTGTAAAGCTCCTGCCATGAGCCTGCATGGTCTCCAAAAATCTGGCTGGCTGAAGCTTACGCCCGTCCGATCTTCATAAGCTCAGACAAAAGCTCCATAAAAAAGAAGCTCATACTGTCCCGGAGAAATAGGACCTTTTCATTACTGTCCATAATCTGAGCAATGGCTGCATTTGTTTTGTCCCTGTTTCCCAGCTTCACCTGCATGAACCAGGTTCTGAAACTCATGCTCTGTGACAAGGATATTTTCTTCCGAGCAGGACTCAATATCATTGATATAAAGCACCTGTCTGGCTTCCCAGAATACTTCTGTATTCCATGGCATTTTACTGCCTCTTCATAGGAAGTATGCAAGGCGTCAATATGTGTGCAGATCTGCCCCACAGCAGCTGTCACAGAAGACTTGAGAACACGAAATGCCATTTTACAGATCTGATCCAGATGATAAAGAACCTGTCTGTTTCCAACTTCTCTCTCTTTCATCATAAAATTACAATTACCTGATCCAGAAAAGCAGTACTGAAAAGCGGATTCTGTCCTGAAGATAGTCCTGAAACCATGTCCTTTAAGGATAAAGTAAAGCTGGGCCTGACTGCGCAAGGCTCTTCTCTGGGACTTACATCCATATACAGAGCTGACACCACTAAAAAGGAGCTCCAGATGCATTTCGTAGGTTTCCATCATCATCCTGGCCCGTTCTCCTGCAATCCGTCCTTCCAGGATCCCTATAATGCTGCTCCCCTGCATGGCAGGAAGACTTTTTCCGATAATACTCTGACAGCCTGTTCAGATTTGCCTGTATTCGTCTACTCCTGATCCAGCTTTTTTCGGACTTTGGAAAACGCAGCCTCCATGTCTCCTGCGCTGATAGGTTTCAGAAGATATTCCTCTGCTTCCAGGTGAACAGCCTCCCTGGCAAACCTCAAAATCATCAAAGCCTGAATAAATGATCACCTTCGGTAGCTCTGTTTCAGATTTTTTGCACAGAGTCAGCCCCGTCCATGAGGCATTTTAATGTCTGTCATCTTATATGAGTTGCTCTGCCATCTCCAGGGCTTCCTGTCCATTTTCTGCTGTTCCTGCCAGGCAAAACCCCACGCCTCCCAGTCGATTTTTTTTCTTCATTGCCTGAAAGAACATCAGCCTCACATCATCCACCAAGCAAAACATTATATAATTCCATAAGATTTCCTCCCATTATAAAATATTATACCATGGGAATCCTGTTTTATAAACGGATTTTTGAACACAGAAAAATGCCTTCCCTGTATTTTTTCACCTTAAAAACGCACAAATTTCAGCCTCCGTTTTTTGTATTATTTTTTACAAAAAATCAAAAATATTTCTTTCATATATTGACAAAAAATTACACAAAGTACATAATACGCTTATAAATTGGTTCAACCAATGAACCACCATACCAAAGGAGGAAGCACAATGACAGATAACCAGGATTTACTGGCAATGACCCATCTGGGAGAAGATCCATCCAAATACATGAAGTCTGCTTAACACCGCCGATCTTTATGAACTCTCTTCATGTATTTGACTCAGTGGATGACTATTTCTCTGTAGATATTTTTAAAGATGAATATTACTACGGAAGAGCATCTAATCCAACTGTAACCATTCTTGAAAAAACTTGCCGCACTGGAACATGGAACCAGAGCTGTTGTTTTTCTGCAGGAATGGCAGCCTTGCGCCGCCGCTAATCCTCGCTGTATGTAAAACCGGAAGCCATGTGATCTGTATAAAGCAAGCTATGGTCCTGTACAGCATCTTCTCAATGATTTCCTGAAAGAAAAATGGAGATCAGCGTAACTTATGTGGACGGAACCGATCTGAAGGATTTTGAAAATGCGATCCGTCGAAACAGACCTGATCATTCTGGAAAGCCCGTCCACCCTTATTTTTTCAGTTGTAGATCTTGAAGGTGTAGCAAAGCTTGCCCCATGCACACGGTATCAAAACATATATCGACAACACCTACTCCACTCCGGTATTCCAGAAGCCGCTTGATATGGGAATTGATATTGTTATGCACACCATGACAAAATATATCGGTGGTCACAGTGATCTGATCGGTGGTGTTCTGATCTCCAAGGATGACATTTATGAAAAAAAAAATCATGGTTCAGAGAGACTGGTTCGGAGGTGTACTGGGACCTATGGAAGCATGGCTTGCAATCCGCGGTGGTCTGCGTACCCTGGATGTGAGAATGCAGAGACATTATGAAACTGCTATGAAAGTAGCTGAATTTCTGGAAAATCATCCAAAGGTAAAACATGTATACTATACAGGATTAAAATCTCATCCTCAGTATGAGCTTGCACGTAAGCAGCAAAAAGGAGAATGCGGTCTGATGAGTATTGAGATTGACGGTTCTGCAGAAGACACTGCAAGGTTTGTGGACAGCCTGAAGATCTTTGAACGTGGCTGTTCCTGGGGTGGCTTTGAAAGTCTTGCTATTGCCTATACTTATAACTGGAGTGAAGAAGAACAGGCTTTTCATAACCTGAGCAGAAGCATTGTGAGACTTCACTGTGGGCTGGAGGGAGCTGAAAATCTCATTGCAGATCTTTCACAGGCTCTTGATAAAATCTGATTGAGAGGACTTAATTATGGAGAGAATACCAACGGAAAAACTAAAAAACACCGGGGCTCGGACTTGCGCTTCTGCCGCTGGCGTTCATGTTTGTAGTATTGTTTTTGGGGTTAATTATTTTCAGCATAGATATTAAGATCTTACTTCTTATCTGTGCGGCTTTTACCATTGTTTTATGTCTCTTTCTGGGGTATACCTGGAAGGATGTGGAAAATGAAATTGTAGATAAGCTGGCAAAGGCTTTTTCCTGCTATCATGATCCTGATCACTGTAGGACTGATGATCGGCGCGTGGATCGTCAGCGGAACTATCCCGTTCCTGGTTTATATCGGACTTCAGATCATTAATCCAAAATTTATCATTGTAACCTCTTTCCTTGTAACAGTGATTCTTTCTGTCAGCACAGGAACCTCCTGGGGTGCTGCCAGGAACTGTAGGCGCAGCTCTCATGAGTGTTGCAGCGGGCATGGGCGCTCCTCTTCCCTGCAGTAGCAGGCACAATTGTTGCAGGAGCTTATTTCGGAGATAAAATGTCTCCCTCTTTCTGACAGTACCAACATGTCCGCCATTGCCAGCGGAACAAACCTTTATAGTTAACATCGGGCATATGTTTTACACAACAATCCCCGGTTTTGTCATCAGCTGCGTGGTTTATGTGATTGCCGGAATTTCTTTTTGCCGGAAGCGGAGAAATTTCACAGGTTGACTCTATCATCACCACTCTGGCAGAGCTTTTTTGACCTGGTATGCCGGTAGGCCTTCTGCTGCTTGCACCGCCTGTAATTGTTGTTTGCAGGCTCCCTCTTAAAAAAGCCTACCATTCCTGTTATGATGATCTCCTCTGCCGTAGCAGTAGTGATCTGTGATGACCCAGTTCGGGATTTTTCCTTCCAGACCTGCGCAACAAGTATGGTAAGTGGATTCAAAATGGAAATGTTTACTGATCCGTCTCTGAATCTTGCAGGAATTGTCCAGGAAGTTCCAAACCTTCTCCAGAGAGGCGGTATGGCTTCCATGATGAACACAGCGCTGATGGCATTCTGTGCTTTTGGATTTATCGGGCGCTTACTGTCTCCGGATGTCTGGATGTGATCCTCAGCCACATCATGAAGCACATTCATGGTACCGGACAGCTTATTACTGTTACTGCTCTTCTGGGCGTGATCATTATCACTGTAATCGGAGAGGCCTCTGTTACCTTCCTGATGATCGGAGGACTGTTCCGGGAAGAATATATTAAACGTGGTCTTGAAACAAAGAATCTTTTCCCTGTACACTGGAAGACAGTATCACTGTTGTGGAACCTCTGGTTCCCTGGTCACTGGCAGGTGTTTACATGACTTCCACTCTGGGAGTTCCTACTGCTCAGTACGCTCCCATGGGCATGTCTTTGCTACACAGGTGTTATTTTTGCCATTATCTGGGGCTTTTTTACCGGATTTGGTATTGCCAAAATTAAAAAAGGGCGGAGATAACTACGACGAATATGTGGAACTGACAGGAAAAGAATTATAAAATAAACAGACAGGAACCGACATTGATATCAAATAGGTTCCTGTCTGTTTTTTATAACCTGTTGTTTTTCCAGAATCTGTTCCGGTAAACGATTCTGTCTAAAACCAGCACACTTCCTATATAGTACTCCTGTCCAACTATTTCTGTCTGGAATGATCGAGCAGACTAAATCCATGCTCCAGGATTTCATCAACAGCTGCCAGAGCCGCCGCAGAATTAGAATTAAAATCGCTTCTGCAAGCTGAAAATGCTGCGGGATCGTTGCAAGCCACACAGAATCATTTTCACCATCAGCATTCTCCCGCTGTACAAAACGCCTGTCACGGATTCCCTGGATCACCTGATGCACAGCCTTATTTCTTCCCATTTCATAAAAGCTCTGTATGAAAGCTGTAATCCAGCGTGTGGCTGTAGATATTTTTGGAATACTTTTTTCCATAAGCTCAGACGCAATAGAAACGAGCTTTTTTTTTTCTTCCCTGGTTCCTCTGCTGATTGCATTCAGAACAGCCTGATGATCCAGAATCGTCTGAAGTTCCTGAAGCTCTTCTGTGGTACATTCTGTTAAACGGACAGAAATGGCGCTGTGTTCTCCATACGGATCCTTTACAAAAACTCCGCTTCCCTGTTTTTACATAAATAAGTCCTCTGTCTTCCAGAATACGAAGGCCTTCTCTGACAGAATTACGGCTTGTCTGAAGCATTGCCGCCATGTCCCTCTCAGATGGAAGCTTATCATCCGGCTGCAGATTGTTCATTTTTATATAACTGTAAACAGCATCAGAAATTTTCAGATAAAGTGAGTCCTTTTCAACAGGTTTCAATAAAACATCATTTTTTTTCATATTCTCCTCTTTTTCGACTAATTGCATTATTTTTTTCGAATTAACAAGTTCCAGAATCTCTTCTGCATTGTCCTGTGTCACTTTTACGTAATCAACCAGGGTAACGGGCTCTGTTTCTCACCCTTCAGAAACCTAACAGCAAGCTCTGCTGCCCCGTGTGACTGGCTGAAATAGTCATTAAAAACCGTGCCTGTAAATTCTTAATTTGCAACACTCACAGACTGCTTCCTGGGGCATCCACCCTGTCAGGTAAATGTCCTCTCCTACTGTTCTGTCTGCCTCCCTGATTGCTTCTAAGGCTCCCAGAGCCATAGCGTCGTTATTGCAGAATACCACTTCTATATCATTTCCAAACTCATCAAGGGCTTCCTCCATGATCTTCTGTCCCTGTGACTGACTCCAGTCTCCTGTCTGATCCAGAAGCTCCTGGTTTCCACTCCTGCTTCTTCAGAGCCTTAACAGAATACGCTGTTCTGTATTGAGTATCTATATTTTCCTGGCCCCCTGTATCATAATATAGGAAACTTCTCCATCGCCATTAATATCGCCCCTGATTCTCTGTTGCCGCAATTTCCTCTCCCTGAAAAATACCGGACTGCCTTGCATCTGCGCCAATATAAGCGGCCTGATTCCTTCCTGCTCCCATCTTTCCATTTCCAGAGAATCCGGCTGACGGTTTATATAAAACAACGGGAATTCCCTTTCACTGCAAAGCTCTGTGATCTGCGGAGCCGCAGATGCGTGCACCAGATTCAGGATCATCACATCTGCCTGATCTTCAATAAATCCTTCCAGCTGCTCTGTCTGCCTGTCCTGGTCATTTTTCCATCTTCAATCAGGATATTTTTCTTCTTTAAAGCCCAGTTCCTCTGTCAGATAACGTACAAGCTCTGTCCGATACAACGTCACTTAAAGGTATCTTCAAACTGATAAATGGAAATCCCGATCTTTGTATTTTCTGTATCTATGCCCTCCATATCCGGCTTTTGCATAGCAGTCTCTTTCCGTTTTCTCTGCAGCCAGAATCAGGTCTGTTCCTAAATGTTGATGTAGCCGTCACCGCCCAGAACACCGCTGCCAGTATCATTGCATGTTTCATTTCATTTTTCCTCCCTCAAAGCGCCCGGAACTTTGTTTCCCGGTATCTTTATTTTAACAGTATTGCTGTCAAAAATACATATGTTTTTTTTACCTCGGGATTTTTTGTATTCCGGACTGCAAGAGTAATTCCGCCTCTTCCCGGACACGGGGACAAAAGCTGCCTGTCCCGGTAAATTACTTGCAGAAGAAAACCCGTGTGTTATATTAAAAACAGAAAGAACAGAAGACATCTGTCTTTATCATGATACTGTATTTGCAGCCGTTTCTTTTTTTGTAGCGGTTGCTTACATTTTTCTGAAAAACTTTTATCATACAGAACTGTGATGGTGTCAACAAACACAAAACACGCCCTGGTGTAAAGTTCTGGATACGTTACCGGGGACAAGATAACAACCTGAATACGCACATACAAAGGAGATTCCCAGCCTATGAACAAAAAAAAGAAATATCTGAAATAAAAAACAGTTTACCCCCGACCGCTGCTGTATCACCCGTATCTGCGGCTGTTATGTAGACGGGGAAAAAACAAAAACAGAGCTGAAAGAAGCTTTTCCTTTCTTTCTGAAGAGGAAGCTTTTAAATACTTTGAAATTTTCAAAAAACTCTTTCCGGCACCATCGGAAAAAATCTGATCATTATGGAATTTCCCTTTGAACAGGAAAAAAAAAGAAGGAACCCAGGAATTCCTTCTGAAGCTGGGAAGCAAGCTTCAGGATCCTGCGCTTCTGGAGGAATTTTTATGATAAGATCATCCAGTTCTACGATTATGGTGAAAAACTACTATATTATACTGATCCATGCAGTTTACGATATTCCCGGCAAATCCTCTGACGGCATGGAATGTTTGATGCCTCTTGACGAGATCTATGACCATATCCTCTGCAGCATCTGTCCGGTCAATCTTCCAAAGCCGGACTGTGCTACAACGCAGAAACCAACAACATCGAAGACCGTATCCGTGACTGGATCGTAGAAATGCCAGATTTGGGATTCCTGTTCCCGGTATTTAATGACAGAAGTACAGACATCCACGGACTTCTCTATTATTCCAAAAACGCAGAGCAGCTGAGAAGTACCTTTGTGGACGAGCTTTTTGGCTGCGTAACTCCTTTGTCTGCAGGAGGCCAGCGAGATTCCTTTAATGCCCTTTGTGGAGGAAAACTCTTGGCGAAGACTGTGCTCTATGATACGGTCATGAACATCCATGAAAATTAAATGAATGGGTAGAAACGCAAAAGATTCTCCGGAACCGGCTGTACTGACAAAGCCGGAAGTAAAACAACTCTTTGAGGAATGCGGTGTGGAGGATGAAAAGCTGGAAACCTTTTGATTCCTGCTATGAGGCCACTGCCGAGAAAACACATCTCATGGTTTCCAATATTACCAATACCCGCCGCATGGAGATCAAACCCCTGATGTGGTGATCCATGTAGATCCCGACCGGGCAGAGCTTGTGGAAACAAAGATCATTGATTTGAAGAAAATGTTCAGATCCCCATGGAAGGCGATGTGGAGATCAATGGAATCCATGTGTCTTTTAAAGAAGACTCTTCTTCTCATTAAGTCTCTTCATGAAAAAGGGGGGATATCACAAACGGCTGTCAGCCTGTTGTGGTATCCCTTTCTGAAATCATCTTATTTTTCTGCTTCTTCTGTTGGCTCAGAGTAACTGTTGTCTCTGCAGTCTCTTCTTCTGCTTTTCTGTTTCAGTTTCCTCTGCATCACTTTCCGGCGCTGCAGTGGGTTCCTCTTCTGTTTCTTCTACCGGCTCAAGAATTTCATCTTCTGCTGTGGTTTCCTCTGCAGCTTCTTCCGATGCTTCCGGTGTCTCTGTAGGTTCTGCAGTTGTACCGATCAAAAATTTATGGTTGTCCTTCAGTTCCAGAGTTTTCCAACACCTTTTTGTCAACAGTGACCTCTGCTTCTCCAACCATTTACCGGTTGTATCTGCATAAAACTCGTTCTGTTTCTCATTGAGAATTGATGTCTTCTTTGTTCTCAGTAGCTTCCGATCGTTTACTTTGTTCAGTCTTACAACATAAAAAGCAGTATCTGTTTTAATTACATCCGGTGCAAATCTCCGTCTTTGAGAGTTCTCAGCACGGAAATAACCTCTTCCGATAACCGAGGATGTCAGATCTTCTTCTGCCTTCCTCTTTGTCCTCTTTCTTTTTTTTCGTTTGTGTCAAAGGTTCCTCCCAGCGTTGTAATCCTCGCCGACAGATTTTACTGTCTCGTCAAAATCAGCTCTCCGGATCTTTTTCATTTCATCAAGGATTTTCTGCGCATCTTTCTTTTTGGCCTCAACATCCTTTTCTTCCAGGTCCGCTGTACTGATGCTTACATAGCTGAAAGAGGACTGCTGAGCCTCTTCATCCGGGAATGTCGAGTATTACCTCGGCTATGATGGCATTCATGCATTCTCATCTGATAAGTGCGCAGCTCCAGGTAGGTTTTTATCTGATCTTCTGTTACAGAAAGAGTCTCTATCGTCTCCTTGCTGTTGGCTTTCATAAACTGTGATGCAGCCCCTCTGCAATGGCTTTCTGGTCTTCCTCAGTTACCTCCAACCTTGTAATCTGCTGCCTTTTCCTTCAGAATGTACAGGGTCTCCAAATCCTTCCAGAGAATCCTCTACAGCCTGTTCTCCATAGGTTCCGCCGCCTTCTGCCTCGGATTCCCCAGATGGGATATCCGGCCTGTCCACCTCCCATAAGGCTTGCATACATTGCCTCTGCCTGTGCCTGGCTCTGGCGAACCATAATGCTTAATACTCCCATTGGAATATCGGTTCCGTTTACTGTAGCAACTGTCTGAGTTCCATCTAATTTTTTCACCGCAGCCGGCAAGCATTCCCATAGTCATTACGCCTGCAAGCGCAGCAACTTGGCTGCTCTTTTGATCTTTTCTCATATTTTCCTCCATTGTAGCCTGACTTCATTTTCAAGTATAATCTTTTTTTTCACCCTGAGCAAGGAGAATCACAAAATTCCATGATTTTCACTCACACATTTTGCACAGATTCCCTACTCCTTACCAGACTGGTTCAGCTCATACTGTGAAATCTGTCAGAGCTTCCCAGAGGCCTTCCCTGAGGTGTGTAGATAAATTTCGGTTCCTGCTCATTCTTAAACTGCAGACCTCTTCTGTATTTCTGCATAAGAACCGATTCCTGCAGGATCTATATGCGCTTTTTTCGTAAAGAGTGATTCTCATATCCCTTCCAAGCTGCTTGATCTCTGTCACATATGAACGGTGGGCAAGAGCCTTCAGTCTTGCAATGGCAAGAAGATTCAGCACAGCTTTTGTCGGCTCGCCGAAACGGTCCAGAAGCTCCTCCAGCATATCGTCATATTCCTGCTGTGTCTCAATCCCCGCAATACGTTTATAAATATCCAGCTTCTGGAACTCGTTGCCGATATAGGAATCCGGGATAAAAGCGTCTATAGTCAGGTCAATGGTAGTTTCAAAGTCCTCCATTGTATGAATACCCTTTGCTTCCTTGACAGCCTCACTGAGCATTTTGCAGTAAAGGTCATAACCAACCGCGTTCATATGCCCGTGCTGCTGAGCTCCGAGCAGATTTCCCGCTCCTCGAAGCTCCAGATCCCGCATGGCAATCTTAAACCCGCTTCCCAGATCTGTGTATTCCCGGATAGCAGAAAGTCTTTTTTCTGCCGTTTCCTTCAACATCTTGTTTTCCGGTACATGAGAAAAGCATAGGCGGTTCTGTTTGATCTGCCAATCCGCCCCCTGAGCTGATAAAGCTGGGAAAGGCCATATCTGTCCGAATCATGGATGATCATAGTGTTTACGTTGGAAATGTCAAGGCCTGTCTCAATAATAGTTGTGGAAACCAGTACATCAATGTCTCCGTTGATAAAATGCATACATAACATGCTCCAGTTCCCTGCTCGCTCATCTGTCCGTGTGCAAAATCCACTCTCGCCTCCGGCACAAGTCTGGATATCCAGGGCTACTTCGGCAATGTCATTGACTCGATTATATACGTAATACACCTGTCCCCCCCGGCGAAGCTCCCTGCGGATGGCTTCCCGAACAGTCTCCTCATCGTACTCCATAACGTATGTCTGGATCGGCACACGATCCATCGGCGGCTCTTCCAGAACGCTCATATCACGGATACCGATGAGACTCATATGAAGAGTTCTCGGAATCGGCGTTGCCGTCAGCGTCAGTACATCCAATCTCTTTTTCATCTGCTTGATCTTCTCCTTTGAGTAACACGCCAAAGCGCTGCTCCTCATCAATGATCAGAAGTCCAAGATTTTTTAAATTCCACATCTTTTGAAAGAACTCTGTGGGTGCCGATCACAATATCTACCTGCCCCTTTTTCAGATCTCGATGGTCTTTTTCTGCTGCTGGGCAGATGTCCGGAACCGGCACAGAAGATCCACTCGTACAGGAAATTCTTTCATACGCTGTACAAAGGTATTGTAATGCTGCTGGGCAAGAATGGTAGTAGGGACCAGATAAACCACCTGCCGGCTTTCCTGAACAGCCTTAAATGCTGCCCTTAGAGCCACCTCGGTTTTTCCGTAGCCAACGTCGCCGCACACAAGACGGTCCATGATCTTGGTACTTTCCATGTCTTTTTTTGTGTCCTCAATAGCGGCAAGCTGATCCTCTGTTTCCTCATAGGGAAACATTTCTTCAAATTCCCTTTGCCACACAGTATCCGGACCGCACACATAGCCTTCCCTTTCCTGGCGCACCGCATAAAGCTCCACCAGCTCCTTTGCTATGTTCTGCACAGCACCTTTTTACTTTTTGATTTTGTCTTTTTCCATTCCTGGCCTCCCAGCTTGTTCAGTCTCGGGGTGTTCTGGGAAGCCTCTGCCCCGGAATATTTCTGAAGAGAATCCAGCTGAGTAGCAAGAATATAAAGATTGCTTCCGCCTCTGTATTCAATTTTAATATAATCTTTAACGATCCTGTCTACTTCAACTTTTTCAATTCCTTCGGTAAATACCAAGACCATGCTTTTCATGGACAACAAAATCGCCGATGGACAATTTGGAAAAATCTTTGATTCTCTGCCCGTTATATTCTTTTTTTTTTTGCGCTTCTTCTGCTCCTTTGCCGAAAAAAAATATCCGTTTCTGTAATAACCGCAAACTTTACAAGAGGATACTCAAACCCTTTTTCTTGCATGGCCATAAACCACCATGATCTCTCCGGGATTCAGAATACGTTCGCTGTCCTGTCCGTAAAAGCATTAAACCCTGGATCCTGAAGATCCTTTTGCCAGACGCTCCGGCACTTTGTCCGGGAGCCTGACATAAAAACGATCTGATAGCCCTTATTTTTGTACTGCTGAAGATCCTTTACCAGTAGCTCAAAGCTGCTCTTGATAGGAGCTCATCGATTTCACTGTAAGATTGTGATTTCCTGACCAATATTCCATCCTGATTTTTGGGGTCCAGCGCAGAAAGAGAAACGTGCTGTTGCGTTTATTCAGCTTATGGCAGACCTCCTCCCAGGAGCACATCCATCCCTCCGGAAAGATTCTGCTGGCCTTTTTCCTGACGTTGCGGCAGCTCTGACGGAATTCCTCCTCCACAGCCTGTGCATTTTCCGAAAGGCGGTTGGGCTCATCCAGAAATACCATTGTTTTTCCCGGTCAAAATAATCCAGAAAGGTCAGGCCGCTTTTTTTCCGCCTGCTGCTCTGCTGCCGGATAGATCATAATCTCATCCAGATTTTCCAGAGATCTCTGGCTCTGTGCGTCAAAGCTTCGGATGGAATCAATCTCATCTCCCAGAGTTCGATTCGCTATGGATTTTCTTCGGTAAGAGAATAAATATCAATGATACCCCCTCTTATTGAAAACTGTCCGGCATTTCCACCTGCCCCACGCGCTCATAGCCCATGCTTACAAGAGCAGCCTTTAGTTTATCAATATCAAGGCTGGCTGTCATTGTGGAAATAGAGAAGCTGTTTTCAATCTTTTCCAGAGGAGAATAGTCCATACATCCGTCCACACTTGTAACCACTGTGATCTCTTCTGAAGTAAGAAGAGCCGGATCACCTGCATCCTCTGCCGTATCAGCAGATTTCCGTGGATATCCGCCTGAAAAACAGAAGATCCCTTGCCGGATAATAATAAACATTTTTGTCATAAAAACGATAGTCCTCATAAATCTTTTTGCGCTGCGCTCGTCCTGCGGAAATAATCAGATGACATGGAAAAAGCCCGGAAAGCCCATATATCATATGTGCCTTCTGGGACTCCATACAACCGCTGACAGCCAGGACGCCACGGTTATTTTTGCCTGTTCCCGTATCTGTTCCATCTCTGCAAGATTCTGCAGAGGCTGCAAAAAATGTTTTCATACGACCCCCGTTTTTTTGTTGAACTCATTCATTGCTGCATCTGTTCCTCTGAAAGGATCATTTCCACAGCCTTGCAGGCTCTTTCCTGAGCTTCATCCACAAGCTTGTCGCTCCTGTGTGGAAAACCTTCCCAGTACATGATCTGCCAGATCCCAGCCCTGTGGCTTGGCACCTACGCCCACCTTGATGCGCACAAACTTCTGCGTTCCAAGCTGTTTGATCAGATCCTTGATCCCGTTATGTCCGCCTGCACTTCCTTGCTTGCGGATTCTTAGCTGTCCCGGCTCCAGATCAATATCGTCATAAATTACGATCATCTCTGTCTCCGGATCAATTTTAAAATGGTTTGCCATATCCCGCACCGGTCCGCCGCTTAAATTCATATAGGAAAGCGGTTTCATCAGAAGCACCTGCTCTCCCCCGATGGTTCCCTTTTCCGTACATGGCATTGAACTTAACGCCGCCCTGGGGAATCCTGTGTTCCTCCACCAGACGGTCGATCACATCAAAGCCCATATTGTGGCGTGTAGCCTCATACTGCTTTCCCGGATTTCCCAAACCAACTACTAGATACATGTTATTTCCTCACTGTGTTAAAAAGTAAACCATTTCATCTTCCAGAGGTTCACATGGCTCCACAAAATCTGCATAAAACAATTCCCTCTTCCCTGGTATTCGTTACGCTTCTGTAATACCGACTTTTGCAGTGACTTCTACCCACTGGCCCTGCTGGCTTAGCTTCGGCGCAAATGCACTCTTGCACACGTATCCAAGGAAAGTGGTATCATCTGCGCAGCAGGTCATTGCTGTACGGCCCGGAACAAAGAATTTGCTTCCCATTCCTCTGGGTCTTCATTACCCTTGCCTTAAACTTTACAGTTTTATTTACATAGGTTTCCGGATGATCCATAGCGTCCACAAACCAGATTCCATAATCCTCCGGCAAAATATCGATCACAGGTGCGTTGACGTCAAACGGCATTTCATCCTGGAAAATATCACCCAGCTCGCCTTCTTCATCCTCAAAAATAATCTCAGCTCTCTGGTTTGCCACCTTGATCCCTCTTCTGTAGGTAGGAAGAGGATCTTGCCTTCTTTTTGACTACAGCGGTTAAATACAACCATATCGCTGTTTCTGACCATATCCATGAACAGAGATTTCATGTTTGCCATATACATCTGGAAAGTGCTGCCATCGACACATGTGATCTGCTGTTGTTCGACTCCCCAGCCTTTCCGGCTTCTGCATCTTCTCAAAAATTGCCCCACCAGCCACATGCCATGCCGTTATTCTATGATGACACGCTCCGGCTGATGAAGAATATCCATGGCAACCAGTCTGTCTGTTGTAAAGTCTTCTTCGTTTTCGATGACTTCCACTACTGTATTGTTTGCATTTCAGAACAGCCTTGATCATATTCCACTTTCCTCTTCACAGAGGATCAGAAGTGTTTTTCCCTGTATGAAAATAATCCTGCTTGGATCGTGAAGCTTAAGAACGATGTTTTACCGCTCTCCAGGAAACCGGTCATTAAATAAATCGGTACTTTGATCTCATCCATTGTCTGTATTCTCCTCCTATGATTACAGGCCAAAAAGCTCAGCCAGTTTGTCCTCATTCAGTTTAGATCCGATCGCAGAGACGACCTGTATATTCCGGTGCGCCTTCACGGAATTTCTGTTTCCTCCGGAACCATGTCAAAATAAATCCATGTTCCGTTCTTCTGCCAGGAAGCATTCCCTTTGCACGAAGAATAATACCGTAATCTTCAGAAGCAGAAAAGCCTCAAGCATTTCTCAAGACCTTCTCTTGTGTATTTCCTGATAGTCTCACGTCCCCAGCTTGTAAATACCTCATCTGCGTGATGATGGTGATGATCATGATGATCATGTCCGCAGCCCATTCATGGTCGTGATCGTGGTGATGATGCTCATGTTCTTCGTGATCGTGGCCGCATGCCGCACTTTCTCCATTCATGGTCATGGTATGATGCTCATGTTCTTCGTGATCGTGATCATGTCCACATTCATGGTCATGATGCTCATGCTCTTCATGATCATGATGGTGATGCTCTAAAATGTTCATGTACATGTCGCATTCCGGGCATCACTTCCTCTTCTTCCATCAGTTCCTGCAAGGGATACCGGATGTTCCATAACATCAAGAAGTTTCTTTCCGTCCAGTTTCTCAATCGGAGTGGTAATGATAGCAGCATCCTTATTCAGGCTCGCGGAGAAGCTCCAGGGACTCCTGAACCTTTTTTCTCACTTGATATCGGTACGGCTCATGATGATAGCACCTGCATATTCTACTGGATCTGATTATCAAAGAACTCACCGAAGTTTTCATATACATTTTGCATTTTTTTGCATCAACAACAGTTGTATAGCTGTTCAGTTTAATGTCAGACCTGTTTCGTCTGAACACCCTGTACAGCCTTGATAACATCAGAAAGCACCAACTCACCCTGACGGCTCGATCAGGATTCTGTCCGTGATCATATTTGTCGATCCTCTTTCAGAGAGGTTCCGAAATCTCCTACCAGAGAGCAGCAGATACATCCGGAATTCATCTCACGGATCTGGATCCCTGCCTCTTTCAGGAAGCCGCCGTCAATACCGATCTCTCCAAATTCATTTTCGATCAGAACTACCTGCTCGTCCTGGAAAGCTTCTTTCAGAAGTTTTTAATAAGAGTTGTTTTTCCAGCGCCGAGAAAAAACCTGAAATAATATCAATTTTGTCATTTTTTGCCTCTTTTTCTGTTTTTGTTTTCAACTGGTTGTACATTTGACCAGGAAGAAAAACACCCCCTGGTCGCAGCCACTTCATATATCCATTTTACAAAACGGGACATCTGAACCTGTCATGCCCCCTGCTTTTGCTTCATAATATCAGCCGTTGATCATAAAGTTTAACAGCTTATCGATATCTTCTTTCTCATATGCAACGATTTTCCAGCTCAGGAATCTCCGCCGGAAAAAATGTTTGCCAGAGATACGTACTGGGACAGTTTGGATTTCAGGTTCAGTCTGTCTCCCTCTCCTGTTACAAGTTCAACTTTACCGTTACAGCTATCTACTACTTCAAAAAATTTGTCTACATCTTTTAATATTGGATACTTTCATTTTTATTCTCCTTTTCAGAATTTCTATTATCGGTTCTTCGTCATAAGTAATTGTCTGTTCCTTCAGACGCGTACAGTATAACGCATCTTTTTATAAAATGCAATGGTTTTTCTGCCAAAAAATCTGACAAAACATTACTTGTTTTTTTATATCCGAAACCGGTCAGAATGTATTCCAAGTCACCTTAAACGATAGCATTTTTATATTTAATATGTAAATACCGCTACTCCGTATGGCGCAAAGGGGATATGCAAAAGAGAATTCCCGGTTGTCACACTCTTTGGATTCCGCCTTAAAGGTCTGTGGTTTTCCAGAAGTCCGTTCTCATCCATGATCAGCTTATACTGTTTTTCTTCCTGAACGCCCACTCTGTAATCGCTTTCTCTACCGGTGTGTAATTAACCACAAATAAAAGATTGTTCCTCTTTGTAGGAGATTTTGCACAAAGCTGAAAATACTTCTGTCTCCGTCATCTGCATTGATCCACTCAAAGCCTTCCGGGATCATTGTCCGCTTTATACAGCGCCGGATATTTTTGTACATATGAAGAAGTGTTTTTTACAAAGGACTGAAGATCTTTGTGGTTCTCCTCTCCCAGAAGGTACCAGTCAAGTTCTTTCCTCGCTCCACTCACGAAGCTGTCCAAACTCCTGCCCCATAAACAGAAGCTTTTTTGCCCGGATGGAAAAACATAAATGCATAGGCGGCCTTCAGGTTCTTAAAAACTTATCATCCGGATACCCGGGCATCTTGTTCAGCATGGAGCCAGATGAACTACCTCATCATGAGAAATAACCAGAATACTTTTCACTGTAGGCATAGGTCATGGAAAACGTCATTTTATTATGGTTGAATTTACGGAAGTACGGATCTGTTTCATGTACTCCAGAAAGTCGTTCATCCATCCCATGTTCCATTTCAGGGGAAAATCAAGTCCGTCGTCCTCTGCCTTGCCTGTTACTTTCGGCCATGCAGTTGATTCCTCTGCGATCATCAATATAATATTGCACCCGAACGCATTGAT
>VOFI01004063.1_pt1 | contig 16934 bp, 22 predicted proteins | sample 5384131 | NCBI WGS metagenome assembly VOFI01 (sample SAMN12384728, study PRJNA508395) | human gut metagenome | isolation source: healthy gut H | host: Homo sapiens
TGTGGTGGAATGGAGTCTTTATCACGACAACAGGTATCGGTGAGATCACGATGGAGTTAGTTGCGGGAAATCTTGCAAACCGGGCGATGCGATCATTAGACAGGGAGATATCGGAAGACACGGATGCACGATCCTTCTTGCGAGAGAAGATTTTGGAATTGAAGCAGATGTGACCAGTGACTGTGCACCTCTCTGGGGCAATGTAAAAGCAGTGATGGATGCAAAACATGAACTGCAGGCGTATCCGTGATGCAACCAGAGGTGGAGTCGGAACTGTGCTGTATGAGATTGCAGGACAGAGTCAGGTAGGAATCCCTGTCTGGATGTTGAAGATTCCGTTGCAACCGGAGGTACGCAGCGTATGTGGAATGCTTGGCCCGGGTCGCCTATCTTTATGTGCGAAGGACGGCTTGTGATCATGGCACCCGGAAAGAACAGGGCACAGACAATCGTGGATGCATTGAAAGCATGTCCGTATTCCTTAAAAATGCTAACTGAACCGGGAGGCAGATGTCTCCAGCACCCAGGGCGGTGAGCACGGCCTGGGCCTCAAACTGGTGCGGCAGATCGTAAAGGCCCACGGCGGGACGGTGCGGTTCCGGCATGCTGTACCACAGGGACTGGAGGTATCCATATCCTTTCCTGAAAATGCAAGTGGCAAACACGTTTAAACTGTCCTCCGCTTTGGTACAATAAGCAGGGACTTTCTTTTGTATACTGCCCCGTAAAACTTGAGTCGCTGCCGGCGAAATGACTTGTACCGTTTCTGGTTTAGAGTTACCATATCGAATGTTCAGAAAGCAGAAAAATGCCTCCCTCTATGCCGACGGATGTACTATCGACAAAAGACGGGAGGCATTTTTGACCACATTTTCAGCCACAGTGCGGTGCGGAGCACATGGAAACAGTGGCTTTAGAGAATGACGGAAAGCAAATGAAACGGAACGGAAACGATATAAATTGAGCGGAAATTATGCAAAAAAAATCTTTTCCCACTTCTTTGTATAAGCGACGTAGATTTTGTGCTACTTGCAGGAATTAAAAAAATAAGAGGAAAGAATTCTAATTTAGGCAATATCCAACTCCAGATATGCGATCTCCGTTGGCTCGTCCCAGCTAAATGCTTCTGTAATCTCCACTTCGATCGGAGATGTTGTATTGCTCAATTCAAATGCTACTTGTACATCAACTGTCGTTCCAGGGCGCACGTCCGTGGTATACATATCGCCGTCATAGGCAGGATCATCATAGATAAACGCTGAGTCCATGCCAATCCCATCCTGGAATACTGCAGTTGAAATTGAAAGCATGGGAGATGTTGTTTCGCTGCTGTTGTTTGTCCAGGAGTAGGTAATGATAACAGCTGGATTTCCATCATAATCCTGAGTCACGGTTGCAGACTTAATTTCCACAGTATAGTCCCCAAGATTGCAGGATTCATTGTACGAACCGTCTCTGTGGGTTCCGAACTTTCCTCTAAGCCTCCAAATGAGTCACCCAAAGAGGAAAAGCTGCTCATCATCCCGCCAACCATTGCATCAATCACATCATCTGTTGCGTTGATTTTCCATTCATCATCTACAAGCGATAACGTCACGTCCACAGTATTTGTTACGACATCACCAGCGTGGTTATCGATGGCGGAATTCAAACTGTCCATATACATTGCACTGAGCTCTTCTTCACTTGGCTGCTGGTCTTCGGGAAGAAATGCATATCCAAGAGCTTTTGTAAATACATCTCCAATCCACTCCGGAACAATTGCCCCCATGTCAATATTCGTAAATTCGACCGTAACTGTAGCAGTACCGGCATCTTCATCTTCAGAAGATCCTGTGATCTGATATGTAAGATTACTTGCCAGTTTTTCAAGTAATTCCTGTCCATAGGCATCATCTTCCGCAGTCGTTTCCTCAGTTGGGACATCTGTGAAATCAGCGTCTCCCCAATACTGCTGTATTGCTTCTTCATCGGCATTTTGAAAAGCCTTGATTCCGCTTTCTACAATAGATTCGGCAGAGGCTCGTTTGCTGCCGCAACTGGCTAAGGATAGGCATAGCACCAATGCAAGGATTACACTTAAGAACTTCTTCATTTTCTCTCTTCCTCCAATACGAATGTTTCTTTAATAGTGGGGTTCCCAGCATCAGAATATATAGTTTCTTTTCTCAATATTTTTACGACTCTGTCTCGTACGGCCAGGTGTTGATACCACCAAATTCGTAGATGTTGGTGTAGCCCAGTTCAGACAGCGCGGAAGAGGCAGTTTTTGCTCCGGTTCCCGCTGCGGCAAATAGACCAGAACGGTAGAATCCTTTTCGGGGATTACCTCCGCGGCAGTCTCTTCGTCAATGGGTACCCACCGGCAGCAGGACAGCGCCGGGAATGTGGCCGCTGTCATATTCGTCCTGTTCCCGCACATCCAGGATGATGATGACATCCTGAGTGTCCATCATCTCCTTGGCCTCTTCCTGGGAGATCTGCTGGTAGCCGTCCTCTGATAGTTTCGCCGCATCCGGTCAGCAACAGCAGGAGGAGAAGGAATAGGGGCAGAATCCGTTTCATTTGAGCACCTCCAAAAGTCCTGCGGCAAAGGCCTCGTGCCCTTGCTCTGTGAAGTGTACGCCGTCATAGGCCAGGGAATATTCCATGTTCCGGCATCTGCAAAGCGGATGCCCATTCGCTCCGCCAGGACTTGACAGAGTTGGGCGAAGGCATGGGAGTCATCAATGAGCTGCAGATTAGGCACCCATGCCCCCAAGGCTACCGGCGGCGGTGCAATCAGGAGGATCTTCTTTCGATCTAAGGATATGCCGGAGAGGAATCTCTCCAGCCTTTCAGCGGCTTGCTCCGGGCTCCGTCTTCCTAGCATGATGATCAGCAGCTCTGTGTCAGCAGGGAAGGTGGGGGTAGAGGAGGGGAATCTCCCGGCCGTTCTGCCCCATGTTGAAGATCGTCCAGCCGGTTTGCGCGGCTAGGATATCCACCCATCGGCTGTCCGCATCATAGCGACCGCCGAAATAGCTCCGGGGATCATAGCCGTAGGTGTTGGAATCGCCGAAGCAGCTGATCTTCATCTTCTGGGGCCTTCCTTTCGTTATTGAAGTATCTACAGTCATGGCTCGATTCCCCAAACTTTTTTCAATCGTTCGACTGTATATACCCATTTTTGATCCCTGGGTCGGCAAACAGAATTCTGATTGCCAAAAGAAGCCAATCTCCTTTACTGCCTGAGACTCTGGAACAGTCTTGAGCCAATTGACCTGTACAACATATTCTGCGTTTACAGGATCGTCATTCGAATATAAATAGTCACCTTGTGTTTGCAGGGACGAAACCCCCACCTGCTGCCCGTCAACAGTAAATCGAACATCCTTCGCCTGCTGAACTTCACTTCTGACAATACCAACACCCACATAACCAGTATGCGGAATGTTAACCCAGACCCGGTCTCCAGGGCTAAGTAGCTTCAATGTATTAGAATACCAGGCTCCACCTCCTGCGGAAATAAACCCATACTTTTGAGCATCAACCCATGAGCGCTCTCCACTTCCAAATGACACATAGTATTCCTGATTCCATTGTCGAATAGATTTGGGATCTGGCCGCTGTTCCTCTACATCTTCTTCAAACCAAGCACGACTAATGAGGCGCTTTGTGCCGCAACAAACTACATGGAAAAACATAATATTGATGTCAACTTCATATTTTTCCCGCAGATAGCGGATAATCCGTTCGGTACTATCATCCATTTTTGCAGCAACAATAACCATTTTGACATTTTTTTGTTGATGCTGGTTTCGTCCAAAAAGTGTACCATATTTTTTCTCATAGGCCTCATTTAATGTGGTTTGTCCGCCAGAAAATTGCAGGTATTGTTCTGCCAATTCCTCCAATGTCAAATCGGCCATACAAGAAGCGTAATCGATCGCCTGCGCAGTAACCTCTCTCGGTGTCAAATCTTTTTCATCTGCATATCCTCGAACCGCTTGAAGGGGTTGGACAGGATATTCCGCTGGGCCTGGGCGTCAGTATAACCGCCCTTGGCGTAGATGCTGTTGGCCTTTTCCACCACAAGTCCTGCTGCCCGGCGAGCGTCATAAAATTCCCGGAAAGTAGGCGACGATATCGCTGATCTTCACACGGCCTTTGTCGTCAGCAAACAGCAGCACTGCTTTGAGCAATACCGGCTTGTAGGAGTAGCTCATGTCCATCTGCCGCACCATATCCAGAAACAGATCCTTGCGGTTGGAGTCGTCGATGAGCGTCCAGCCGTATTGCTCTGCATACTTCTGGAGGGTTTCTTCTTTGAAGTACTTAAAGGTCCGGTGCTCACTCATGGGCACCACCAGGTCGGGCACCAGCATGCCATCCCGGACATACCGCTCGATGGTCTCAGTCTGCACGTCCACCCGACGGACGAACTCCATCTGGGAGATCATTCCTGCAGCCTCCTCCTGCCAGTTGAAGATATCCACCAACTCATAGTCCAACGCATCTACCGGCCAGTCGATGAGGGCGTCCGGGCGTTCGCCACGGTCATAGAGCCCCTGCTCGGCGGTTTTCTGCCCTTTGGTGCCCAGCACCAGAGCGCCGGGCTTGTAGTCCTTTAATCGGAACAGCCGGTGCATGGAGTAGGGCATGTTGTATTGACTGGCATTGTCTACAAAGTCGAATACCATCAGGCATTCCTTGCCGGGGACAACCGCATACCGCGGCCCAGTTGCTGGGTATAGAGCACCTTGGACATGGTGGGCCGGGCCATGAACAGCACCTCCGTGGCCGGGCAGTCCCAGCCCTCGTTGAGCAGATCGCAGGCGCACAGCACCTTGGTTTCGCCCTTCTCAAATCGGGCCAGCACCTCCCGCCGGTCGCTGGCTTTACTCTCGCCGGATACCGCCTCGGCGGCTACACCTAGTATTATGGAGCCGACCAGCGATCTCCTGAGCGTGCTTGACAGAGGCGCAGAAGATGACTGTCCGCTTGTCCTTCACATACTGGAGCCAAGTGTCTACAATGAGCTGGTTTCGCTCCGGTACATAGATTTTGCTCTCCAGATCCCGAATGTTGTACTGGACGCTGTTGAACCGAACCTTTAGTCAGATCGATGTTGGTGTGGATGCGGATACACCGCACTGGAACCAGCTCGCCAATCTCCACGGCGGTTTGGATGTCCAGCTTGTGAGCAGTATTCTTGAAGATGTCCAGGATGTTCTTGTCATCGGCCCGCTCCGGTGTGGCCGTCAGGCCTAGGGTGAATTCCGGCGTGAAATAGGACAGGACCTTCTGGTATGTATCGGCAGAGGCATGGTGAGCCTCGTCCACAATGATATAGCCGAAGTCATCCGGCTTGAATCGTTCCAGATTCAAGCGCCACGCTCTGGATGCTGCCGCAGACCACAAAGGCGTTGCCTTGTTTCATGCTCTCCACGTAGCGGCCCACCGTGACCCGAGGCCACAGTGCCCGGAAGGTCTTGGTGGCCTGATCCACCAGTTCCACCGTGTGGGCCAGAAACAGCGTGCGCTTACCCGAATCGCTTGGCATCCATGACGGCGGTCACCGTTTTGCCGGTGCCAGTGGCGTGGTAGAGCAGGGCGATGGTCTCAAAGTTACAGCGCATCTCCTCCAGAGCCGCTAGGGCCTGCTTCTGATGCTCCTTTAGCTCCAGCTTGGAGCCGTCCAGCGACTTGCCCCGCTGGGTGGGGAGGTAGTCCTCGATTTCCTTGAAGCTGGGGTGCTGCCCCAGGAATACCCGCAGCTCGTCCTTGACAGTCTCCGGCTGCTGCTGCATCTGCCGCACTGCCCAGCGGTACACATCCCAGCCCAGGTAGATCATACTGTTCTGCTTGAGCAGATCATCATAGAATTTGTCTTGGGAAACCAGTTTGGGATTGTGAGAGGCTTCGTCATCAATCTCGATGGCAACCTTCCGCTCGCCATTTTCAATCAAAAATCAGCAAACCGGCTGTTCTGGTAGATATCGGAGAAAGGGTACTGGGAGTAGAGATAGCCGGCTTTCTCAGCACCAAAGGTATCGGAAAACAGTTCAATGAACAGATCCTCGGCGCTGCTGCCGGAGGCGGAGCGGTAAGTAGACATGGAGGTCACCTCGTTTCCCTATGAGAGTAGGTATCTTTGATTTTTCCGAGATCTGCTAATCTGGATTCAATAGCACCTTTGCTTCTGCCATGCTCCCTGGCAATTGCGGAAGTCGTCATTCCAGAGTAAAATTCTTCCAGCAATTTTTTTCTTCCTCAATATCCGTCCAAGGTTTTCCTGCATTACGAGGCAGAATTTTCTTTTTGGGAGATGGGATCACATTCAAAATTTCATGAAAAGTTCGAATCATTTCAGGTTGATTGCATACATGGTTTTGCGGCAGGAGTTCTCCAGTAAAAGGATCAATGCCGTCAGCCAAAGCGGATAATAGTTCTTTTGCCCGTGTAATGTCCATTCAGCAATCCTCCTGTACTTCCTTCAAAAGGATCTTTTCAAATCCACCCCGTTTGGTGGCTTTCTCTGCCCGTACTTGTTCCAGTTCTTCTACAGTCCAGCCACGGGCCTTCGACAGCCTGTATGACCTCCAGAAGGTCGGCCAGTTCCTCTAGAGATTTGCTCTCTTGGTATTCAGCCAGCTCTTCATCCAACTTTTGGTCCAAGAGATATGTAGTCCTCGTCAGAAAGTGTTTCGCAGACGCATATTTTACCGTCCGATTCGATGATCTCGGGATTCGGTCTCGGACGAGCTTGTGATAGGTTTTAGTAGGCATCCTTTATCCTCCTCAAAATCTCCACGTCTGCCGGACAAAAATTCATATTGATCAATCTCATTTACCGTAATCCAACGAATGTCGTTGTGCTCGAGTTTCTGAGGAATGCCTTCCCGGATGGTTGCATGAAACAAAGTTAGATGAACAGTCAAATCCGGGTATTCATGGACTACATCCATGAATACCTTGCCTACATCCAGAGTGATGGCCAGTTCCTCCTGACATTTCGCGGATGAGAGCCTGCTCTTTTTGGATTCTCCGGGCTCCACCTTGCCACCGACGAACTCCCATAATAATCCTCTTGCCTTATTGGCAGGGGCGCTGGCAAATCATAAACTTATCCTGATCCCAGATCAGAGCAGCGACTACTTCAACGGACATATCTTCTCACCCAATCCAAATTTTTTTAATGATACAAACTATGAGCTGAATGTTATCTCTCCAGTATGTGGGTCAGGAGATGCTTTGAATCTACAATGTGGATAATTGCTACATCCCCAAAATGTTCCAAACGGACCTACCCGTTCGACTAGTTTTCCACCACAATTTGGACAAAAGCCTTTTTGCGAAAGACCTGCTTTTGCTTTCAGCGATTTCTTTGTTGCTCTTATCTATTCGCTCATTTTCTGAGGTATAAAAATCTGCTATCGTAGCTATATGTCTTCTCCCAGAGCAGAGCATACCACCCTGAAATTGATATGAAATACAATACTTTGCAACCGTGGCAATCGTCAATAAAATTTGCATATGGTTTTCCACGCCAAGTTCGTGCTTTAATTGGGCAATTATCAATATGAAGTGCAAATCCACGCGATATAATATCTCGTTGATCTGAAGCCATATAAAAATATCCTAAGTATTTGTTCGCTATTGAGTTATACACCCACTTTTTTTCTTCACTATTATTGAGCAGGATACTTTGTAACTCTTTCGGAGAAATTGAATGGTCTTTTCTGCTCAAATCAATCTCAATAGTAGAGATATTAGATTTTTTTTAGTTTCGCTAGTTTTATATCATCGATAGCGTGTGTAACATATACTTCGAGAAATAGCTGTTTCCCACCAGCATATATCACCACATCTGGAATTACATCTTGGAAACGCTGCTCGAACTCTACTCTTTCAATCTGAATCTCTTTGGCTTCACAATATAATTCAGAAGCCTTTGGCGAATTGGGAAAATGAATATACACTGCGGGCAGCACGATTCGATTTGCTTTTGATAAAATATCCTTTGCTGCTAAGTGGGTGATGTTTCATATCCATACTCACAGTTTGCCCAGAATAGTGAGAAAAATGATGCATCCGTTTGGTCCCCTTCTTCGCGACCAGCGGTTCACCGCAGGAGGGGCATATACAACCACACTTCAATCCGCTTTCAACATTTTCCACACTCATTGCTATTCCATCTTTTAAAGCATAGATTAGTTGATTCCTTTTAATCATCTATCCCACCACCAATTTATTTGTCTTTTTCAAAAACTTCGCTGGAATAGGCCGGTCCAATTTCCAAGTGATATTCATGGGCCGGCTACCCTCATGTTTTACATAGTTTTCCGCCTTGAACTCCCGAACAAACAGCAGCACCTTGCTCCCGCGCTCCCGGTGATGGATGTACCGCTGACCGGTGGGAGAGTCCGCCGCTGTGGTGCTCTGGCTCTGCCAGTGGAACAGGTTTTCGTTGATGGAGTAGTCGTGATACATGGTGGTGGGCGAGTAGTCCTTATCCGCCTTATTCAACGTCACAAAGAATACGTCCATTTGCTTTTCCGGCAGCCACTTCACGCCCTCACGCACCGTGGCCGGTTTCAGGAAATCCAGCGCCACCAGCAGCTGGTCCCGGGTATAGGTGCAGTGGAGGTCCAGCGGGCATTCAAAGCCCAAGTCCACCGGCTCGTCGATGAAATCGATCTGTTCATACCGATAGCGGAGCAGGGCCAGAAGTTCGCCCAGCAGCACGGGACTGTCCGAGAGGGCATACAGGTTGTCCAGCACTTCATCGGATGTCCAGCTTTCTGCCGCCTTGCTCCAAACAGTTACGTAGAACATCTGGAGCATCCGCTGCTCCAGCTCACTCAGCGCCGTAAAGTCCATATCGTCCAGACGAGGCAACAGGTCCAGCAAAAAGCGGATCCAGCGGCGGGAGTCCACAACGGCCAGCCGGCTCAGGGCTTTTGTAAGGACTTCCTCCAGTGGTTCGCTGAAATCCTCGATCATATCCGCCCGGGCGCAGATGCGGGAGAAGGAAGAAAACTTGTAAATTGCCCTGGGATCCAAGTGATAATAGTCCAGGAAGTTTGCCAGAGTAAGCTCCAAGCCCGTGTCCTCTGCAAAGCTGGCCACCCTGGAGACCAGACCAGCAGTATTGCCATAGGAGGCGCGGATGTTGTCCAGAATGTACTTGGCGGCCTTCTTCTCCAACTGTATATAGCAGCCCTTGGGTGCGGAGACAAACCCATCCTTGATCTCTCGGGTTACGCTGCGGGTGGTATTGGAGAGCAAGGCGGCAAACTTGTCCTCAAAGTTATACCGCTTGTTGGCCTGGCCGATAAAGTCCAGCACGGTCAGGCATTCTTTATCCTCCGCAAGCCGCAGGCCACGCCCTAACTGCTGAAGGAAGATAGTCAAGGACTCGGTGGGCCGTAGAAACAGGACCGTATTGACCTCTGGAATGTCCACGCCTTCGTTGTAGATATCCACCACGAAGATGAAGCGCACCTCACCGCTGACCAGACGTCCCTTGGCTGTTTTTCTCTCCTCATCGGAGGATTTTCCGGTCAGGAAGATGGACGGAATCCCGTGACCGTTGAAATAGCGGCACATGAACTCTGCGTGCTCGATGGACACGCAGAAGCCCAGCCCCTTGACCTCGTCGATATCGGTCACATACTTCAGAAGCGAGGACACCACCAGATCGGCACGGCGGTTGGCCACGGCGCCGCTGAAAGTGTAGAGATTGGAAAGCTCATTTTTGTCGTAGCCACCAGCGCTCCATCTCAAGGTGTTCAGATCCACCGTGTCGGTAACACCGAAATACTGGAAGGGACACAGCAGCTTGCGGTCAATGGCCTCCGGCAGGCGGATTTCCGCGGCAATCCGGTTATTGAAGTAGGGCAGCACGCTCTTGCCGTCCATACGCTCCGGGGTGGCGGTCAGGCCCAGGAGGATCTGAGGCTGGTAGTAGGATAGTAGCTTCTGATAGGTAGGGGTGCTGCCGCATGGTGGAACTCGTCCACAACGATGTAGTCGTAAAAATCCGGAGCGGTCTTGGCGGCAAAATCCTGCGAGTTGAAGGTCTGAATGGACAAAAACAACTGGTCAATACTCTCGGGTTTGCAGTTACCCACAAACAGCCCCCCGAAGTTAGCGTCCTTCAAAACGGCCCGGAAGGTGTACAGGCTCTGCCGCAGGATCTCCTCCCGGTGGGCCACAAAGAGCAGCCGGCAGGGTTTCCCGGGGTGTTGCTTGCAAAAGCGCTTATAGTCCAGGGCGGAGATCACTGTCTTACCGGTACCAGTGGCAGCCACCACCAGGTTGCGGGTATAGCCGCGGACAGTGCGCTCGGCCTCCAGCTTGTCCAGAATTTCCTGCTGGTAGGAGTAGGGCGCAATATCCATGGTATATACTTCGGTGTTGTTTGCGTCGAAGTATTTTTCCGCCTTCAGCGCCCGAGCCAGCCGCTCTTTTTGATCTTCCGAGTAGTACTCAAACTCATTGGAATTCCAGTAGCTCTCGAAGGTGGCGGCGATCTTGTCGATAGTCTCCGGCAGATCCCTGCGGGTAACCTTCACATTCCACTCCAGACCACTGGAGATAGCGGCGTTGGACAGGTTGGAGGAGCCTACATAGGCGGTGGTGAAGCCAGTATTCCGGTAAAAGACATAGGTCTTGGCATGGAGGCGAGTACGTTTGGTGTCGTAGCTGACCTTGATTTTGGTGTTGGGTAGGGCCCGTAGCTCCTCAATGGCCTTCACATCGGTTGCCCCCATGTAGGAGGTGGTGATGATCCGCAGCTCCCCTCCGTTTTGGGTGAACTCCTTCAGCTCGTCCATCAGGAGCCGTAGGCCGCTCCACTTGATGAAGGATACCAGCATGTCGATGTGGTCAGCGGAGACGATTTCTTTTTTCAGCTCCGTGTACATCTGAGGCTCATGGATGGCCCCGGTGAACAGACTGCTCTGGGCGATAGAGGTCTCCGGCCGGCTCAGGTCAGCCGCGGTTTTGCCCACCGCCAGCCGGGGGTCTTGCTCCCGTAAAAGCGCAAGAAGCTGCTCTGCCCGCTGATCGACGCTCAGCGCAGCAAAGTCAGCTTCTTGCGTTGTATTTTGGATGAGGTCTACGATCTGGTTGGCAAGGCCGATCTGCGCAGAGTCACTCTTTCTACGGGGTCATGGATAGAAAAATAGTGGCATATTTTGTATCCAGTATACCTGCATTTCCAGCATTCTACAAGCACCAATCACCCAGCATCCTTTATGCGTCAAACAGATATTCTTCCAATCCTTCTGCTAAGTGCAACGGGAGAGGGAGGACAAGCGACTGATTATATTGGATCGGAATATGGCGCAATGCGTTTGTATAGAAGACCCAATTTTCCGCTGTGTCACCTGGCTGCAGTTGCAGAGGGTACAGCTCAATCATGTCTTTTTCAGCAAACCGCTGCTTAGGATGATCAATTCTCGAAGCCTTGAAGCTACTTGTGTATTGGGGGTCATTGGGTTTCGCATGGATACCCCAATATACATCACCGTATTGGAATATGCCGGAGGAAGAAGTTAATTGCAGTCGTTCCTCAGTGGATTTTTACTAAAATCTGTATAATAGTCGGGAACTTCCTGGTTGCTTCGAATTCGTATGATCCTCACTCCGGAATCCAGCAGAGACATTTGGTAGGGACTTTTCGGCATTCCAACATTGATTTCCGTGGGGCAATATGGCTCTATTACATCATAACCCCCAATTTCTTTATCGGAAATTCCGCTCCACACCGCACGTGTAGTCCCATCGGACTGTACAACCAACAAAACGCCGTCCTCTTTTGCTATAAAAATGATTTTTTAGTTCAATCAGTTTTTGCTTTGCAGGTACACGACTTGCTTCAACACAACGCTGTTCCAGATTACTGTCCCAAAAAAAGTTTGGCCATTTCCAGACAGGCTTCTCTATAAGAAACACCTCTTTTGGAAAAAAGCATCACAATAAACTCTTGTTTTTCCCTTCAGGGATATTCACGGTGACATACAGAGGGAGAAACCGTGCTTTATTGGCAATACCATGAACCTGTGCGCAAAGATGCATCCCAACACAAGGGGTATTGGCCAGCAGCAGGGAGCTTCTTGGTCGGGTCCAGCAAAGTAACAACACCCAGCTGACGATAGAGGTCATATAGCGCATTTTGAATTTTGCTGTACCCTTCATTTTCTTCTGGAGTTATAAACTGTACCACACGGCCTGTTTGGGCAAACGCATTCCGAAGCACCTGCTTGGGATCCCTCCTTTGGAATACTGAGCCCGCCCCGGCAGGACAAAAATGCACGCAGTTACGGCATCGGTTTTACCAATCTTATCTACAATTTCATCGCAATATTGGATTTTCGTTTTTGTGCTATCATCCGCCATGGCGTCGGTCAAACTTCCAACTTCTTTGCATATACAGCGGATTTGCAGGCAGGATGTCTGAGTATTGGGGCCGAAATCCTGTTCAATCTTGGCTTGGATTTGATGCAATAATTTTTGCTGAGCAGGATCGTTCCACAGACCATAAATTTCAAAGTCGATTTCTTCCGTCTCAACACACTTCTTCACCCACTGGCGGAATTCTTCTGGATTCGAATATCCCTGTGGATCCCGAAGACGCGAAAATTTTGTCCTCTAAGGGAAATACGTGTCGCCTCAGGCTGCTCACATACCATATCGTGATCTCGCAACAAATCAAAGATCGATTGGTAGAGGGAAGCCTTGTCCACCACCGAAACTCCGATTCCAATTTTTGGATTCATTCATTCCCCCACATACCATTTTTATAGGGAAGAAGAATGTGGGCGGCGTATGCCGCTGGATCCATCAGAACATCTTCGGCAGACGGCAACGGCTCATATCCCCAAATGTTATAACACTCCTTATCTCTATCTTTCCGTGCAGCGAATCAGAGTCTCCGGTTATCTACCTCAATACCTTCCTCGATGAAGGGCAAAAGGTATATGAGGCTGCACAGGCCGCTGGTTGCCCACCGTTTACACTGGTGGCCATCAGTGATCTGGGCTGGAACCACGACATGGTGCCCTGGGACAGCCCGCCTGCTTTTAAAAATGCTGACCCATGCACTGGTGGTGCGGACGAATATCTGCGGCTCCTGACTGAGGAGATCATCCCAGCGACAGAGAGGGAACTCCCCAGACCCCCCGGTGGCGGGGGATCGCCGGGTATTCTCTGGCAGGTCTGTTTGCGTTGTATGCCATCTGCCAGACAGATCTCTTTTCCAGGGTGGGCAGCATGTCCGGTTCCCTCTGGTTTCCCAGTGTGAAAAGAGTATATCTTCTCCCATGAACCGAAGCGGTGGCCAGATTGTATGTACTTTTCCCTGGGTGACAAGGAGAGCAAACCTCGAAACCAAGTCCTGCGGAATGTCAGGCAGAACACAGAAGAGATTCAGGCATTCTATCAGGCCAAGGGGATCGACACGGTGTTTCAGCTGAACCCTGGGAACCACTACGACCATGCAGCAGAGCGCACTGCTGCAGGCCTTTGTTGGCTCCTGAGCAGGTGAGTTAGGCCCTCCTCCCGCCAGACTGTATTCTTTGTATAGGCGTGTTAAAAATTGATATGCCTGACTCGAAAAAACCACTTGCTTCTCGGCCCCGGCAGAGGTACAATACCCCAAACCTGAACATGAAAAAGAGCCCTTCTGGACAGGCGGCGGCAGCGGTACCGCACCTGGTCGAGAAGGGCTCTTTGACCACATGTTTGACCACAGACAGCACCGGAGCACTCGGAAACAGTGGAATTAAGAGCGACAAAGAGTGAGCGAAATGTAGCGGAAATGGTTAAAAACTATTATAAAGTATCAGAAAAAATTTAGTTCAATCGTTTGGGAGCAAGCTAAGGCTGGTTCGACTCCAGTCACTCGGACCATGCGGAGTGTCCTTATAGGATTTGAGTATCCTGTAACGGACACTCCGCATTTTTATTTTCTGAAAAATTCATACAGCGATTTGTGCCGGGGCGTAGCTGACAGCTACGCCTTTTCTTGTTTCCATGATGATGTCAGCCTCGGGGATTTTCTTGCGGTCTGGCACTTCAAAGGCCCCGATGCAGTTGTAGTGGATAACCACCTGCTGATTGGTCACGCCATCCTACTTTTCGGCGTGGTACACATCAATGTGGTCAATGAGCTCGGACACCATGCGCCGGGTGATTTTCGTTACATGAGTATATCGCCGCACTATTGCCAAGAAGTCCTCCATGTCCATCTGCTGTCCCTCAGCCTTTTTCAGTTCCAGCCGTAGGGTATTGACCTTTGCGCCGATCTCGCCCTGCTCCTGCTCGTACCGCTTTGACATTCTGGCAAAACGGGAATCGTCAATCTTTCCCGCTACATTGTCCTCATACAGTCTTTCAAAGAGCATATCCAGTTCCTTGTCACGGATCAGTAATGTATTGAGTTCCCGCTGTTTTTTCTTGCACGGTCATTTTCAGCAACCTTTGCGGAACGGCCCAGCATGGCTTTTACAAAATCCCTTTCATACTCATTGGCAAAGGCCGCCAAGCGGTTAACCTCATACAGCACCACCTGTTCCAGAAAATCCAGACGGATGTAGTGTGTCGCTGAACATTTCCGCAAGCCAGAGTTGTGATTTTGACAGCTAAAGAATTTAATGTCGTGGTTTTTCTGGTTGAAATGGAAGTTGAGATTTGCCATTGTGCCAAACATCACCACCCCTGTCACCAATGTTAATCTACGACTTTTTGAAACCGCCCCAAATGCTCATAAAGAGACCGCCCAGCATCATCCCGCCAAAGCCAACCAGTTCAACTGCCGTCAAATACCAGTAAGTATCTCCGAAAACACGGCTCACAAGTAAGCCGGATAAGTAGCCTGCCGGGACTGTAAGGGAAAACAAACAGGCCGTAGATGACGAGTGTTTTACGAACAACCATGCAGGAATGAGCATACCGAATACCAACGCCTATATCCGCCAGAACAGATGTCATTTCCTGTGCTTTTTCTTGCTTGGGGAGTAGGATGCAAGAAAACACACCGATGCCAATGATGGCAGTTAATATATCAATCAGAAGTGTGGCTCGAAGTGTACTCATTGTCAGCACCACAGCCGCAGCAACCGGTGCACCAAACTGTACGACAGACTGCATAGTTGCGTTAATGCCGTTATAACGCATAAGATGTTCTTCGGGAACAAGCTGCGGAATGACTGCGTTGACCGCCGGATTTTGAACGCCGGCACCAGCGGAGCGAATGATCGACATGAGCAGTAATGCTGTAAGTAGCATAGGTTCTGCTGTAATGTACGGCATGATTAGCAACATTGCCAATGTGACAGCCGCAATCAGCGCATCTGCTCCGATGATGAGATATTTCCTGTTATAGCGATCCGCCCAAACGCCTCCTATAAATGAAACGAAAAATTGCGGAAGATAAGAGCAGACCGAAAAAGCCGCTACCCACGCACCGCTGTTTGTTTGCAAAGTCACATACCATACGATTGCCATTTGAACGATTTGCGAGCCGAACAGCGTAATACATTGACTGGCAAAAAACAGAATGGTTCTCTTTCTCCAATTACTTTGTGATTCCATCATTCTTGTATATCCTCCATATATTTGGGAGGAAGCACAAAGCGCTGTGTCGGATAGCCAAATTCTATCAGCAATTCTCTTTCGGCAAAGCCAAGCTGCAGAAGCCCTCCATGGGGCCGTTGTCAATGCACTTTCCCACCCGGGACATACTCTGTGTAATGCCAGCTGCAGCCAGCTTGTCATGGAAGATCTGAGTGGTATAGGCGCTGCCCCGGTCGCTGTGGAGCAGAGGGCGGGCTCCGGGATTGCCCTCCAATGCCTGAGCCAGAGTGCGATGGACCAAGGCAGCGTCGTTGGTGTCCCGGATGACAAAGGAAACGATGCGCCGGTCACACAGATCCAGGATGGCGCTCAGGTAGAGCTTGCGCATGTTGGTGCCCGTATAGTAGTGAAACTCCGTCACATCGGTGAGCCACTTTTCGTTGGGGCGGTCGGCGTAAAATTGGCGGTCCAACACATTCTCCGCCAGCTGTCGGGGGGATGATGCCGCCCGAGTGCAGCCATGTGGGGCATGTTTTACCACAGACTGAATCCCAAGGCCACGGCAGATGCGCAGTGTCCGCTTATCGTTGACCGGCGTATGGTAATACTTGTCCAAATCGTCCCGAATGCGGCGGTATCCCTTGTCCGGGCTCTCCCGGTGGATCTCCTGCACCAACTGGGCGATGCGCTGATTCTCGGCGACGCGGCCCCCGGCTTTCCCGGAGCGCCACTGGTAATAGCTGGCCCGGGAGATATGCAGTGCACGGCAGGCTGGCCCCACAGGAAATCCCTCGTTTTCCGTACCGTAGCGCACCGCTTCATACTGCTGTTCCTGCCGAAACTGCCTCAGCGATCCCCCCTTTCCAGCTCTTGCACTTTTTTTCGCAGATACAGTTCCATTTTCAGCAATTCATTCTCCTTCTTCAACCGGGCGTTCTCGATCCGCAGGGCCTCATCCCGGCTCCGGGGCGTTTGGTCCGCCAGGCGCTTGCCACGCCGGTCCTCCAATCCCGCGGGACCCAACTCCTGATACTTTTTCACCCAGCTCCGCAGCGTCTGTACGGCTACTTGGTGTGCCTGCGCCACCTCTTGGAGCGTCCGGCCGCCCTCCAGACAGGCCAGCACCGCCTCCAGCCGTTCCTCTATGGTGTGGTCGTTCCTCATGATAGTCCCTCCTCTTTCTCTCTTGGAGTTTCTCTCATGATACGCCTTTACCCAGTCCAATACCAGATTCCCGGAGCGCAAATGATACTTTTCCGCGATGGCCATAGAACTGCCCTGACCGGACAGGTACTCCTCCGCCACTTGGCGCTTGAAGTCCTCGCTGTACTTCCGTTTGGAGCGATTCCCATTCTCCTCCAATGCCG
>VOFI01001816.1_pt1 | contig 16916 bp, 16 predicted proteins | sample 5384131 | NCBI WGS metagenome assembly VOFI01 (sample SAMN12384728, study PRJNA508395) | human gut metagenome | isolation source: healthy gut H | host: Homo sapiens
AGACTTCCAGTCGTCAATCGTCCCCAGTCTTAGACGAGAAAATTGCAGCCTATCAGGTAAATCGTTCTGTTGTCTGTAGCATACTCACGGGCATATCCTTTTTCCTCGATTTGTTTCAAGGCTTCAGTCGCTGACCCATCACGCTTAAATTCGAAGATATATACAAACATTGGGGTCTCAATAATGCAATCAACCCGTCCTTCACTTTGCTCCTTTTTCTATTAGAACGGTAAAACTGCTTATCATGCGAATCACCAGATAGAAGGTATATTGAAAGTATCGCTCTTTTTCCCGCTCGTCATCTTTACGACGTTGGCTATAGGGTATACTGGCGAAGAAGGAAGTGAGTAATTTTTCCAATTTGTCACAATCACCCATCTTCATCGTATTAACAACTTCTACGACCCAAGCGTCAGGCGATTCCTTGGGCTTCAGATAGTTGGCAGCCACCATGGTTACGAAACCAGCTTTTACTTCATCGTTTGGAAAATCCAAGAGATAAGAATCGGTATCCATGTTCCAATCCTTAATGGTGAGATAACCACTCTGGTAAATCATTGGCAATGGAGCCTCTGTATCCGCCTTGTAATCTATAAAACTGCTGTAGGATAAAATTTCCCTGTCAGTTCATTGAGGTTTTCGTCGAAGTGAGCTAATAAGCGGACCAGATAAGTAGGTGAACCTGTACGGAACCAGAAATCACTCAGGATTTTCTTGCTCAGTGAGTTCAAGATACTGAAAAGGATTGTAGATGTCGAGCATGCTTGGGCTGAAATGGTAACCGTCATATTTGCGCTTGAGCCGATATTTCATCTCATCCTCAGACACTTTATATCTTGCAGCCATTGCCTTGATTTGCTCATCAAAGACAGAATACAGTTCCTCTTCCGTGATGCCGCAAAGAGCCTCGTAGCGGTCGTCCATACTGATATCATCTGGTTGGTTGAAACCGCTGAATACGCTTACTTGCGAGGACTTGGTAACACCTGTCAACAGCACGAATTTCAAATCTCTGTCAGCAGCCTTGAAGACACTGTAGAACCCTTTCATAATCTCGCGATGTCGGTCTTCCAGCAAACGTTCGTTGCCTTCAGAATCGAAGGTCTTTTAACCCTGTGTCTAAAACATCCAATAAAGGTTTGTCATATTCATCTATCAGGACAACGGCGCCAAGTCCTGTCTTTTCGTGGGCAGCTTTCAAAACAGCCATAAATCTGTCTCCCAAGGTGTTGGCCAATGGGTTTCTGCCATAATTCAGTTCTTGGGTTTCAACAAAAGTCTGCAAGGTTTTTTCCAATTCGCCTGCCTGTGTGAAGTCCTTGCCGTTGAAATCTAGATGAAAAACAGGATATTGCTTCCATTCTTTTTTCTAACTGTTCGATGGCAAGTCCTTTAAACAATTCTTTTTTTCCTTGGAAGTAGCATTCCAAGGTAGAAATCAACAAAGACTTTCCGAATCGTCTTGGACGACTCAGAAAAATATATTTTTCCCATTATGCACTAAATCATAGAGAGCTTGGTCTTGTCGAGATAAACATAACCGCCATCTATAATTTCACTAAAGTTTTGTATACCTATAGGATATTTCATATTGTTGCTTTTATATTGAATTTTTGGCAAAGTTACGAAAAAAGTTGGTATCTGCAAAATAATGCGGAATAAAATGTCATTATTTTCTTTGAAAAATTACGCTAAAATCTGCCGAATAGCTTAGAATGAGCGATTTATGAGTTTTTCACCTCAATGGAGGTAATGATTTAGCAACGGTTCTAATTTCTACAATCTGCATACGTTTGATTGTCAAACAACTCTTTGTCATCTTGGTGGCAAAAATACAATTTTAAATTTAGAATACTGCATTGTTGCATGTTTTTTTAGAGTTTATTATCATCTCAAATATAATTAGGACTCTGAAAAATATGCAAAAATGTGCGGTATTTTATGAAATTATCCGTAGAATCTTACCGTATTCTCGAAATTTATTGTATTTTTGCAGCTGTAATGACATTTAATAAGAGGTGAAATGAACAATATAGTTTGCAAAGTAGCAGCACTTGGTGGCACTATCTCCACTACTGATATATCTCATCTGTCAGGTATAAACGACTGTTGAGAGCTAAGGAGCGTGGCGACTTGATAAAGTTGCGTCATGGCATATATGCCGTTCCCGATGCTTTGCTTAATACAATGATTGATGTGGAACGGATTGTACCTAATGGTATTGTATGCCTGTACAATGCGTGGGCTTACCATCAGCTTTCGACAACTGTTCCACCTGCTTTTTGTATAGCCATCGCCAACAAGCGGAAGGTGGTGATACCAGATACGCTTCCGATAGAGCTGTATTATTGGAAGAAGGAGAACTTGGAGTTCGGCATTATGGAAGCAGAAATTTCAGGGTATCATGTTCGTATTACCGATATGGAGCGGAAGTGTTTGCGATGCTGTAAAATACAGGAATAAATTGGGGGTTAGATATTTGTGCTGAAGTGATACGCACCTATCTGAAAAAAGCCAAACCGCAATCTCACTCGTTTGCAGGATTACGCCCAACGCCCTCAGAGTGTTTAATACATTGAAAAAATTATCTTGAAATAGCTTGCTCAACCTGATGAATGAGACAGGCTATAAATATATGTATCTCTTGGCAAGATATTTCAACGAGAGGTTGCTTTACAGAGTATCTGTAAGCCAATATAAGGACAATTTTTGCTGAAAGGTGGCTCTTTGCTTTATGCGATGAACGGACTTGAGCAAGCACGTCCTACAGTAGATGTTGATTTCATGGCAGATAGAATTAGCCGTGATAGGGATTTCCTTGCGCACGTGTTCCAGGAAATTTTGGGCATTGTATGCGATGAGGATGGAGTATCGTTTGATGTTAACAGCATTAAGTTGGAGCCTATAACTGTTGAAAAGAAGTATCCTGGCACAAGATTTTACTTTACGGCCCATATGGATACTATCGCTTACAACATGTCTGTTGACATTGGCTTTGGTGATGTTGTAACTCCATATCCAACAACTATTGACTTCCCATTGCTTTTGCCTGACATTCCATCTGTGAACATACAGGCATATTCCTTGGAGACTGTTGTCGCCGAGAAATTCCATACGATGATAGACCGAGATGTGCTCAACAGTCGCATGAAAGATTTCTTCGACTGTTACCAACTCCTGACAAAAGAGACTTGTCTGATGACACATTATATGATGCGATTAAGGCGACTTTCGATAATAGAGGGCTTACATACAATCCCGAATTGCAGTTGTTTACAGAAAGTTTTGCGACAGACGCAGCCCGCATAACTCGCTGGAAAGCATTTCTGAAAAAGATTCAATGGAAAGAAACTCTTGATTTCAAGACTGTTATGGAAGTAATAAGGGAAAGGTTGTAGCCTATGGCTGAAAGATATTGGAAAAAGTAGTTTACCCTTTTATCATTCTTTCGTCTTTGAATATAAAGAACACTAAAAATAGAAGATTATGATAAAAAAGTAAGATTTCAGTTGCTGTACTATTTCTGCTATGCCTTTGTTGGTTACCAACACTTTCATTGGCAAAAGGAAAGAGCCATTTTACGGTAGAAGATTCACAATATGGAACTCGCCTTGTGAAATGGGAAGGAAAAGACTCTGTTGTGGATTTCAATAACATCCAAGAGCTTAAGGATGTAAAAGTAATAGGAGAAATGGCTTTTGAAATGAATAAGTACATCAAGCAAGTCATCCTTCCCGACAATTTGCTGATTATAGAAAAACGAGCTTTCAATACTTGTGAGAATCTTCAAACCGTAAAGATGCCAAACACAGTGAGGTATATCGGCAATAGTGCATTCAATATGGACCATCAATTAGAGCTTAGCGTCTTGCCGGACAGTTTGCAAGAAATCGGTGAATGGACATTTTGGGATTGTAATAAGGTCTGCATATCCGTGATACCTGAGCATGTGAGCAAAATAGGAAGACTGGCTTTCACTTGTTGCGAAGGCATAAAGGCCCTTGTATTCAAGAATCAACTAGAAGTAATTAACGACCGTGCATTTTCTGGTTGCAAGAACTTGGAACGCATAGTCTTTCGAATAATTTGAGAGATCTCCGATTTTGCCTTTGCCCGATGCATTAACCTTAAAGGCATCAATCTCCCTGCATCTTTGCAGAAAATCGGATATAGAGCATTTGGAAACTGCGAGTCACTTTTATTCGTGAAGTATAATTCTAATCCCAAAGTTGACTCTTCCGCATTTATGAATTGCCCAATAAGCCAAGAGAAATAACATTAGTATCAACAATAAAGACAAAGAATATGAAAAGATTGTTTTATTGATAACCACCATCTGCCTAACATCAGAGACATTCGGGCAGAAAACGAGTTCCTCTTCCGTAGATGAATACGAATGCATCTACGAGTACCAAATGAAGAATGACAAAGGCTCTTCTGATGCCACTTCTACCATTCTTCAAATTGGCAGAAACTCAGCTATGTTCTCTGATTACACTGCGTTTCAAGCAGACTCTGCCATTGCTTGCAAAGCGCCAGAATCAGAGATTCAAAAGTTCAAGACACGGGAAAAGAGAAATGATTTGCTTTTCGACCAATCTGTCTCTCAAAATGTGCCTAAGGGCAAACTGACCGTTTATAGCGTAATCACGCCAAACTACTACAGCTATACGGAAAGTGCCAATCCCATAAATTGGAATCTGAGCGAGGGCATTGACACTATCTGTGGTTACACCTGTCGGAAAGCTGTTGGAGAATATGGTGGAAGAACTTGGACTGTTTGGTATTCCACGGACATACCAGCATCCTTTGGACCATGGAAACTTTGTGGTTTGCCAGGCTTGGTATTGGCAGCAAAGGATTCAGAAGGCATACATAAGTTCAAAGCTATAACTTTCCGTAAATCAAGCACACCTATGAACTTCAAGCCTTACACCAATACCATCAAGACTTCGAGGGAACAGTTTGTCAAGGCGAAGAATAAGTTTGAGCAAAATCCTATGGGCAACATTCCTGCAGAATCCATCAGCGAGATGACTATTCAGAAATATGAGGATGGTGGGCATAGTGCCTTGGTCAATGGTGTGGTACTGAGAGTGCGCCCTAATGGATATGTTCCTCTCGAATTGAAGTAAACAAAGAGATTGATAAATATGATAAGGTTTTTAATTTTGATGATGTTAGCTTGTCTCTGTAACTGCACTTTTGCCCAAAGTGTAGTTACAGGAATAGTGCGTGACACCATTGGCACGGCTTTTGAAGGTGTCATCGTAAGAGTAAATGCCGATAAGGCTACTCTTGGCTTTGCGAGAACATCAGAAAATGGAACTTATAAGATAACACTAAAGTCAGATGCCAAGCAGCTAATCGTCACTGCCGAAGCCATCGGATACGAGAAAACCAAAAAGAGAAATCAAGAATGTCTCACAAGAGTGCAACTTCAATCTAAAGGAAAAGACCACAGACCTAAAAGAGGTTGTTGTAAAAGCTCCAGCCATCTACCAACGAGGGGATACTTTGTCATACAACTTAGCCTCGTATATCGGAAAGAATGACTATACGCTGAAAGATGCCATGAAGAAACTCCCTGGCATTGAAGTAGGTGACAAAGGTTCTATCAAATATCTGGGCAAGGAGATTTCTAACTTCTATATCAATGGCATGGATTTGTTGGGTGGACGATACAACATTGCCACTACCAATATACCCGCTTCTTTTGTCAACTCAGTCCAAGTGTTGAGTAACCACCAAGCCGTAAAAGCCAACAAAGATGTATTCTCAGACAACGTGGCTATCAATGTGAACATGAGCAACAAGGCAAAGTTTAAGCCTGTAGGCTCTTATGGAGTGTCATTAGGGGCAGGCAAACATACCTTATATGAAATCAATGGTGCCGGTATGCTCTTCAAATCCAACTTTCAAATGTTGGCTTCGCTAAAAGCAGGCAATATCAATCAGTTTGCATTGACTGATGGGACGAATCACTTTGACAACAAAGAGACATTATCTACGTTGTCTAATTTATTAGAGAACATTTCCGCTACCACTCCTCCTATTGAAGTTGACAGATATGCCTCACCAACAGATAGATTATTGTCATTCAACATATTGAGAAAGATAAGAAAGGATGTTACCCTAAAAGGTAATATCGGGTATAGCTATGCCAAAAGTCAGTACGACTATAGCTTGACGAGAAGTTATGCGGATGCGGATAACAATGTCATTATCGCCCAAGAGTATTCTCCCCTATCAACCATACATCGCCCAAGCATCCAGTTGGAATACAAGGACAACTCAGAAAAGACTTATCTTAGCAACACACTGTCGAGCACAGGTTCTTTTTCTGACATCAGAATTGCCTACTAAAGAGAACGGTTCTCTCTTTAACCAGAAGCAGACCATGAGAGAGTTTTATGTGAACAACAAGTTCTCTACCTTGTGGCATCACAAGGATTTGTGTTGGGCGGTTACGTCTATCATGTCGTATCAAGGTTCTCCTATGGGAAAGATAACTCTTAACAAGGAAACTACCGATAATGTGGTACAAAATGCCAATGGAAGAAGTTTTCGTACAGAGAATACTCTCTCAATGTCTAAGAAGCATCTCTATTCTCGTATTTATTTACCAATATTGCTGAATTATTATATGGATAAGGTGCAAAACAAGCCTGCACCCTACAGACGAGAGCAATGATGTGAATATGCAGAATCTCAGAATGGCTCTGGTACCACAATATGAGTACTCACATCCTCAATATAAATATGTCTTCCGATTGGAAATACCTATGCGCATAGACTATATAATCCATAAGGACAACTTGGAAAGCGCATCGTCTGGTTCTTGGTATTATTCTGTTTGTCCTAGCGTATATTGCAACTATAAGGTAACTTCTCGCTCGGTACTTCGCACCAACATATTCTATGCTCGCACCTTTGGGGACATTTTGGATTTCTTGAAAACACCCGTCAGATTCAATGACACCTCGCTGAAGGTTGGCTCTGGTATCTTGGCGGACAACAAGAGTTTGAACGCCTCATTGCATTACGACTATAAGATACCACTGAAAATGTGGTTCTTCAATGCAGACTTTCTATATAATCAGGAAAAGAACAACTTACTGATGAGTCAAGATGCAAGTTCTACTCTCATCACGATGTCGAAGATATATGCCCCAAATACAGGTAGAAGTTTTATGGGGCAAGTTGGTGTCACTAAATTTATAGAACCCATCAAGACAAAGATTTCCTTGAATGGTGGCTACCAATGGAAGCGACAAACGACTTTGCAGAACGACAATCAACAGAAATACACATGGAAGAGTTGGGCATTCTCCCCATATCTGACTTCACAGCCTTGCAAGTATGTGGAGTTGGCTTATAACGGAATGTTTGCCAAAACTTATCTTTCCACGAAGTATCAGAACAACAGCTATCTGAGCCAACAACACAAAGTGTCATTGAAACTCATGCCATTCGATGGCTTTACATTCGACACTTCTGCTGACATTGTAAAGAATGAATTGACGAAAGATGTGTCAAAGACAATGAGTTTGTTCGATATGGGGTTGTCATATAGGAAGAAAGCCATGAAGATTTCTTTTGACATCAGGAACATTTTGAATCAACGCCAATATGCATACACTATCTATAATTCCGTCAATACCTTCACGTATAACTATCTACTGAGGGAAGAGAGTGTGTCTGCACTGTAAAACTAACAATGTAAACCTAACAAAACAGGTGTTGTAAAATAAAGTTTTTATTATTTCTCAACTTTGGAGAGAAATACATCCATTTATGGCAAGGTCTTTGGGAGTAACTCCAAAAGGTTTCGAGTAACTCGAAACATACCTTGCTGTGTCTTTGTGGACACAATGTTTTGGCAAGAATAAAACCTAATACCATTGAAAACACTGCGGTGGTTCGCCCAAGTGGCTGGAGGCGCAAAGCCTCCAAGGAACGACTCGGTTTTCGCTATGTCCAAAGGATGAAACAAATAAATCCCGAAGAATTGGGGACATAGAATACCATTCCTCAGGATGAACAAAAAAATGTATTCCTGCATGTCATACGTTTTATATGTCATACGATAAACATGTAAAACGTATGACATCAATGTATATATGCTTACACTATTCTTTGCATGGATATATCTTTATCACATTACAAGTGCATTTCTATACGACAGTGAACAACCGAAGCGTCAAAGATACGACCAATTTCAACAAAAGGCATTCGTCCCTCCGTTGAGTTGCAGGACAATAGTTGTTTTCTCTTTTGTTTCGTACAATCTCTTGAGGATAACTTCACGAAGTTGTGCTGCGCCAAAAGAGTGGAGACGAAAGCAAATGGCAACTATCATAGGAAAATTATACAGCGTTTGCCAAACACTAACGGGAGTTTCGTCCTTGCATTGGACTTCCGACATAGACAACATACCTTCTTTATATATGGCTCGTATCACTGAGTTGAGTTTCGAGCGGTAACATAAAGTATATCAACCAACTCTCCCTCACTCATCCACAGTTCCTCTAAGTTGGACGGAATGGAAAGTATCCCATTTCCGTCCATAGTGATAGTTGTCCTTTTCATGCCATTCCTCCCATTGCAGGCAAATGCCCCTTGATTCGACTTTCAAAGACAGATATGTCATGGTCAAGCTTGGTGCTTGTCACCTTGGCATATATCTGTGTCGTGGTGATATTCGTGTGACCAAGAATTTTGCTAACGCTCTCTATTGGCATTCCATACTCCAATGCTAAACAGCCCAACTATGGCGTGAGACATGAAATGAAACTCGCTTCTTGATGCCACACATTGCAGCAACTTTTTGATGCGCTTGTTGATGCTGTCAAGGTTGCCGATGTTGAACAAGTGATTGCCGTTTCTGAAAGATTTGTATCGCTCAACAATCTGCATAGGAATATCCATCAGCTTGATTTGGAACGGTACGCCTGTCTTCTGACGCTTGGAAACTATCCAAGGAGCACCGTTTATCATGCTGATGTTATCTTCCGTCAAGTTTTTGATGTCGATGAAAGCTATACCTGTCCAACTGCCAAAGATAAAAAGGTCTCTCGCAAATGCCATGTTGGGGTCTTCCAACTTTATCTCAGTCATGGCGGTAAGCTCGTCCAAGGTCAAGAACTCACGTTCCTTATGGTCTGGATCAACGTGGTACATGGCAAACGGATTTCTCGGTATCTTGCCGTTGTAGTGTGCCGCCGTTACAATATGTTTCAGAGGTATGGAGTAAATCCAAATGGAGGACTGCGCAAGCCCTACCACATTTTTTTCAGGTACAGGCAATAGTCACGGATGAACTCCTCAGTAAGCTCATTCATGGACATATCGCTGCGCTTGTACTGATACTTGATGAACTCGGCAACGTACTTTCTCACCACAAGATATATGAACCGCCACCGTTAAAAATGCTTATTAGGGCGTTTCCATTGGGTAATGATTTGAAAGCGTTTCTACTTCTCTAATCTTCTTTTCCTCATTTCCTTGTCACTGACAACTAAAGCCAAAGACTGCCACAACCACTTGAAACTCAAAACAAATGCTCTATCTTGCTATTTTTTGCCTTTTTAGGCGTTCTTTTTCAGATAAAAAGCAATTCTTAATATCCCTGCGCTCCGCTCTACATCGTTGAAAGTTCAGTAACATAAAAAAATACCACTTTTTTCAACCTTTTTTTCCCGAATCCCTGCAAATCGCACAAATCGCATAATTGGGGGTTCGGGAATGTTGTATCTTTGTATCGTCAATCAGAGAGGTTGATGCAGCAACGGTCTCGGCGGAGACACAGACTGCTTTTACTAAAACTAAATTTTTAAAAGTATGATTCTCATCAAATTAGCGAAGAACAAGAACAAGACAATCAAGGAAGCGTATGGCAAGTATTATGCGCGACCAGTAGTAACAGAAACCATCGGTATCGATGAACTCGCCGAACACATGGCGAGCCACAACACCCCGTTCTCGAAGGGTGCCATCAAGGGCCTTCTCACCGATATGGTGAGCTGTGTGAAGGAGCTCGTGCTCCAGAACAAGGCAGTGAAGATAGACAACCTCGCCATCTTCTCCATCGGCATCATCAACAAGATGGGAGCCACCAGCATCAAGGAGTGGAACCTCGCCAAGTTTGTAGAAGGCTACCGCCTCAGAGCCCGTGCTACCGGCAAGCTCAGCAACACCCAGCTCTCTCTCGATGCCAACGCCAAGAACGCCATGGATCTCCTCAACTCTAGCGAGAGCGCTGCAGGCGATAACACCACTGGCGATACCACACAGGGCGGCGGTACATCACAAGGCGGCAGCACCGACGGAACAGGCGACAGCGGAGACGGCCTGGAGTAGTGATCCGTCTCTCAAATATGCGAAACCACAGAAGAAGGAAGGAGTGAACTGACCGGCGACAGGGATATTCCGAAGGCACAAAGCGGCTGGTTTTCATCCTGACGATTACGGATAAACAGCAAATCATAACGACTCAAGAACCTGCCTTTTACGGACTGAAACTAAATTTCAACCACTAAAACAAGCATGACTATGACATTATCCACTTAGTATTAATCATTAAAAAACAAAGCAAAAATGAAAGTAAATTGAAAAAAACCATCATCAACTTCCTCATCACGGTATTAACAGCTGTAGCCAGCTCATTCTGTGTACAGAACTGCCAAAAGAAGGGAGGTTGCCATGACACAGAAACATCGTAGCATTTCACTCATCGCATCCACCTGTTCTGCCAATACGAGAGTGACTCAGAATTTCGCCATTCGAGCAGTTGAGGCCTGCCATCTTGCCCGCGGTTTCAAGAGTATCGGCTATCATTATTACATCACGAAGGATGGTGTGGTATATCCGGGGCGTCCGAATCGGAAGGGGAGCCCATGCCCGTCATTACAATGCCCACAGCATCGGCATCTGTTGAGGGAGGTTCGAGGGGGCGGCAAGCCTGCCGATACGCGCAGCTCCAGCCCAGAATCAGGCTCAAGTCTGGAGAGCCTCTGCCTCTTAATCCTGATGCAGAGATGGGCCACCGGAGATTTGCCGAACGTTCACAAAGACTGTCCGTCGTTTGATGTCAAGCGATGGCTGAAGTTGGTAGATTTCCAACATCTCAGCCGAAGCCAGAGGATATAGATGTCTATACTTAGAAAATATTAAAAAGCGGGTGTGTCATGCAAATGACACACCCTTTTTCTGTTTATCTATTTCTTCTTCGGCAAACCTATCTTCTTGCCCTACCTTGAAACGGTCGAAACCTTCGCCATAAACACCGATGACGGCACCTGGCTGACAAAGGCGGTAGGGATTCATATCTCTTTCGTCGATAAGACGAATATCTTCTGAGACTCACGCTGACGCGCCAATAAACAGCATGTGGACATCCTTGCCACTGTAACAGCCATGACCACCATCACCGTACAACCTCGGTCGGCGGCGGTATTGATGGCCGCACTGAGCTCCAGATATTTGTCGCTGATGATGGAAGAACTGAACCGAACGGCAAACGCATTCACCAACGTGATTCACACAGAGCGACTGCACAAAGAGGCAGAAATCGTAAATCACCATCTCCAATCGCGCAATACCAGATAAGATCGGTGATACACAGGTCGCAAATCATGATGGCATGACCCAGGGAAATGTTCCAATACTTGTTGATCATCGCCAGACGGTATCAGAAACCACCCGTAGAACCATTGCAGGAAAGACCAGACCGGCACTGCTACCCATGAAGAACGCACCGGATGACCGTTGCCGGGCGAACGGCTGGTCGTAGCGGCGTCATGCCTACCGCGTGTCTCTATCAGACGGGTAGTTAAGGCAAAGATACCAACACCATAGATGGTCTTCAGACAGAACTTATAGCCCAGTGAATGCGGAATGCGATGAGAAGCAGGAACACATTGAGCGCCAGATAAGATACAGATGCCGGGATGCCAAATAAAGGATAGGGCGATACCCACACCCACCCATCGTGATATGATTGGGAAGCAGGAAGATGTTCAAACCTTTCTATCAGGGCAATGATAACGGTAGTCGCGGATTTCATGAAGTTTTGTTTTTTTCGTCATAAATATACGTGTATTTTAAATGCGGTGCAAAGGTACTGGGTAAAAAAAAAAAGGCAGCTACGTGAAATATTACTTAAAAAACAAATCTTTTATGAAACCGGCACCTGGCCCCGAAAAGATTTTATTTTTGCAGAAACTATGCATTATTAATTATCAAAAAATTCTAGTTATGGCTAATTACGAAAATGAAATCAACTCGTGGCCAGTCCTGAAAAAAACGGACTGGCACTACAAATGGCTTGTCGACTACGCCGCATTCAGCCTTCGGTACTTTTGAACTCACAGCAGAGGTTTGGGAAAACGCGACCTTATCGTCAACTTTAAAGGTAACTCTGAGCTCACTACGGAGATGGACCACAGAAGCCCTGGAAGAAGTTATCGAAATGGTATCAGACAAGCTGAAGAATCTTTTTGGGCGAAGAGGCACAGTTTACCCTGGTCTGCATTCCTGCAGCCTTGAGCGCATACCAAGCGCTGCTTCAAGGAGTTCAGCGAGGAGATAGCAAGGCCAAACCCTGCCTTCAGCTACATCACGATGTAGATGAAGATGGCGATCCTGTAGATGAACTCCATATCGACGAGGCTTTCTTCCAGGGCAAAAAAGATCATTCTCTTTGATGACATCATCGCATCCGGCAATTCGGTAGCCAAGTTTGCCGACCAGCTGGAAGGATATGGTGCCAAGGTTGAACTGGCGCTTAGCACTGGGAAAAAAAGATTTCTGACGGATATGACCAGAAATAAGATACTAATTGATAGTTTTTCAGGCACGATTGCTGGCCTAAAAAACACCGTTTATCAGAAAAAAAAGCGATTTTGCTTTTCCCTTTTCTATTATGAACTCTGCATTCACGATGTCGATCCTTCCAATACGCCATATCCGACTAATGCGGCTAGGCTTGAGACATCCTGCCATAACTGAAGAGGCGCTCTATCATTACACCATAGGTAAGTTTCATCTTTCTATTGGATGAAGAACCACCGATTCCCTCAAAAACTGCTTTTCTTACCATTCCGGATTTCTTACCAGCAAAATGGGCACGTAACAGCTCCTTAACCGACTGGTTGACAACCTGTTGAGGAATCTTCGTTAAATCATGAATTTCTTCGGGTATACGCCTGTTCGCCCTGATTGAACCGACGACAACAGATGCACTTCACTACCCCACAAACCTTGATGCGCGGCACCAGTTTCAGGTGATCGTACTGCAAATCACCATCATAATAATGGATGTTGGTTGGCTGGTATGGCAAAAGCAAGGCGCCAAACACCTGCTTACGCCCACGAAATCTGAAGCCATAACAGGAAAAGGGAATGGCTGCCAGCGAAATATAGATGACATTGTAGCTGGACAGAAAACCTGCAGATAGATATATCCATACTGAAGTGCCGTCATGCAGACACCTGCCAGGGAAAACCAGGGTACTGCGAACGTGATATAGGTATTCGGGATGACATAATAGCAGAACACGAAGAACAGAACATCGGAACAAAGCTGCCAGATGAAGGATGAACGAAGGAATGGTATCACTGATATCCGCTATTCTGTTCACATTATCCACCATATTCACCGTCCATACATTCGAAGCAAGAGTATCAGCAGTCCCAGACCAAACAGAATGGTAGGATATTCGGTAACAATCTGCTTCCACGAACGTCGCCCGTATGCCAGATGTCAATGAAGGTAAGCTCTATCTTCTTCGCACGAAACGATGGGCAGAGAAACATCACGATGGGCCCGTACCGATGATGTAAAGTTGCTCTGCGGCGTTCTCGATATAATTGTGAACGAAGTTAACGATGCACTGCGCCACAACAGGCTGCCCAGTCGAAGGTAGAGAGCCAGGATTCGAGCAGAGAGAGGCATAGCCGAAACCACGGCTATGACAAACATCATAGCCATGAAAGGTATCATAGCCATGAAGGAGGCAAAAGTCAAGGCAGCCACATCCCTGGCCCCATTATTATCCTTGAGATAGAAGAGCGACCGGTAAAGCATACCATCTTGATCCAAGACTTGAGTCTGTCCCCGAAAGTCTTTGATATTAGAAGCATTGATTCTCTCATATCTTCGTAAAAACCTAGTATTCTGTCTATTACCCCATAAGTTTAAAGTATTGGTTTCACGATGAAACATCAAATCCCTCCACAACACCACCGGGATGCCGTGAAGGAGTTTTGGTCTTAGTATAAAATTGCTTCAAAGTTCCATGGATTAACAAATTGAAGTAGTTGGTGAGCATTGTTGTAAGAGATATTCCTCATACGAGAGAGTATCGATGTCGTTAGAAGCAAAGCCCCTTCTCTACATCATTGCCGAGGAGGTTGCAGAGCAACGACGGAAGTACTCGTGAGGGGATAGCTGAGGAATGAACGTGAGTCGGTCAACATACTTGAAACGGCCTGAGACCCAATACAGAGAGTGCGTTCATGGGCGGGTCATACCATCGAGCTGATCGTTGAACCACTCAGCCAGAACCAAACTGATCTTACCTGGGCAGAACCATCCCGGAAGCTACTGAGCATGGTAGCGATTACCTCGTTGGCACATGGGGTTCCAATGTATAGAGATGTGTAAGCTTACCTTGCTGAGTCAATAGCTGCTCATAGCCTGGCTGTAGCGTGAACTCACCGATAGAATCGAAACCGGTATCAGCACCGAGCTTGCTGTACATCAGTGCTGTTGTCGCGATAAAGCCATTAAATACAGTCCAGTCGGCGCGTGATCCATCTCAGCGCAAACCTTGGAGGAATGCATGCTTTGAACAATGTGGGACGGGATTGAGAGCAGAGTTGCCCACGCATATTTTTTGGCAAAGATAGTCTCACAATCTGAGAATCTGTGCAGCTCATCAAACCTCGGATACCGTGGTCGCTCAACTTACAGCCGTTCTCAGCAAAGAAGTCGTGACGCTCTGTAACATCAACCATATCCTGAATGTAACGAGGCTACCTCACTGAGCCTGTTCATATATAGTCAGCGAGCTCTCGATGTTCATAACCTTGTCAGGACGCCAAGCAGGGAATCATCTTGATTCCGCTCTTCACGTTCAAGCTTGTGGTAACGCAGGTCATCGATTGGGTCGTTCACAAACACAATTTCTACGTTATAGTGACGCATCGCCACGCATGCTGAATTTCTGGCAACTGCAACTTCGTTACTCATCGTAGATTTCCACGGGCTGTCTTAGGGCTGAGCGTTATTGGATACCGAAAGCAGTCTTGAGCTCCAGGTGAGTCCAGCGAGGTGGCGTTACGGAATGAGTAAGGCACTGTTTTCAGCCCACTTTGGGAATCCTCCCGTCGCAGTATCAGTACCTGTGCAGCGCCTTTCACACCATTGGTGTTTGCTGGGCACGCCACTTGTAGTGGTCGCCGAGCCAAAGTTCTGTAATTTTAAAACTTGTGATCATTGGCTACCATCTCAGGGATGAGGTGGCAGTGATAATCGATAATTGGCATTTAGCCATGATTGAAAAGATCCTTAGCAAGAGCAGAAGCCATCCATAAATTGCCTCATACCGTTATCGTAGTTTTTAAATGTTTATTTGTAGATTTCAAATTGTAGCGCAAAGATACAACAACATAATATCGGAAGAATCGTTCAGGAACTATTTTTGATAATTTCAACTTAAACGATTACGATGGCTGTATTATCACAATGATTCTTGTCTTATGATAAGCTTTCGGAACTCGCTTGGCGAGCATCATCCTCTTTTTCTTGAAGATGCGGCTGAAGTTGCTGAGATTGTTGAATCCGCAATCAAAAACCCATTCGCTAATACTTGGCGGTATCTACCAGCATGGGGCGCGCCAACCCAGACGCAGGTCGACATACCAGAGATATTTCTAAGTGGAGCTTGAAGAACGGCTGGCACTGGCATGTTCTCATGCCCGCCAGCGCGAGGCAAGCTCCGGGGCAGCATGGAGTTCATCCATGGATGAAATAGCCACCTTCAGGATGCCGCTATCGTCTTCTACCGTTACCTGGCATAATCAAGCGTGGAAGCCAGGGTCGTGGGCATTTTCGCAGTGTGAGCTCAGAGAATGGTCAGGAACCGCTGTACGGCATAGAAACCGTCTTTTACGGAACTTAAAGTATCGAGTTATCTGCATACCTCTGTTGCCTGCAACGGGAATGAGAGAGTCTCTTCGTTTTTTCCTCATCATACGGGTAATGTTGGCGTAGTAGGGATTCCGAAGAGCGTTTCATCACTCATGGAGAAATCAAACTGGACGGTAATTCACGGATGTCATCGCTGGGCATTCGTTCTGCTCCTTACAGCTCCAGAGATTGGGCGATGTGATGAGACAGATCATAATTCTTAATACCTCCCCTGCGAATCTCCAACGCCTTCTTACTCCCTTGCATTCTCTTACAAGTTCAACTCGTACACCGAAGCGGATAGATGGGCAAATTTGTCTGCAATAATATAGAGCACATCCTTACCCATCAAAGTGTTATCTCGTGTAATTCTTCTATCATCTACCATATGTAATTAAATGAGATTAATAACTAATCACCATTTTAGATATTCAAACAGAATGTCGCTCATCTTCTGCTTGGTTGCGATACGGGTAGGAACCAGAGGAAGACGGAGCTCGTTCTCGATGAAACCCATATTGAGTGGCGCCTTTACGCCGGCAGGGTTACCGTCAACAAAGAGCCAGACTGTAGAGTTCAGTGAAAGAATGATGAATCTTACGGGCTGGCCTTATTCGCCACGGAACTCGAGTGGGATCATACGGTGGCTGGGCTAAAAGCCTTAGGCAGGGCATTGCCGATAACAGAGATAAAGCAATAATGCACTGAACGAAGCAAATGA
>VOFI01003803.1_pt1 | contig 16891 bp, 28 predicted proteins | sample 5384131 | NCBI WGS metagenome assembly VOFI01 (sample SAMN12384728, study PRJNA508395) | human gut metagenome | isolation source: healthy gut H | host: Homo sapiens
GGGTTGCTGGGACAGTGAGAAACAGCGCGCGCTTTTCTGTGAAGAAGGGCCGCCCCGGTTTTGGGCGGCCCTTTTTGCGGGTCTGCCAGGGCGGGAAAGCGGCCCTTACCTCTGGCGCATCCCCCATGCCGGGCTCCCCGCTGATCGGCGGCAGCAGGTTGTAGTTGTACCGGGGCCGGTCACCGGGCATGTAGAAGTAGACAAACTTCACCGAGAAGATGTCGCACACGATAAAGTTGTTCACATCCTCGTCGTACAGGGTGACGAAGCTGCGGCCCACAAAGTAGAGCATGCCCCTGCTTGCGGATCATCTGCTCCGTGCCGATGAGGAACTCGATTACCACATAGGACCCAATGTTTTGGGACAAAATGGCCTGCATAGACCCCCGCATCTCTTCACTGTCAAAGACGGGCTGGGGCGGGGTGTTGAAATTGTCCATGCGGCGGCTGCCGTCGGAAAGCTCCCTGAAAATCGCTGCGGCCCCGCAGCCGGTCCATCTGGCTGTTGGGGCCATCGGGGCGGTTCCTCTTCGTTCTGCCATAAACCATTTCCTCCTTCGCTTCAGGTCAGGGCATAGGCCTCTGTGGGGTTGTAAAAGCAGTGGTCCCCAATGCGGATGGCACAGCCGCCCCACACGGGAGGGGAAATTCTCTCGGCAGATGACAGAGAAGGGGTTGTAAAACCACAGGGCAAAGCCCAGGTTGGTCAGCCGGTTCCCCGCCATGGCCCAGTTGGCGATGTCGTAGTGCACCTGGGTGGGCCGCATGTTGTAGATGTTCTGCATGTTGTACTGGCCGCCCACGGTTCCATGGCGCAGGTGAACTGGCCTTTTGAAAGACCACCTCCCGAATGGTGTACAGCCGGCCATATTCGCCATAGTCCACCTCTACCCGGTTCATCACCACGCTGGCCACCGCCTTCATGCCGGTCTCCCCCTCGCCGCCTGCTTCGCACTGGATAATGCGGGCCAAAAGCTCTTTGGTCGGAATACGCCATTGCCATCTCCCCTCTCTCCACTTTCATTCCTATGGCTTCCCCGCCTGTGCCAGACCTGCGGGCGGGATTGGGCAAAGTAGAAAATATTGGGAGGGAAACTGCCTGCTTTTTGGAATATTTGCTGAAAGCGTGTTTTTTGTTTTTGGGGATTTCCATGGAGTCGAGGGGACTCTAATTCGGAAAAATATACAATGTTTTTCCCAATTTTTGCAATGATGAGAGCCCCTCTAGGTTGTGGCAGGGTTTTCCTGAAAAAATCCTGTCGTTGTGTTCTGCATTTTTATGGTATACTATACAGAAGAGGAAGTTGGGAAAACGAAAGGTGGTCACCCATGCGCTCCATCGAAGAGATCTCTAAAAACAAACCCGGAAAAGCCCCTGCTTGTGCAGGTGGATGGGGGGAGTATTACTGCTGCCCCATCCACACCCACCAGATCAAAGTGGGGGAAAACCTCTCGGACTTGATGACCCAGTATGTCAAGCCCTATTTTGAAGAGGGGGACGTGGTGTATATCAGCGAAAAGATTGTCTCTCTCTGTGCCAGAGGGACATCATCCCCAAGGAGTCCGTAAAAATCTCCCGCCTGGCGAAATTCCTGGCCCGGTTCGCCAGCACCAACGACTCCGCCGGCATTGGCGTGCACAACGTCTACAAGATGCAGGTGGCCATTATGCTGTGCGGCAAGCCCAAGGTGCTCTACGCCGCCCTGGCCGCCGGCGTGGGCCGGATTTTCGGCAAGCGGGCGTGTTTTATGAGATCACCGGCCCCCAGGTGGCGGGCCTGGACGGCTTTTACAGCACCTATTTTGAAAAAATTACAAAAAACTTTGGCATCCTCTCCCCTAAAGAGCCGGACAAGGCTGCCGCCAAGGTGGAGGAGGAGACCGGCGTTCACTGCTGCATTGCCGATATCAACGACTTTGGCGGCGAGGTGCTGGCGGTGTCCCCCCCAGTCCCCATGGACAAGCCCCTTCTGCAAAAAAGCTGCTGAAGGACAACCCTGCCGGCAACGGCCACGAGATGACCCCCTTTGTCCTCATGCGGGAGAAGAAGGGATAACGCGACCTACAGAAAAAAGGACCGCCCGGAAGGCGGTCCTTTTTTGTTTCCAGGGGAAGGCGCGTTTTGCGCTCATCCCTTGATGACGTCCCGGTTGTCCTTGATGTAGATGACGCCGGAGACCACCGTGAAGAAGGTGGCGATGACAATGAGCACCTGGCCGGCCAAAGTCATGCCGGGCAGGGCCGCGGGCACAAAGGTACCGATGTACTGCATCAGCAAAAATGGCGATGATGGCCACCATCTGGGAGACGGTCTTCAGCTTGCCCCAGTTGTTGGCGGCAATCACCCGGCCCTGCTCCACTGCCAGCAGGCGGATGGAGGTGATGGCGAACTCCCGAATCATAATCAGCAGCACGCACACCGTGGAGGCCAGGTCCAGCTTCACCAAGCAGATAAGGGCGCTCATCACCAGGATTTTGTCCGCCAGGGGGTCCATCAGCTTGCCGAAATTGGTGATGAGGTTGTCCCGCCGGGCAATTTTCCCGTCCAGATGGTCGGTGTAAGAGGCGGCGCAGAACAGGACGAGGGCGAAAAGATACCGGTGGGGAAACGAACTCCGCCAGCAGGAAGAACACGAAGAAGGGCACCATGATGATGCGCAGGATCGTCAGTTTGTTGGGAAGGTTCATGCTTCTTCCCCCTCCCACTCGCCGGCCAGGTCAGCGTCCATGCACTCGTGAATCTTCACTTTGACAAAGCTGCCCAGGCGGGGGCGCCGGCCCTCGGGCACGGTGAAGAACACCTTTCCGTCAATATCCGGGGCGTCCCGCCAGGAGCGGCCGAACCAGCACTCCGCGTACCGGTCAAAGCCCTCTACCAGCACCTCCAGGGTCTGGCCCAGCAGCTCTTCCCCTGGGCCTCCATAATGGCCATCTGGTCGTCCATCAGGATCTCCGCCCGGCGCTCTTTCACATCCTCGTCGATCTGGTCCGGCAGCTCTGCGGCGGGTGTGTCCTCCTCCTGAGAGTACGCGAAGCAGCCCATGCGCTCAAAGCGAACGTCCTTTACAAACTCCGCCAGCTGGGTGAAGTCCTCCTCGGTCTCTCCGGGGAAGCCGGTGATGAAGGTGGTGCGCAGCACCACGCCGGGCACCTTCTCCCGGATGCGCTCCATCAGGGCGGTCAGGCTGTGCCGGTCGCCCCGGCGGTTCATGGCCCGCAGAATCTTCCCAGAGGCGTGCTGCAGGGGCAGGTCGATGTAGGGCAGGATCTTCTCCTCCCGGGCCATCACCTCCAGCAGCTCGTCGGTGATGGAATCGGGATAGCAGTAGAGCACCCGCAGCCAGCGCAGGCCGTCAATCCAGCACAGGCGCTCCATCAGCTTGGCCAAAGAGTACTCCCCGTACAGGTCGATGCCGTAGCGGGAGGTGTCCTGGGCGATGAGGATGAGCTCCTTGGCGCCGTCTGCCACCAGGGCGCGGCACTCCTCCTCGATGCTCTCTCCATGGTGCGGCTGCGGTACCCGCCCCGGATGAGGGGGATGGCGCAGTAGGAACACCGGTTGTCGCAGCCCTCGGCGATCTTCACATAGGCAAAGTAGCTGGGGGTGGTCAGCACCCGCTCCCCGCACAGGGGGCATTGTTGGATTTGTCCGGGAAGGACTCCACATACTGGTCCTCCTCCATCATCTGGGTGAGCAGCGGGGCAATGTCCCCGTTGGCGCCAATACCCAGCACCGCGTCCACCTCGGGCAGTTCCTTGTGCATTTCGGCTTGATAGCGCTCGGAAAGGCAGCCGGTGACCACCAGCTTTTGGATGCGGCCCTCTTTTTTCAGCTGGGCCAGCTCCAGGATCTCCTCGATGGATTCCTTCTTTGCGCTCTCGATAAAGCCGCAGGTGTTTACAATGGCGATGTCCGCCATGGCGGCGTCGTCCACCGTCTCGAAGCCCGCGTTTTTCAGAGAGGCCATCAGCACCTCGCCGTCCACCTGGTTTTGGCGCAGCCCAGGCTGACCATCCCTACTTTATATGCCATGTGACTCTTCCTTTCTGTTATGAAAACTCCCGCTGGCCCCGCAGATACAGGGCGATGCGGCGGTACAGCTCCTGCTTATAAGCCTCTCCACGGGCGGGGCAGAGGTGCCCTCGGTGCCCGCCACGGCCTCCCACTCCGCCAGGGGCATCCACTGGGCGGCGTCCGTCTCCCCAGCTTGGAAGCGGATGTCCTCCGGCTCCCCCTCCCAGGTGAGGGCGTAGATGTCAAAGTGGGCGTCGGTGCGGCGGTCCTCCCGCAGAAGGAGGGTCAGCTCCTGGGGGTCGGGGGCAAGGCCCGTCTCCTCCCGCAGCTCCCGCAGGATGGCCTGGAGGGAGGTCTCCCCCGCCAGGGCCGCCCCGCCGGTGTTCTCCCACCAACCGGGGCACACGGCCTTCTCCTTGGCCCGCCGGGTGAGGAGCACCTCCCCGGGGTTCAGGATGACCACGATCACCGCCAGGTGATAGGTCCCCTCCGGCACAGGCTCCCCCCGGGGATGGGTGCGCCCCAGAGGGATGCGGTTTTCGTCATATAGGTCCCAAAGTTCCATGGGCAAGCTCCTTGTAAATGAAACTGTGTACCGCGAAGCGGCGTGAGTTTTGCGGTGTTAGCGCCCGGCGGGCACCTTCAAACACCGGGCTCCGCTCCGGCAGGCTGTCATTGGCAGACAACCCGGAGCGGGGCGCTTTCCTTTATCTTATCATTACACCAAAAACGCAAAAACCGCAAGCCTTCCGCCTGCGGTTTCCCTTTCCATACCTATTAGACGGCCGGAGCAGGAAAATGTTACAGCCTTTTGAAAAAATTTTATTTCTCTTCCAGCTGCTCCTTGGCGGCCTCTACCGCCAGTTTTACATAGTCCCCCAGGGGGAGCTGTTACGCCCACCACGGTGACGGAGCACCGGTTCACGGGAATGAGCACTTTCTGGGCCCGGCTTTCGCTGACCGCCGCCGCCATGGCTGGGGTGATTTCCCCACAGGGCGTTGGCGGTGGGGATGCCCATGGGCCCGCAGATCACGTCGGCGTCCCGGGCGTTGACCACCACGGGGGGTTCTCCCGGTGGCGGCGGCGTCGGCCCCAGCCTTCAGCATGGCGGCGGTGGCGGCGGAGTTGGCCCCACGGCGATGATCTCCGCGGAGAGCCCCGCGGCCTTGCACTGGCTCACCAGGGCGGCGCCCATGCGCCCTCCCTGGCCGTCGATGACTAAGAGCTTTTTCGGTTTCATAAGTAACCTTCCGTATCGCGTTCCCATTATTCCCGGTAGTCCGTCTCCACCGTGCGGGTGATGGTCAGCTGGCCGTCCAGGAAATCCTGGGCGGTTTTTCCGTTTACCGTCAGCTCTTCTCCCTGGCAGCGGATGGAGCTGGTTCACGTCCCCGGCGGTCTGGGCGGTATAGGCGGCGAAGGTGGCGGCCATGGCCTGGAGCATCCGCTCCCCCCTCCTCCCCCGGACAGGGTGGCCGCCTCCTGGGAAAATTCCAGAGTCAGGGAAAGGGTGTCCCCAGGGTGTATGTAACGGTGCTGCCATCGCTGGACTCCGTGCCGCCGCTGTCCAGATTGGCGGAGAGCAGGGTGGTTCCCTGGGGCGCGCCGCCCAGGTACACCATCTGCCGGAGAATGTCCTCCGGGCTGTAAGGGGTGTTGTGGACGATGTACCCGCAACCCCCTCCTCCGGCACGAACACAGACACGTCCCCGGTCTCAATGGGCAGGGACACGGCGGAGTCCCCGTCGTAGCCTCTTGGTGATAACGCCCTCAATGGGCTGGGTGGGGGGGTGTAGGGCGTGCCGAACCAGCCCATCTCTACCCCAAATAGGCTGCCGGCGCACACGCCACCCCCCAGGGCCAGATGGGGCATGGCAGCGTCCAGAAAGCGGCGGGCCCGGCGGCAGCGCTGCCGGGCGGCAAAGCCCCCCGGCCCTGCTGGTCCAGGAACTCCTGCCACACCCGCTCCAAGTTTTCCGGGCCGAGGGGGCCAGGGCCTCCAGGTTGGCCCTGGCCTGCCCTTGGTGACGCCCGCCTTTTTCAGGGGGCGCTTTTCGCCAGCCGCTGGGCCCGCAGGGGGAGGTGCCCAGCACCCGGGCGCCCTCTCCTCCCGGAAAGGCACAGCCTCTCCCGGCAGAACAGGGCGGCCTTAGGCCAGGCGCAGCTTCATCACCTGGCGCAGGGGGTCCGTCAAGGTAGCGGCAGGGCCCGGGGGACTTCCTCTAAGGGGGGAGTCCTTTTTTCCGGCGCTTGGGCCGCCGCAGAGAGTTGTCCAGGCAGTTGAGGCCGCTGCCGGAAGAACCCCTCGGGGAGGGAGCTTGGGCCCACAGTCGGGGTTAACTATGTCGCACAGGGCGGCGGCCATCGGGTCCAGGCCTGGGCAGGCCGCCCCTGCCTGTAGCAGCAAAGGGCGAACAGGTCCGCCCTGTATTGGTCGAACAGCTCTTTGAGCTGTGGGTGGACAGGTCTGGCAAAGGGCTTCACTTTTGGATTTCATGGCCTTTTCCCGCTGCTTTTTTGCGCTGGCGGCGCTTCCTGCGCTTTTGGCGCCAGTTTTTTATATCGGCGCCAATGCCGCTTTTTGCTCCAGCCACAGCTGACCTCTGCCCCTAAAAATACGATGATATACATGCAGAAGAACAGCCAGAACATCAGATGACCAGGGGGCCAGCCGCCGTAAATGGAAAGTTGGAAAACTCCTCTACAAACAGGAGAAAGTAGGAGAACAGCACCCACTCCCGCGGCGGAAAGGCCGCCCCTGCCAGGTTACAGGAAGGGGCGCGGCGCTTGGGCACCCCGGCGTACAGCAGGGTGAAAAAAGCACAGCAGCAGCACAAACCCCGCCAGGGGATTTGAACCGGCAGCAGGATGGCCGCGAACAGGGGCGGGACTTTTCCAGCAGGAAGGGTACAGGGTGCTGCCCAGCACCAATACCACCCGCTGCCACAATCAGCGCCGCCGCAAAGACAATGACGCACAGCACCGCCATGGCCCGCAGGCGCAGATAGCCCCGGGGCTCTTTGGCGCCGTAGATCTGGTCCAGGCCCTTTGATGACCGCCACCATGCCCATGGAAGAGGACCACACCGCGGTGATCACCGCCACGGGCAGCACCCCGGTGGACTCCAGCGCGCTGGGGAGAAGGGACTCCAGATAGGCGGCCACGCTTTCCGGGAAGGTCTCCAGGGCCGCCTCGATAAGGAGACGCCGTCGGAAAAGTGGATGATGCGCTGCATCAGCGTCAGCAGAAAGGCCACAAAGGGAAGAAAAGAGATCAGCAGGAAAAGGCGCCGTGGGCCGCGGTGGAGTCAGGCGGTCCCGGTCCATCAAAAACCAGAAGAGATGCTTTTCAGCAGTTTCACCGGTCTTCCCCCTTCCGCCCCGCGGCGATTATCCTATAGTATACCACAAACGGGGAAGGATTACCACTGGCTCCCGCGAAGGGGCTGCTTTGGAGAGGGTCTGTCCCCGGGATGGAACCGGCCCCCGGCTGCCGTCCAAAGACAGGGACAAAAAGCGTTTGCAAAGTAAAAGGCAAAAAATTGCAAAAACAAGGGGAAGGACGAGTGTCCATGGAGCGGGGATTTGTGAAAAACGCTCAGAAAAAAGCGGGAAAAAGAGGGCTGCGGCCCTCGGAAAAAGGTTACAGAGGCTGCAATATTTTTTGGGGAAAAAGGGGCTGATTTGGGCGCAAAGCATACATTTTTCACAAAAAGGGATGTTTAGCAAATTTGAATTTTTCTTTATTGGCAGTTGCAAAATGTGCGCGAAGTGGCGTATAATTACCACATTGTGGAGTCGATGGTGACCCAGCATGGCGCTGCCGGCTCACAAAATTTTATACTCTGAAAACCAGGGGGAATTTGAATGAAGCTCAAGAAGATCCTGGCTGTTGTTCTGGCTATGGCTCTGCTGTGCATGACCTTCGCCGCCTGCGGCGATTCCAGCGGCAGCAGCTCCAGCAACGCGGCCAGCACGGGCAGCGAATCCAGCGCCACCAGCGAGGCCGGCGAGTCCAGCACCGCTGACGAGGGGCGGCAGCGCCGCCGCCGGCGAAGTGACCCTGTTCACTCCCAAGACGGTGGACGCCTCTAAAAACCTGAACATCCGCATTGGCATGGAGCCCACCTGGCCTGAACAGCCTGCTCTCCACCTACGCCAATGAGTTCACGATCCTGCGCCACATTTACGAGAACCTGTATGTGCTGGATGAGAACAACGTTCCCCAGCTGGGCGCCGCGGAGAGCGTGGACATCTCCGATGACGAGACTGTCTACACCTTCCACCTGCGGGAGGACGGCGTTTGGACCAACGGCGACCCTGTCACCGCCAACGACTTCGCCTTTGCCTGGCAGCAGGCCCTGAACCCGGATGTGGCCTCTGACTACGCCTACATGCTGTTCTTCATCAAGAACGCCGAGCCCCCTATCTGAACGGCGGGTGCGAGTGGGGAAGACGTGGGCGTTAAGGTGATTGACGACCTGACCCTGGAAGTCACCCTGGAGCGGGCTGTCCCCTATGCCCCCCCACATGTTCACCTTGGCACCCTGGCCCCCATCAACCAGTCCTTCTATGAGACGGTGGGCGCTGACAACTACAACACCGAGGCCGAGTACTTCTGCACCAATGGTCCCTTCGCCCTGACGGAGTGGAGCCACAACAGCCAGATCGTGCTGCAGAAGAACGACGCGTTCCATGGTGCCGGCGACATCCAGGTGGAGCAGCTGACCATGAAGATCATCACCGACGGCCAGGCCGCCCCTGACCTCTCTGATGTCCGGCGAGCTGGACTACACCGACCTGACCACCGGCGAGCTGGTCACCCAGGCGGAAGCCAATGGCTACGAGGTCACCTCTTACTCCGACGGCGCCTCCTTCTACATGATGGTCAACTGCGAGAACCAGTACCTCTCCAACGTGAACCTGCGCCGTGCCCTGGGCCTGGGCTATGACAAGCAGGCTCTGATCGACACCGTGTTCCAGAACGAGAACATGCCCATGACCAGCTTTACCGCTCCCGCTGTCGATGGCTATGACGCCACCTCTTTCCAGGAGGCCCTCAACGCCAAGGACGGCGACCTGTACCCCGCCAACGGCGATGTGACCCAGGCGCAGGAGTACCTGAACACCGCCCTGGAAGAGCTGGGCATCACTTTGGATGAGCTCAACGGCCAGCTCTCCATCGACTGCGGCGACAGCTCCTCCTCTCAGGCAGAGGCCGCCTTCTACCAGGAGCAGTGGCGGCAGAACCTGGGCCTGAGGTCACCATCAACCCCATGATCACCAAGCAGGGCGCTGACAACCGGCAGAACGGCAACTACTGCCTGTCCATCACCGGCTGGTCCCCTGACTACAACGACCCCATGACCTTCCTGGATATGTGGGTTACGGACGGCGGCAACAACGACACCCGCTGGGGCAGCGTGGAGTATGACGCCCTGATCGACTCCGCCACCAACGAGACCGAGGATCTGGCTGCCCGCCAGAGTACTTCTACCAGGCTGAGGGAGATCCTGGCCGACCAGTACATCATCCTGCCCAGCTACTGGAGAAGCGCTTCCTACACCTATAACACCAATAAGATCCTGGGCGGCCTGCGCAACACCACCTTCCAGACCAACTTTGCCTATGTGGAGCCTTTGCCGCCTAAGCGGGAATATTTCTTGCGTACCGAACACCGCAGTATAACTTGCTATACGCAGGCGAGGGCGCGTTTTTGCAGAAAAAGCGCCCCTCGCCCCGCGGTGTTTTTACCCGGAAATGCCGGGGGAATGGGGAAGGCGACGTCCTTTCCGCGGGCGTGGGGGAAGCGCCCCCAGCGGCCCGGCCTTGCAACAGCGCTCAATCAATTTGGATAATCATGGAAAGGAGGAAATTGCCGTATGGTCAAATATGTGCTCAAGCGGATTGGGTATTCCATTGTCACCCTGTTTGTGCTGGTCACCCTGACGTTCTTTATGCAGCGGCTGCTTCCCGGCGACCCCTTCACTGGCGATAAACAGCTTCGGGCTCAGGCCACCATGGACGCCCTGTACGCCAAGTATGGCCTGGACAAGCCCGTGTGGATGCAGTACTTGATGTACCTCGGCAATTGCCTGCACGGCGACTTGGGAATTTCCCTGAACGAAAACCGCCCTGTCACCCGCATCATCGGAGAGTCTTTCACAGTCTCCTTTGACGTGGGCATGCGGGCCATCATCTTCGCGTTTGTTTTGGGCGTGCTGCTGGGCACGGTGGCCGCCATCAAGCGGGGCTCTGCCACCGACACCATCTGCATGTTCGTAGCGCCCTGGTGGGCGTTTCGGTGCCCAGCTTCATTGTGGGCTCTGTTCTGCAGTACTATCCTGGGCCTGAATCATCATGGCCACCCAGGTGACGGTGTTTCGCCACCACGGGATGGGATGGCTTGAACTCCAAGATCCTGCCGGTGCTCGGCCCTGGGCTTTTGGCTTCTGGCGCAGATTTCCCGCTTGACCCGCACCTCCATGCTGGACGTGCTGGGCCAGGATTACATCAAGACCGCCAAGGCCAAGGGTCTTTCCCAGCCGGCCATCATCTGGCGGCATGCGGTGCGCAACGCCATCATGCCGGTAGTTACGGTGCTGGGACCCATCACAGCGGGCATCCTCACCGGCGCCTTTGTGGTGGAGAACATCCTCGCCATTCCCGGCCTGGGCAAGTACTTTGTCCAAAGTGTACAGCAGACAGACTATTTCCTCATTTCGGTACCACGATCTTGTACGGCGGCCTGCTGATCGCCTGGCAATCTGGTGGTCGACTTGGTGTACGGATTTATCGATCCGAGAGTCAAACTGGGAAAAGGAGGGGTAACGTAGCATGGAGAAAATCGACAAAAAGCCGGTTTCAATGGGTCGGCCCCAATGCGGAAAGAGCGAGGGCATGGCCCGTCCCAGCGTAACCTATTGGCGGGACGCTATGGGCAGGCTGGTTAAAAACAAGGTGGCCCTGGTTTGCGCCATTATCATCATCCTGCTGATTCTTTGCCTCTTTGATTTTCCGCTGGTTTCCCCCTTTGAGGGCAGAGAGAGCAGCATTTGACCCATACCAACGCGCCCCTGTTCTCCACTTGTGACCAGAACGGCCAGATGCATATCTTCGGCACGGACAGTCTGGGCCGCTACCTGTTTACCCGCCTTTGGGAAGGGCGGCCGGGTTTCCATGTTCATCGCCTTTGCGGCGGTGATCTGCAACCTGATCATCGGCGTGGTGTACGGCGGCATCTCCGGTTATTTCGGCGGCGCCGTGGACAACGTGATGATGCGTATCATTGAAATCATCAACGGTATTCCCTACCTGATTGTGGTTATCCTATTGATGATGATCCTGCCGCCCGGTCTGATGACCATTGTTGTGGCTTATGCCACCACAGGCTGGACCGGTATGGCCCGTCTGGTGCGCGGGCAGGTCATCAGCCTGAAGGAGCAGGAATTTGTGGTGGCAGCAGAAGGCCCTCGGCGCAAACGCTCCCCGGCTGATCCTGCGGCACCTGCCTTCCCAACTCTCTTTCCGTGGTCATCGTCAATCTGACGCTGTCCATCCCCAACGCAATTTTTACAGAGGCGTTCCTCTCTTATATCGGCCTGGGCGTACCGGTGCCGCTGTCTTCGTGGGGCATGCTGGCGCAGGCCGGAGGGGCCGCCATGCGCACCTATCCTTCCCAGCTCATCATCCCCGCGCTGTGCATCAGCCCTTACCATGTTCTCGTTCAACCTGTTGGGCGACGGCCTGCGCGATGCGTTTGACCCGCGCCTGAGGAGGTAACAGCATATGAAAAAAGTATTGGAAATCAAGGATCTACACGTGTCCTTCGACACATACGCAGGCGTAGTACAGGCGGTGCGCGGCGTCACCTTCCCCTGGATGAGGGAGAGGTGCTGGCGGTAGTCGGAGAATCCGGCTGCGGCAAAAAGCGTCACTGCCCAGACCATCATGAAGCTCAACCCCATGCCCTCCTGCCCGCATCCCGCCGGGGATGTACGGCTCGGCGAGCACGACATTGTCAAGGCGTCTGAAAAAGAAATGCAGAAAATTCGCGGCAACGAAGTCGCTATGATCTTCCAAGAGCCGATGACCTGCTTAAACCCCACCAAGCCGGTGGGCAAGCAGATTGTGGAGGCCATCAAAGCCACCACAGGCAACCTCTTCGCCAAAGGAGGCGAAGCGGAAGAGGCCATCAAATACTTGAAGCTGGTTAACATCCCCAACCCGGAGGAGCGCGCCAACCAGTACCCCCATGAGTTTTCCGGCGGCATGCGGCAGCGCGCCATGATCGCCATGGCGCTTTCCTGCAACCCGAACTGCTCATCGCCGATGAGCCCACCACGGCCCTGGATGTGACCATCCAGGCCCAGATTATGGATCTGCTGGCGGAAATTAAGGAAGAGACCAGCACCGCCATTATCCTGATCACCCACGACCTGGGTGTTGTGGCCAGCATGGCTGACCGTGTTGCGGTGATGTATGCGGGTAAAATTGTGGAGACCGGCACGGTAGAGGACATTTTCTACCGCAACGCCCATCCCTATACCCAGGCGCTGCTGAAAAGCCTTCCCTCGGTGGATTCCGATAGGACCGATAAGCTGGTGTCCATCCCCGGCACGCCCCCGATTGCTGAACCCCCCCAAGGGCTGCGCCTTTGCCGCCCGCTGCAAGCACTGCATGAAAATCTGCCAGGAGGAGCAGCCCCCCGAGTTTACCGTCAGCGAGGGGCACACCGCCTCCCTGCTGGCTGCTCCATCCCGACTGTCCCAGCGCGGAAGAAAGGGAGAGAAAATTGTCGACTAAATCCAGCGAGGTGCTCCTCTCCCTAGAGGACATCTGCAAATACTTTAAGGTTTCCGGCGGCACCCTGAAGGCTGTGGACCACGTCTCCTTCGACATCCACAAGGGGGCGAGACTATGGGCCTGGTGGGAGAGTCCGGCTGCGGCAAGTCCACCCTGGGCCGGGTGGCCATGGGCATCTATCCCCCACCCACGGCAAGCTCTCTTACAAGGGCAAGCCGGTGAACCTGAAGCACGCCAATGACCGCTTCAACTACTCCAAGGTGGCCCAGATCATCTTCCAGGACCCCTACGCCTCTTTGGACCCCCGTATGACAGTCTCCTCCATCATCGAGGAGGGCATGGTCATCCACAATATGTACGATGACAAGCGCCGCAAAGAGCGGGTGTTCGAGCTGCTGGAAATGGTGGGCCTGAACCGTGAGCACGCCAACCGCTTCCCCACGAGTTTTCCGGCGGCCAGCGCCAGCGCATCGGCATTGCCCGGGCCCTGGCCATCGGCCGGAGTTTATCGTCTGCGACGAGCCCATCTCTGCCCTGGACGTGTCCATCCAGTCCCAGGTCATCAACCTGCTGTCGGACCTGCAGGAGCGCCTGGGCCTGACCTACCTGTTCATCGCCCACGACCTGAACATCGTCAAGTACATCTCCGACCGCATTGCGGTGATGTACCTGGGCAACGTGGTGGAACTGGCCAGCTCGGACGAGCTGTACAAGAACACCCTGCACCCCTACTCCCAGGCGCTGCTCTCCGCGGTGCCCATCCCGGACCCCGGCGGAGGCCCAAGAAGAAGCGCATCATTATCTCCGGCGACGTGCCCAGCCCCATCAACACACCCAAGGGCTGCACTTTGCCGGCCGCTGCCCCCGGGCCTGCGACCAGTGCAAGAGAGCAAGCCGCCCCTCCAGGAGATTACCCCCGGCCACTACGTGGCCTGCCATCTGGTGCAGCCCCAGAAAATGAAAAAACGGCGAAAAAGGCCGCCCCTTGGGGGCGGCCTTTTGGTTGCTGGAAAACCAGCAGAATTCCCATTGGGCGCCCACCACCAGCATAAATAGGCCGGCCAGCGCGCCGCGCAGACGTCCCTCTGCCCTGCCGGGCAGGACCTGCCGCCCGGACGGTGTCGGGCTAGGAAGCACAAAAGTAAACGGCGGTCAGCCAGGATCAGCCAGCTGCAAAGTGTGAGGAAGCCTCGGATGAGCTTTTCGCATTGGGAAAGACCTCCCACGAGTTAGTTTTTAGCTAATTTCATAATAGCACGTAAACGCTCCCCTGCTTTGAAGGAAATGTGTTTTTTAAAGAAGAGAAAAAGCAATTTTTCCCCTTTTCAAAGGGGGGACGGCAGAGTACAATAGACCCAGAACGCCCGGTGGGGAACCGGGCCTTTCAGAAAAGGGAGGAAGCTGCTATGAAATCATTGACCCCCAAATACCCCCCACATGCTCCACGGCGGGGACTACAACCCGGACCAGTGGCTGGACCGCCCCGACATCCTGGAGGGAGGATATCCGCCTGATGAAGGAGGCCCACATCAACTGCGTATCCGTGGCCATTTTCGCCTGGGCCAAGCTGGAGCCCGAAGAGGGCCGCTACGAGTTCGACTGGCTGGAAAAGGTCATTGACAACCTGTACGAAAACGGCATTTACACCGTGCTGGCCACGCCCTCTGGCGCCAAGCCCGTGTGGATGAGCGAACAGCACCCGGAGATCCGCCGGGTGCAGCGCCAACCTGGTGCGGGGATGAGACCGGCGGCCGCCACCACTGCTACACCTCCCCGTCTGCCCGGAGAAGGTGAGGCCATGGACACCGCCCTGGCCCAGCGCTTCTCCAAGCACCCCGGGGTCATTCTGTGGCACCTTTCCAACGAGTACGGCGGCGAGTGCTACTGCCCCCAGTGCCAGGCGGCCTTCCGCCGGTGGCTGCGGGGAGAGGTACGGCACCCTGGACAACCTGAACCACGCAGTGGTGGAACCACCTTCTGGAGCCACACCGTACACCGACTGGGAACAGATCCACGCCCCAGTGCCCCACGGGGACAGCGTCCACTTGGCCTGACCCTGATTGGAAGCGGTTCGTCACCCACCAGGTCATGGACTTTGTGAAGGTGGAAGGCGGGACGCTGAAGGCGGTGGCCATCCCGGTGACCACCAACTTTATGTACGACTTCTACCACTACAACTACTTCAAGTTCAAGGACCAGCTGGACGTGATCTCCTGGGATTCCTACCCCCAGTGGCGGGGCGGCAACAACGTGGAGACTGGCCTCTATCTTTGCCCTGTGGCACGATGTGATGCGCTCCATCAAGGGCCAGCCCTTCCTGCTGATGGAGTCCACCCCAGCAAACACCAACTGGACCCCGGTCTCCAAGCTGAAAAAGCCCGGGGATGCACATGGCCTCTTCCATGCAGGCGGTGGCCCACGGCGCCAACTCGGTGCAGTACTTCCAGTTCCGCAAGAGCCGGGGCTCCACGGAGAAGTTCCACGGCGCGGTGGTGGACCACTACGGCGGCAGCGACGACCCGGGTTCCGGGACGTGGCGGCGGTGGGCCAGCGGCTGGAGGCCATCGACGCCGTGACCCAGAGCGACGTCAAGGCAGAGGTGGCCCTGGTGTTCGATATGGAGAACCGCTGGGCCATCGAAGAGGGCGGCGGGCCCCCGCAACTGCGGCATCCACTACGCGGAGCAGGTGCGGGCCCACTACCGGGCCCTGTGGCGCATGGGCATCTCCGTGGACATTGTGGACGAGGAGTGCGTCATCAGCGGCTACAAGCTGGTGATCGCCCCCATGCTCTACCTGCTGCGGGACGGCTTTGAAGAGAAGCTGAAGGCCTTTGTGGAAAACGGCGGCACCTCATCGGCACCTACCACACCGGCCTGGCGAACGAGAACGACCTGTGTTACCTGAGCGGCTGGCCCGGCGCGGGGCTCAGGGAGAGTCTTTGGCGTGTGGCACGAGGACACCGACTCCCTGTGGGACGATGAACACAACACCCTGCATGCAGCTGGCGGGGCGAGTACGGCCTGAAGGAAATCTGCGCCCTCATCCATCCCCGGGGGCCCAGGTGCTGGGCACCTACGGCCAGGAATTTTACAAGGGGAGGCCAGCCCTCACCGTGAACCAGCACGGGAAGGGAAAAGGCCTATTATCATGGCCTCCTTTGCGGGGGAGGAGATTTCTATCGGGACCTCTACCAGAAGCTGGCGGGGAGCTTTCCCTTTGAAGCATGCGGCCCGGATGAGCTGCCCCAGAGGGCGTGGAGGCCTGTCTGCGGGAGAACGGAGGAGGTCGGTACTTGTTTTTGCAGAACTTTTCCGGGGAGAGCAGCAGGCCATTTCCTTGCCGGGGGCTATGTGGGACCGGAGGGCAACCCTGCCGCGGAGGCCAACCTGGACCTCTACGAAAGCCAGGTGTTTTGAACCGGAAAAGGCGTCAAACCGGGAAAATTCGGGGGAAGCACAAAACTGAATGAAAAACAAGGGGGAAAATTAGCCGGAACGGCAAAAATAAAAAACAGCTTTTTTCGTAGAAAAACTGGACAGAAACTATGTTAAGATTTTATTAAGAAACAGGGCGGGGGAAACCTGGGCCAAAGCATTACAAACCTGTGTTTTTCGGAAGATTACCGGAAAAGAAAGGAAAGGCTTGATGATGGAACAATCGGCTCAGTTATTTCAGCCCCGAAAACCGTGTGGCCCCCTTGGCATCGTCGCTCTGGAAGGCCTTTGACGCCCACGACCCCCGCATGCAGAACGCCGTGCCCCTGATGGGCTTTGACAACGTGATGCCTACCTATCAGGTGCTGAAAGCCATGCTCCGCGCCGTTCCCGACCTCCAGCTGGACCGCGACCATTTCATGGTCATCAGCCCCGACGAGGGCGCGATGAACCGTAACATGTATTACGCCTCCGTGCTGGGGGTGAATCTGGGCATGTTCTACAAGCGCCGCGATTATTCCCAGGTGGTAAACGGCCGCAACCCCATCGTTGCCCACTTGCCTACGCGCTGAAGGCCCTGGTTCGCAGGGGGATGCAAAGCGCATTTTTTGCCATGACGCCACCTACGCCATCTTC
>VOFI01004315.1_pt1 | contig 16872 bp, 17 predicted proteins | sample 5384131 | NCBI WGS metagenome assembly VOFI01 (sample SAMN12384728, study PRJNA508395) | human gut metagenome | isolation source: healthy gut H | host: Homo sapiens
AAGGCGGGCTGACGGATGGCGGAGAAAAAAATATGTGTATATCGACGTGGTGGATACAGCGTTGCTTTGCGGGCTGGACGTCGCCCGGTACTCTTGGCAACAATGAAGTACAGGCGCGATGCCCTTATTGCGGGGGATTACAAGTATCGTATGTATCTCAGCCGCCAGCCGGAAAAATCCACCTTCTGGTGTCACAACTGCGGCGTCGGGGGTAACGCCGTCACGCTGTACGCCGATTTCAACCCCGGCGGACGGCGGCTGACGACCAAGGAAGCCTATCTGGAGCTTCTGAACCATCCGCGGGTTCATACGGGGAATCCCCTTATGATCACGACAGGTATATCCCGGAGCCGATCCGTCCTCTGCACGAACGCAGCCAAATCTATCTGGAGCTGCTTTCCCTTTGACTTTAGAAGAAAAGCACCGCCAAAATCTGCTGCGCCGCGGCTCTCCGAATGAGATCATTCGCGGAAACGCAGTATTCCGACAAACTGGAAACAGCGCAGGCAGGCCGTCGAACAGCTTGCCTCGCGCTATGACCTTCCGGTATGCCTGGATTCTATACCCGGAATTTCCGGTGGGATTTGTCAAGCTGCCGGTACAGCGGGATTCTGATCCCTGTCTGCGACAAGGACAGCCGGATTCAAGGATTACAGCTCCGGCTTGATGAACCCCGCCAAAACCATTACCCCTGCCGGATGGCACAAAGGCCAGAAAAACGGCGAACGCTTCCGCTGGCTTTCCACCGGCGGCATGTCGAACGGCAAAAAGTTCTATGAAAACGGGACGGGGATTTCCAGCTATATCCATGTGGTTGGGGATCTGAGCTGCGACACGCTGCATATCACGGAGGGCGCCATGAAGGCCGATATCGCCAGCTTTCTGTCAGGCGGAGAACTCTTTATCGGGCTTACCGGCGTACAGAACACCCGATATCTGGAGGACGTTGTGAGGCAGCTGAAGCCGAAGCGCATTTTAGAGTGCGTGGACATGGACTGCCGCACCAATCCCCATGTGCAGGGCGCAGGCAAAAATCCGCGCGATCTGTACCCCGCTGTGCGAGGAATACCGCCTGTTTACCTGGCCGGCAGATGGCAGAAAGGCATCGACGATTATTTGCTGTTTGAAAAGCTGAAACGGGAACATCTGTACCGGGCGGCGTAAATCATGGCGGGCAGTCAAAAACAATGGGAAAGGAAAGAGACAGAAAATGAAATACCAAAAAATCTATGATGTTTTGCATCGCCATCCGAAACTTCATGTGAATGACCAAAAGTTATTTGGCATTCCGGCCAATCCGATATATAGCCGCTATTCGTCCATTAACTCTTATCATCGAAGCGCCCGAGGCCGGACTCCGGATTTGGGCTAAACCATGAAAACGGTAAATATTCCATTTCGGCCGCGGACATGACGTTCAGCTGCAATTCCTGCGAATACCATCAATCTTTTTCGGCGTTATCCTTGCCGTAACCAGACGGAAACGGCTGAAAAGCTGGAAGGATTATTACTGAAAGAAACGCGGAGATAATCATGCAGCCATTTAAAAACAAAAGCAAATACAGCCCCTACCCCGGATTCTATGACCTCCGGGTATTCAACCTCAACCCAAAGGAGTTTTCCGCCGCCTGGCGCATGCAGGATTTTTATACCGGCAATCGCTGAAACGGGAGTATTACAAATGCTTTGCACCGCTTGAATGGGAACGGCTGAAAGACCTTGCGGCACAGTTTCAATGATCCTGCTGCCCAAGCTGAAGCCGGGCGAAGAGCTCCGATAACCATAAATTTGAAATCAGAAAGGACTTGAATCTATGAGCAAAATGGAAAACTTTATCGCCGTACAGGATAAAACAGAGGGGATTATCGGGAAGTTCCTTTACTATTCAACCTCCAATATCCTGATCAAGCGCGACAAGTTTATTGAAATCGGCCAGTCCTTCGGTTTACCGAAATTCAAACCGGCAAAGGAAAGCAAACCGGCGCATATCGCAACGCGACCACTGCCATCAAAGACCGTATTCAGGTGAAAGACGGCGGCGGGACGCAGGTGTACGCGTTTACTGCCGGGATAACAAAAAGGAGGACGCTGTCCACATCTATCGCGAGCTTGTCAAGGAAACGATGAATTCCAGAACCAACGACTACAAAAGCTCGCCAACATCATCTTTGACAAAGGAAACCGAAACAATGTACTGTGAAAAACGAAGTATATGACCCGGATGTGGATGTGAGAGAATACTGCCGCCGGGCGATGGAACTCTATGACCGGCTCTGCACCTGCTACACCACCGATCATGTGGAATCGGTGATACAGGATCAGCTCGATAGGATGAGGCCAACAAAATCAGCATTCACGGCAACCTGTATTTCATCCCGAACCCTTACCTGCCCTTGCTCAACATTTTGAGGACTATATCGAAGCCATCAGCAGGCACAATCTGAACGACGGCCTTGTTATGAGCAACAGCATGTTTGTGGTGGACGATGAACGGCAGCGCCAGAAGATGACGGATGAATTTTATGCCAACTACAAACGGGGATATCGAATTTTATCAGCAGCGCATCCAGCATTTTATCGACAACGGCTGTAACTCGGATGTTGTGATCAGCCGATGGATTCAGAAGATCCAGGCCTCCAGAAGAAAAAAAGAAAATGTATGAAGAGGTCTTAAAACGCCAGCTTGACGCGCTGAACAGTGACTATGCTATGCTTCAAATGCAGTCGGAGGAATTGAGGGTAAGAAACCTAAAAGGTCAAACAAAATTATGCGCCTAATGCAGAACTTTGATACCAGGATGCAAATACATCCTGGTATCTTTCTATAACGCTTTTATTTTAATTATCAATAGGCATATTGATTTTGATAATTAACCAGGATATAATTAATGTATTAAAAGCCGGAGGGAAAACATGAAAAGAAGATTCTTTTTGGGAGGCTTATTTCTCCTCTGTTTCCCTTTTGTCCGCCTGCTCAGAAAAATGAAAAAACGCTTTCTTCAAGTTCCGCGCCCAATTCCTCTTCTCAAGTATCTTCTGCCTCGTCAGAGACAGATTCCGAGGTGTCGGAAACCGAATCTGAATCTACCTCCTATCACTTAAAGCTTCATGACAGCGACCTGGAACCGCCTTCTGCGGCCGTTTGCCTGGCGGCTCAGGAACGGGCGTTTACTGATCTGTCCGAAGATGACATTCAATTGGTACAAGATACTATACACATCTGGCATATGACGATGGAAGGAGGAATTTATGAAAAAACTGTCGAGAAATTCTTGGTAACTTGAATAGTGTAGCTTAGGGAACTGTGGGAAAAATAAAGACGCTTCCGTGCTGATTCCGGGAGATGCCCCAGTCCAGTTGGCACACTATATGATGGAGCTATGATTATTTCAGAACTGCAAACCCTGATCGATATTGTTCAGGATAAAAACTTCTTGGGGGACTTAAAATGCTGGATACCCTTCAGTCCGCTGTAGACAAACACTCCGTTAATGGTTGGATTATTTCACCCGCCTGCTTCATGACTGTGATTACTGGCTGGTGAATTATGGTGTGCAATTAAAGCATTGCTCCTCACGACTGGGATAAGGGGGTTAACGTTTATTTTTAATTGTCTGGAAAGCTTAAAAGTTAAGACTTTTTTACGGAAAGCCGTACATTAAATACTGTAAAAAAGGCTGGATACCTTAATTGGTATCAGCCTTTATTTCGATCTTATCACAACTCACTGCATTTTATTGCATAAAAAACTAATTTTTAAAAGAAAACTGAAAAAAATATCAATGCTATAAAATTTCCGAAAAGGATGCTCAACATGAATTTACTAAATTATTAACCCATGCACAAGCACACGATGAAGATGCCATACTCTATTTATTCCAAAATTCAAATCTTTAATTCTCAAATATGCATACATCTTAGAATACGAAGACGGAAAAGTGAACTAGAATTATTTTTTCTAGAGTTAATACTAAAAATGCCACTAAAAATTTTGGAGGAAAAGACTCAAATTTTAGAATCCTAGCCTACATAAAACAGTCAATGCAACGGCACTATATTTACCTTTCAAAACAAAAAGTAATTATCAAATACATAATTTATTTTTAGAAGAACTTCCAACAAAAAAGAGCATAGTGACTCCACAGAAAGCATTATTGTAATACGAGAATTTGTTCAACATCAGTCTCCAATCAACAGGAAATTATTCTATACCGCTATCTGGGTTATTCTAACGCAGAAATAGGTAATAGATTTCATCTTTCACGTCAATCCATTAATCGTCATATTCAAAAAATAAAAGTAGACTTTATAAATTGGCAAAAACAAAATTAGGAGGTAAAAAATTGAATTTACTAAAAGATCTATTCCCAAGTCTAACTCAATAATCGGATTTATTAGTTGTATTGGCGCAACCATTGTTGCTCTATTAGGAGGTTGGGACAACATCATTATAATTTTAATAATTTTATGATTATTGATTACATCTCCGGTTTAATCGTTGCCATTGTTTTTAAAAATCCACCAAAAGCGCTAATGGTGCGCTAGAAAGCAATGCCGGTTTTAAAGGATTATGTCGGAAAGCGATGATTTTATTAATGATTATTATTGCAGCGCAATTTGATAAACTCCTAGGAATAGATTGGGTACGAGAGTCCATTATCATTGCATTTATTGTTAATGAAAGTATTAGTATTATTGAAAATGCTGGATTAATGGGTCTTCCTATTCCCAGGGATTAAAAAAGCAATCGATATTCTTTCAATAAATCCAATGATTCAGAAAAAGGCAATAGCACTCAATTCAAGCAAAGTAGTCTCCCCAAAAATCAGCTCAATATTTTTCCACAAAAATTATTTTTTGTGTTTACATTTTGATGATTTTTCCCTTTTTAATATATGTCATGAGAAGTGACAAATATCAATAGGAGGTCAAAAAAGCATATGGACGCTTACAAGTATTACGAAGGCCCAACGGTGGTTAAACCAAAATTACGGTGATAATCCCCTGTTCAGCGGTATTGACGAGGAATTACCGGATCATTTATGTTCTCAGCGCTAACGGAAGCATGGCAAATTGAACTTCGCAAAAAGATAATCCTGATCTTCCAGTCACTGGAACCTTCGCCTCTATGACGAAATCACTATCTCCTTCCCTTGAACTTGGAGACCAGGGCGTAATGGTTCAAATTTTGCAGTTGCTCTTTTTATGCAAAGGATACGCCGTGTATGATGACGACGGCTATTTTGGCGTACAAACACGAGATGCAGTTATTACCCTACAATACGAAGCGGGGCTGGATGACAAAACAGTATATTTTGCAAGCCCTCTTGTCGAACAGGCCATATTTTCGCCTGAATACTACGTGAAAGTCGCAAGAGGCGATAGCAGAATCCGCAGTATTCAACAAAGTCTAAACTATAACTATTTAGACTATATCGGAATTGGACCTTGCGATGGAATTTTCTCAAGATTTACCGCAGAAGCATTAATATATGCTCTTCAGGCGGGAAGAACGCTGCCTACCGATGTCGCTAATGGTAATTTTGGTCAACCACCACAAAGTTGCCTGCCGACGATTCCGAAACAATGAAGCAGCACCTCATACTATGGCGACTATTATTCTGCCACAACTTCTCTAATTGCATTAAGATCATTTCAATACGCGCTTTATTGCTATGGACATGGAGAATACGATGCTTATCCCGACGACTACAGCAAAATACGATTCGGTGATTTCAATGGTGAATTTAATGAAAGAAACCAAAGCGCGCTTTCACGCTTTTCTGGTCTGTCTTTCAAAACAGGATGTCCTGGTCATCTGTCTCGCCTTATTTGACCGGCACTATTTATGATGCAAATTATGTTCCTGTTTCTAAAAGCCCTGACGAGCAGGAGCTCAATACTCTGAAAGAGGCAGGTTTTGAGTGTTTGCTATTTATCAGGACGCTAAGGAATGGTATTTAGCCAACCCTGATCAAGAGGATATTCATTACTATTATGATTATGAGCAAGGTATTATCGATGCGCGAAAAGCTACTGCCGCCGCTCTTAACCTTAAAGTTCCGATAGGAGAGTACATTTATTTTGCCGTTGACTATGATTTCTATGATATTTGAAGTTGAAGAAAATGATTATCCCCTATTTCCAGGGTATCAATGATATGCCGCTGCCAATTTCATGCCGTATTCAATCGGTATTTACGGTGCGCGAAACACCTGCACTCTTGTCCGGAAGGCCGGTTTATCCTCCAGCAGCTTTGTCAGCGATCTTTTCCACCGGATATATATGGTAATCTTGGGTTTCCTCTTCCAGAGGACTGGGCCTTTGATCAAGTTAAAGAATACCGCTTATATTATTCGGGCGGGAGATTTTGGCATTGATAAAAATGTAACTTCTGGCAGATATATGGATTTACACCATTGCAGGATTCTCCCTTTCAATACGGAGCAGTCAGAAATCCCGTCACTGGCGAAATTTATCCAATTTATGTGGAGGAAAATTTTGAGACGGTTATCCAGCCTCCTTATGAGTACGAATGAAGAAAATTCCGACGAAATGAAACCAACTGACCTCGGCCAAATAAACTTTGATGGAGTAAAATTTTGGCAGGATTATCTCTTATGAACGATTGGAAAGAATAATCCCTTCCCCCTTCCTGGCGGCGGTGTATTAAGTCTTGTTGATAGCTTCAGTGGACAAATCCGTATTAATATTCTAACAAAAAGTAATTATTCATTGTGGAAATACAAAGAATATCGATTTGTTCACTTGGTCTTCTTACTTTCAATATGAGCTGTTTAAAGGGGTCAGCCAGCGATGATTATGATTATAGTCTTGTTACGGAACTATTTCTTGGAAAGAGGGGCGCATGTACTTCTTTGTATCAGTGAAATTTGAAATGGTGACAAAAAAAAATCCAGTTGGGATGTTGTAGAAGATTTCAAACTCCGTTTCTATCACAACTGCACAGCCATGGCTGCCCTGCAACAATTCATAGCTGAAGTCAAAAGCAGGGGTTCCTTCGGGCAGCCCAGTCCTCTTTAAAAGCGTCTAAATATTCCTCATATTCTGACAAATAAAACTTTTGTATCCACTGAGGTACAGGCCGTAAATGCTGTAATCAGTCACCTGAAGCAGATTAGTAAAAGCATCGCTATCATCCATAATCAGGTGATTTAGCATGAGAGGTATGACTTCAATACACCCGGCAGTGTACTCTTTGGGCACTTTCATAACTGTATGGAGTAGTACTGTCCCAAAGAAAGAAGGATCTTGAATGGTTAGGGGGGCCTTTCATCTCATATGGACATTCTTCTAACACTAAGGAAGAGTTGCTGATGATTGTTACAGGCAACAAAGGGAAAACATCATCGAAATAAACTGGATAGGAAAATTAACATCTTTTCATCTACAGGGACTCCTTTCAAATATCTCCTTTATCATCAGTTGATAATCCTAATAGATACGAGGAGGCAGCCTTGAGATTTTTCTTCATATATTAAGCTTACTTAATAAGAACAGGAGAGGATTCAATGAACTAAAGAAGCAGAGCAAATTATTATTTGAAAACTCATATTTTATAAAAATTAAAGGGAGGATTTTATGTCAGGGGTATTGTATTAATAAAAAGCGGTTTCTGTTTCCCTCCAGTCTATGATATGTTCAAAAATTGTGCTCACGTAGGCGACATCATGAATCGTGAAGCATTTGTCCGCCATGGCAGTGACAGCGGCCTCATCAGTATCGATTTTTAGACCTACCGGCTCCTATATTAATGCTTCCATCAACACAAATAAGTATCCATGCGGCCCCAAATTTGAGTCTCGTTGTACATCATATCCTTATGGTACGGCTAACATTGGTGGCAGAACCTATAAGACATTTTATATGCGGCAAAGTAAAATGTTTATTTGCCAGATGCTAGTTACTGGAAAATACCGGCGGGAACTCTTGTTGCAACAAATGAAGATACCATGGGACTACACATTCCGACTGGATTACATTAAATTAGTGGGAAATGGGAAGGTACTCCTGGTAATAATGGCGCTTTTGTCGATACCGGAATCTCCGTTGGTTCTGGCTACAACAGCATCGCTTTTTATGGTTCTGGTAAAGCATATCAGAACGCCTTGCTATTGAAAGCAGCACGTTTCTATAGCATTTATTAACAAGAGTTAGCAGAGCTTGACCAAAGTGCGTTTTGTAACTTTGGACAAGCTCATTAACCCTCACTAAAAAAATTTTACTTTATGCGTGAAGTTATTCACATGCTCCCATATTTAAGATAACACTTTACAAAGGAAAAAAGCAATTGGTTGAATGATACAAATTGGGGTGAGTACGTTATGAGTAAACATGATATTTTTCAGATCATGAACGATTATCACTCTGATAATGAGATTTTTGAAATCGAAGCTAAAAGCTGTTATTGAAGATTATAGCAAATTTGTCTCTTATATTATAAAGGAAAAGTTTTATAGTTACAGAAAACATTGGAAGACTTATTTCAATGCGGGAGGATATGTGGTTTGTTAAAAGCATTAGAAAATTATGACCCTCACTTTAGTAAACCCACTACATATTTCTATTACTTCATTGTACAAGAAATCAACGATTTTATATCAGGAAATATAGAGGGAACAAATCATTTACTATTCGGAAAGTTAAAAGTCTCGATGAATCAATCTTAAAATTGAAAAAGGTCCGGAATACCAGAACCTTCTGCACGAGAACTCATAAAAGTAATGAATTTTAAAAGAAACTTCTGCACGTAAATTTAATAAGAATCAAAACATATTTCACAACCAATATCGTTAGACTATTTAATTGAGTAAATTAACTTACTTAAAAGATAACCAAACTTACGTAGAGGTTCTTCCCAGTAGAAAAAACGGATGCTAAAAAGAAATTCTGGAAAGGCAGTTTTTTAGTTTGCCTAAGAATGAAAAAAAGAATCTAGAAAAATTTGGTCTGTTCGGCCATACAAAATGACGAACCAAGAAATCTCTGTGGATACAAGTCCCTTCTAATATGATTAACTACTATTTTAAAAAGGAGTGAGGTGTGTAGTAGCAAAAATGCTAGTTTATTGAGCTGGTGGAAAAGTTAATTTGTACAAAAAAGCGCCTTTAGTCAGATTGAGGTTTTTCTGAAGGTTCTTTTCAATATTCTCATAAAAGTATTAATTACATGGAGAATTCGTTTTCTATGAATTACACTTTTCGTTCGGTTTAATCCCTAAAAAGAAATTCACATGAAACCAGGATATAACTCACTCTCAAGGCCACCAAAACCTCCACTGAAGGACTTGTTTTTTCCCAATTCGTAGCAAGCATAAGTAGAACGGTCTATTCCCTGGGTATTCTGCTATCTCTTTGTGAATAATTGTTATTTTCAAGTGTAAAATTCTTATTCTTTTGCTTTAACACTCATTCGTGGCAATTTGTGCATTGTAGCTTATCAATATTTCTAGATTTCAAATAATACCCCCTTATCTTTTTAAAGGTTTTATTTTTATAAAAGCTTTTTAAAACGTCCTTTCGAGACATACCTATATCATATACTGAAATAAAGGGGAGTTGTTGTTGTACGATTTTAAAAATTACGAAATTTCATTGCTAATCGGATTTATCAGCTCCGAAATCAAAAGAACGTTACCGCACGTGAAATGAGTCTTGCAATCGGGCAGCACAAAGGGCTACATTACTCAAATTGAAAACAAGGCAGAATCTTCCGTCGATCCAAGGTCTGCTGTATATTTGCGAATATTTCAATATCACCCCCAAGAATTCTTTGCGGATAGTACCAATCCTATTAAATCAAAAGAGATATACGCCGATTTAAAAAGACTTATCTAGCGACCGCTTGATGCAATTCTAAAAATTGCCAAGGCATTTTAAAGCGCTTAATCAAGTAGTATACAATGAAACTACTCTTCTTATAAAACCATAATAGACTTTTTAAACGTCCGTGTCAATTGATTTCACGTTTTTAAACGCATATTTTCTAATTGGAACAGTCATCCCTTAATAGACTATAGTGAGGTGATGGTGTTTGACAGCCTTCAATAATTATGAAGACTTTATTGCTGCCAGAGTACAGCAGCTCCGCTCACAGAAGAAATATCTCGGCGGAAGATGAGCTTATCGATAGGACAAATGAAGGATATATCACGCAGATCGAAAATAAAAGCAAAAAATCTTCCTTCTATGGAAGGCTTTCTATATATTTGCAGATGCCCGGAAATTACACCGGAAGAGTTCTTCGCCTCAGATAACCAAAATCCAGAGATGCTCCGTAAAATGGTTGAGGATATTAAAACCTTTAACCCGGGACAAATTGATTCTTTAAACAAAAACCATCAGTGAATTTAAAATTGCTAATAAATTTAAAAGCCGTAATAAATATTATAAAACTCAATCGTGAGATAAAACCAGCCCTCAATCCAATAGGATAGGGGCTGGTTTTCTTTTGTGTCTTCATCTTCCTCCTTAACGAAGGAAAAATGATATTAGCGGATTGAATTAATGAAAAACCTCAAAGGTTTTTCCTGTATTTTTGCTTAATATGACTTATGACTTCTTTCTCTTTGTTGCTTCATTAAATGATTTAAGATTTCTTTTTATGGTTTGGAATATCATCAATAATATTTAGCACAAAAATTCTATTACGATAATCTGAACTGTGAAGCATATTTATGAATGGTATAAAAGTACTCATTTTCTCCTAGCATCACTAAAGAACGACATATACAATTTTTACCCAGTCTGATTGTTCTGTAGCCTCGTTATTTTTAAATAATTGAACCACTTCCCCACTAAACTGTCCTTCAGATATATTGGCTAAGATATCCGCTATAGTTAAGGTAGCATAACCTCTAACTAAATAGCTAGTATCTGAAAAGCATAGATATTAAATTTTTTACAATTAGTTTCGAATGACTAAATTTCAATGAGTCGCAAGCGTTTGCTCTAACCAGATTATCTGCATCATCTAATAAAGATACCAATATACTTTCAGATTCTTCACATGGGATTAAAGCTAAGGTTTCAGCACATTGTGACCGAACTTCTGCATCAGTATCATTAGATAATTGTCGAACGATATGAAAATCAATATCTTGTTTTTCAGTATCTAAATTTAATAAATAATCTAGTTTTTCTAGCGTTGATTTAAACATATAATCCCTCCTATAGAATCATGGGAAAACGGGAACAAATGGAAATACCGGAACAACCGGAATGCCAGGAACTATAAAGAGGAATTTGTTTCATGATCATCATAATATCGGGATAGGAAACAAATCAAAATAATGTGGATCCGTTATATCCTTATCAATACGTTTATAGTTTTTCCGCTTTTGCTTATTGCGCAATCCTCGTACCTTTTCCTCCTCACGATATTTATTTCTTTCTGACCAGATAATGAGCGATCTCTAGCTCTTCTCGATATCTCCTCATCTGGGAGATCAGCAAGACCTGAATCTGGTCGATTTGTTCTTTTGGGGACATAAATCTATAAGAACTATAAGGTATGTGAAACTTACCTTGAGCATCATACCATGCTTTGCCAGAAGCAAAGCAAAAACACGCCAGCCGCTCATAAGGAGTAAGATAACAACCTGTAGGATCACAGAAATTAACAGGATCATTTCATTATAATGAAAGTGGACTTCCTATCCGATCACATATTTATTATGCAATGCTTCCCAGTGATTTCTTTCTTTAAATATATGAAGAGTTTCTTGACAATTAAATATGTCATTTATTTTCTTGAATACCTTTAGGAGATTCTATCTCAAAATTGGAATTGCATATTACAAAATACGAGTTTTTATATCCATCATCTCCTAATTCACGAATTGCAAACAGATACCTATCTTTTGCATCTTTTAGATACCAGATCAATGCGATAACTTAAATTTACATCATTAAAATATGGTTCCCATGCTTTTAAAATATCGTCCTCATTATAATTTAAAAAATCTGTTTCACTGTAGGAATAACTAGTTTTATGGGGGTGATAGTTATTTTGTACTTTTTGCCATTTTTGAATAATCAAGTTTTGGCTCCAGTCATTCCAGTTTTTCAATTTAGTAATTTCTTCTTCACCAAATTCACCATCCTCAGATAGAATAAAATTAAAATCGTCATAATAGTAAGCAAAATTTTCGTCTGATTTTTTGACAAATAACCATGGCATAAACAAAATCGTCAGAATAGTCGCTTAAAAATTTGGTGTTGGCAATATATTTATATAAAAAGTGCGTCCTGGGGAGTCTTGTTCCATAATAAATACTTTATCCCATTCCGGGTTTCACCACTGCAATATATGGAACGGAAAAACAGGTAACGGCATAAAGATCACTTCTTTTCCGTTCGAAATATAGTATTAGGGCGATAAAGAAGTTAAATTAAACAGAATTAGCAAAGCAAGTGTAACCGACAAAAATTTTTTCATACATATCACCTCTTTAAAATTGATGCTAAAAGTTATTAAGGCCATTTGCGAATCGGTGCTTTAAAGGAGATTTTCTTCACCATATCCCAATACATAAGATGATTAACAAGAGTAGAATCTTCATAATACCCATCACCTCTATCAACCCCGCCATACATATCTCGCTCCGTATTCCCAAGGCTGGGAATAATAAGCGGAGTCAGACAAACCAGACCAGTACCCTTTCACAGATGGCCCCCGCCACAAAAAAACAAGATATTTTAACATCCCCACTTCATCTAATTGGACGCAGTGGCCGTATTCATGCCTAACTGTATTGTATTCAGTCTCATTTTTATTTAAAAAAGATTACACCTAAAGACATAGAAGATAATCCTTTAATGGGATGGCGTATAACCACTTTACCTTTATATGCAGAACCCCAGTTGGATTCGATAACTTTTTTCTTCACTGGTGTTATTAATATTGAAATTAACGACATCTTGGTAAAGTTCAGCACCGAACTGTTGAAGAGGTGGTAACTGCGGGCTCGTTTGGAGAGGAATCGCTGATTCTGCACTTTTTCTAATCTTGCTTTTGTTGAAAAGCGCCATATTAACACGATTACCACTCTCATCTGTGAGCATAATCGGATTATTACTACAATACGCAAATAGATTATAACATATGGCGTCTTGATTAGCCCCAACCATACCACCCGCGTTCAAGAACCTTCTAGTAATCGGATCATAGTATCTTGACTGTAGATAATAGAACCCGGTTTCAGTATCGTAATAATAGCCGCGATAGCGGATAGGATTGAACTGGCCGATGGTGGAAGCTTCACTGCCAGATACAGATAAAACCTTACCCCAAGGATCGTATTGGTAAGAAACAATTTGGGTGCCGGACTGATTCAGGATACCAATGACATCGCCCTGTATGTTAAAGATATAGTAATACTTTGTGCCGTTATAGTCAAACCCATATTTGTTCGCTTTTTCATCGTACAGGAAAACGATGGTGTCGGAACCCCTGGTCTGTCCTAAGAGTGCCCCATTCATAATGTGAAAAATTTGTCACACTGTTGTTTACTGCCTTACTCGTTCTGATTCCGTCCGGATCATAGGTATACGATATGGAATCGTCGCCGTGGGAGATAGAGGCCAGCCGCCTGCCGTTCTGCCAGGTAAAGATAAAATCATTCTACTAGGAAGATATTCCTCATCGCAGTATAATTCTCGACTGTTAAAACTTCAAGTCATAACCGCCGGCAACATCCGGTAGTTTCCGCAATCAATAATAAGCTTAATCCCAAAGTTAATTTAATACCTTTGGGATTGCTATATGTACGTTCACAGAGATACAACTCTCTTAAATTGGATGCGAGTCGTTGATTTGTTATTTAAAACGAAAAATCCAAAATCCTTTTTAAGGCACAGCATACAATAAATAAAAATTAATAAAATAATATTGCAGTAACTATACTGATTACTATAGCGTTCCGCTGTTGTTTATCCATAAATTTAATATAATTATTAAGCGAAATTAAGTCTTTTCATTTGTTCGTAAGGACACAATATTAACAAAATTTATTTCATCAAATGTATCTAGCCAAGCGTTTTCAATCCGGAAAGTATATCAATTGTCCCGGTTGTAAATTTATAAATTCACTTGTATCAATAAAATCGTTGATATGATAAATATATAGTTTCGCTTCATACTCCATTGTGCATAAAACGCCATATTCATCACCTCCTGTTCCTGTAGTTGCAACATTTTTCACAGTACCTAAAAACTCAGTTGTATTAGTTTCGGAAAGATTTTGTTTTGTATTCATAATAAATATATTGGCAATTATTCCTCCAAAAATCAACAAAGATATAATGCCAATAACTGTGATTATTTTTTTTGTTTCATGTTATCACCATTTTCACCCTTGATAAGAATACTGAGAAGATTGCACCGGTACTCCTGCGAAAATTAAAATGAGTCCTAAACCGCCTTTAATTTCAAGATCATATGAGGTATTTTTCAATATCCAATCCAACTTTTACCCCAATTCCATCAAACCCAACTGGGGCCTCTGCATGAACCCACGGTGTTACTTGAGCAGTAACATAAACATTAGCCGCACTACTTGCACCAACACCAACTCCTAGCCACTCCTTTATATCTATTCCTACTCCATATTTGCTTTCGTCATTTCCAATATCGACATAACTATGGAACAACCCGGGATCTTCACTTTCAACCGTGGCTGTCATAGAGAGTCCAACTTACCAATCGCTGGGCCCGCATCCAACATCAGTGTAGGGGTGGTGAGATGAGTTTTACTTACATGGTTTGCAAAAACAAATGACGAAGTTGATTCGGTTGAAGTTTTTCTAATGGGGTTTGAAGCTGCTACTTTCGCTACTGCTTTAACAACAGTTTTTGCAATATAGGTAACTGTATTTACCACGTTCTTTATCCATTGAGGCCAATTTCCGATATTATCGCTTAAGTTTACGGATTATTCATGCAATAGGAAAACATATTATAGCCTCTAATATCTCTGCCTACCCCAGAGATTACAGCATCCGCATTCAAAAACCTTCTGACCGTCGGGTCGTAATACCTTGACTGTAGATAATAGAACCCGGTCTCGGTATCATAATAGTAGCCGCGGTAGCGGATAGATTGATCTGGCCGATGGCGGAAGCTTCGGAACCATCGACTGACAGCACCTTACCCCAAGGATCGTAAGTATAGGAAACTATCTTCTGTCCCGCCTGGTTTTAAAATACCAATGACATCGCCCTGTACATTAAAGATATAGTAATACTTTGTCCCGTTATAGTCAAACCCGTATTTGTTACCCTTTTCATCGTATAGGAAAACAATGGTATCGCTGCCTTTTTGTCTGTCCCAACAAGGTACTATTCATCGTGTGAAATTTTGTCACAGCTCCGCTTACCGTCTTGCTGGTACGGATTCCATCAGGGTTATAAGTATAGCTGATACTGTCACTGCCATGAGAAACTGTAGCCAGCCGCCTGCCGTTCTGCCAGGTAAACTGGTAACTGTCCGATAGGAGAGGGGATTGCCGATTTCATCGTAGGTGACGGCTATCAAGAGGTTTCTATTGGAGAATCCTGGAATAATACACTAAAATTCAGCTTCAACAAAAAAAAACTATTTAAGACCATTTTTTCTTAACTGACGTAAATAGTCTTGATCGGATAGGTCTTTATGCCACCAATGACTACAAGTCTCAGGTAATTTCCTGTTCTTTTTCTGCGTGTGTCAGAACGTACAAGCGTTAGCATTAAAATATCAAAAACAAGTCAGCAATTCCTTTTCTGGTAAGTCACATAGTTCATATCCGAATTTATCAAATGGTTTTTCTATTAAGAAGTTTAACTGCAGATGCAGATCTAGATTTGTTCAATGAAATTGGCAGCGGATTCAATATCATCATAGGGTTGATGTGATTGAATAACTATGTTTAGCAAATTAGAAATAATATCTCTTTTATTTTCCAAATCATAGCTAAAAAACCAATTATTTATATCTTCAAGACTATGCAAGTTTTGCGAAAAAAATTGATTTATAAAAAATTTCTTCGTCAGTAGTTAGGCATCTTTTCATAAAAAAGCATCTCCTTATTCTGGAAAAAATTCAATATACGGCTTGCTTCTATCAAGAACTATAGATTCGGGCCATTTGCGTAGGAACTAAATATATCAATTCCAGAATTGTTTTCTCCGCCCCATACTCCCCTCGGTACAGAGGAAGCTGCTGAGTGTCTTTGAGCAGAATTGCCCGACATGATATAATCCCAATCAGAATTGAGACCTGCTGTACCGTTTGCACGACTTTCCGATAACCGTTATCCTTTGATGAGTCCGATTGGCAGCGTTTTGTATTCTAGTTGCATCCTGACTTGATATAAATGGCTTTGGACTAGATGTCCCTGAACTCACAAACCCCGCCTTTGGAGCGGAAGAAGAACTATTCCCAAGATAAGGGCTGGAAGCAATCCAAGAGGCACCGCCAGCAGAAATCAGTGTAGAAGCCGTCTTTGCAGTATCATAGGCCGAAGACCCATGGCGTTTCTAATAGGATTTTGTCCAGTGAAAGATTCCACAATCTCAGAACAGCCGAATCTAATCGTGCCAAGGCCAGCTGCGCCAATACTAGCTAACCCTAAAGCAACCAAAGGTGTGGCGGCTCCTCCGGTACCAACGACATGGCCACAGCAGCTACGCGCCTACTAGAACAGTCACCACGCCGCCTAATAAAGTTCCCCAATCAGGCCAATGACCGGTGGGGTCTGAAAAAATTAACCGGATTATTCAAGCAATAGGCAAACAGGTTATAGTTCTGCACCTGGGCGAAGTTCCCATAATGGCTTCAGCTGTCTACATTGAGGAACCTTCTAGTAGTCGG
>VOFI01003302.1_pt1 | contig 16849 bp, 30 predicted proteins | sample 5384131 | NCBI WGS metagenome assembly VOFI01 (sample SAMN12384728, study PRJNA508395) | human gut metagenome | isolation source: healthy gut H | host: Homo sapiens
CATGATGCTGGGGTAGTTATTCATAAAAGCAGACTTGGAATAAAAAGTCAGGTACAGTTATCCAAACTGATGGATAAGATCGACCAGAAATGTCTGAATGATTATATTGGCAGACGTGAGACAAACCGCTTTATGAACGTGGAGACATTACAGTATCTGAGAGATGGCTGGATTGATGCGCTGGTCATTCCACAGGATGATTCCGCAGCATATGGTTACGCTGCCATGGATCAGTCGACAAGGTGTTGGTATCCTGGTTTGTAAAATGTAAGGGTCAAAATATGATATGGTAGAGCAAGGATATTGTGCCGCTGGGAGGGCTGCCACTCGCAGAAACACTCAAATATCATATTTGTCAGCGGGATGTCAGCAGACGGAAAGTTATGAGCAGGCAGATTTTTATTCTTGCAGTAACAGCTCCGGGCGAACAGATGCAGGAAGCGGCAGGACAGCTCATAAATCATAAAAAATGGTATGAACAGCGTAATTTACCGGAAATGATTGAGTTTTTGAAGGAACGAATCAAGGAACATAAGATTGTATCCATTGCAGATAATGCATATGCCAATGGCGGGGATATTATGTTTATTCATTTGTTGGATAAGAATCAGCTGTTAATGCAGGTTGGTGGGTATGCAGGATGGAATACTTCGGCAAATACCATTGGCACAGCCATTGCAGAGGCGGTTGATATGCTTTACAACGGAAAAAGTAAACAACATGACAATTTCCTTGTGGAGCGCTATTTGGAGGATGGCGGTTACTGCAGTGTCGTGAGGGGGCATGTAACGGAACAGCTTCCTTCGGGTATGAATTATTTTGATGTAAAGGAGACGCAGGGGATTGTCAGTGATCAGGTAAAACAGGAATTGCAGACTTTTGCAAAAAAACATTGCCATCCATTGCGCACCGGCTGATAATCACCAAAGCAGCAATGCCGTGGAAGAGGATGTTTGAAGTAGACCTGGAGGTGAAATACTGTCATGAAAAGATGGTATAAAAGGAAACCTGCATAGCCATACAACCAACTCCGATGGTGTCTGGACACCGGAACAGTCGGCAAAAAATTATCGGGATGCAGGATATTCTTTTTGTGTTTCAGTGATCATGATCTTTATACGGATTACCGTCGGGAGCTGGGGGAAAAGAATTTTCTTATTCTTCCGGGGGTAGAGGCTACTGCAGTATTGTTTGATGATGAGGGAAATACGGTCAGACTGCATCATATGAATGGAATTCTCGGAACAGAGAGCATGCAAAAAAAGGTGCATTGGAAAGTACCTTTTCACATATGGAAAAAAGTAGAGCCTGATATTTATTACGGACGGACTGGGATGGAAATAAAACAGGGAAAAAAACTTGCAGAGAGATTAAAGAATCATGGTTGTATCGTGACTTATAATCACCCAATCTGGTCACGTGTAAGGCCGGAAGATTTTATCAATATTCCAGATATCAATATGTTGGAGATTTTTAATTATAACACCGTTAATGAGTGTGGTACGGGGTATGATGTGACCTATTGGGATCTGATGCTTCGCAGTGGCAGGCATATCAATGCGGATGCGACAGATGATAATCATAATGGAGGAAGTTTTCCGGATTCTTTTGGAGGATATATTGTTGTGCAGGCGGAAGAACTTTCCCATGAAGCAATCTGCCAGGCAATTTTGAATGGGGAATATTATTCTTCTTCAGGACCGGAAATATATGACTGGAAGGTGGAAAATAACCAGTTTGTTGTTAATTGCAGTGCAGTAGAACGCATCAATATGATTGTTGGCGGACCAGTAGCTTTTGGGTGTGACCCGGTTGGCGGAACATGGAGTCCCTCTGACAGAAGCATTTTATCCGTTAACAGGAAAAGAAACATATATTCGTGCGGAATGTATAGATGAACATGGGCACACGGCATGGACAAATCCTATCTGGTTGTCAGAATTTGCAAAAAGGAGGAAATAAGAGATGAATGTATTTGATAAAATAAAAGGCGGTTTGATCGTCTCCTGTCAGGCATTGGAGACAGAGCCTCTTTACAGTTCAAAAATTATGGCGAGGATGGCATTTGCAGCGAAAGAAGGCGGTGCCGTTTGGAATTCGCGCAAATACACCGGAAGACATTATTGCAATTAAAAAGGAAGTGGATCTTCCAGTGATCGGTTTATATAAAGTAGACTATGATAATTCGGAAATTTATATCACACCAACCATGAAAGAAATTGATGCTATCATGACAGCCGCACCGGATATTATTGCATTGGATGCAACAAACCGAAAAAGACCGAATGGAAGCACCATAGAAACATTTTTCCCGGAAGTGCGTAAAAAGTATCCGGATATGATCTTTATGGCAGATTGTGCGTCTTATGAAGATGGCATGCGTGCACAGAAACTTGGGTTTGACATTGTTGGAACCACACTTTGTGGTTATACGCCGGATACCAAGGTACAGAAATTCCGTGCTTTCAATGTTAGAAAAGCTGGCACAGGATTTGACAATTCCGCTGATTGCAGAGGGTGGAATCTGGGGCCACCAGCAGTTACAGAAAGCATTTGCGTGTGGTGCATATGCGGCAGTGATTGGTACCGCAATCACAAGACCACGGAAATTACAAAAAAGATTTGTAAATGTAATTACAAAATAAAAGCAATTCACGAATACGAAAAGGAAGCCTGTTTAAAATCGGCTTCCTTTTTTGGTAAAACAGTGCGCAGATTTTATAGGATATACTATTTTCTTGACTAATATTACTAGGAAATGTAAAATATGAAGTAAAATACCACGTTGATTTTACAGAGCGGAAAATGTCGACAAATACAGAAAATGCCCGGCAGCTTCCGACTGCCGGGCGTTTTTAAAAAGCAGGTAACCAGGAGAATTTGAAATTGCATGACAAATCGTTAAAAGAGTTATGTGGGCAGTTATCCATATCGATTGCTACCGGTCGTAACTGGGTAAAACTTGGAAAGATAACTCCCAATATATAAAAAACGGGGTGCCCTATTTTGATAAAAGCATATTGCAATCATAGAAAATGAAATCCGGTCAGGGAAAAAATGTGGCATTAAAAAGCCGCAGAAATAAAAAAATATGTTTCCGGAAATGCGTTATATCGTTCTTATGTTTCCCAAAACTGCAAGAACCTTACCGTTTTGCAGAAACTGCTCTCCGAGATAACACGGGAACAAATTCTGCTGACCTCTGATGTGATATCCTATTTTGTGGCAGACGGTGCACTGCAGTTATTCGGACAGAAACCGTTGTTTTTCCAATATCTGCAGGGGAAAATTTCTATAGGGAAATATGATATCTTACTGGATGCATTGATCGGTGACAGACAAAAGGGCAATGGATTTCTGTCAGAAATATCCGGCATTTTTTCACATGAATACATCTGGGAGCCGGGAGAAGACATTCTGGGACTTATATATCTTTCCTGTAAAAATATGGGAAGCCGGAAAGCGCGCGGTTCGTATTATACACCCACAAAAGTTGTAAAAAAGCTGATTTCTCATCTGGATATCAAACATATAGGAAAAGTGTTAGATCCGTGTTGCGGTACCGGAAATTTTTACTTCAGCTGCCGGAAAGTGTGGATCTGGCAGATATTTATGGCACGGATACCGATGCGGTGAGTATCTGTATCGCACGACTCAATATGGCTCTGAAATATCCGGACGCGGATGTTGAGGAGATCTGCGGGCATATTACAGAGAAGAATTTTCTCACAGAATATGATAGAACAGGATTTGATACCATCATTGGAAATCCGCCGTGGGGCTATGCTTTTTTCCAATGAAGACAAAGCAGTGTTAAAGGCCAGATATGCCACGGCTTCCGGAAGAAATACCGAGTCCTATGATGTTTTTATCGAACGGGCACTGGAGATTCTTGTTCCGGATGGAACGCTGGCTTTTGTGCTGCCGGAAGCGGTCTTAAACCAAAGGCACATATGCGTATCCGCACAATTCTGCTTCAGAGAAGTTCTGTAAAAAATCCCTTACGTTTCTGGGAGATATGTTTGACGGGGTACAGTGTCCCTGCATCCTGTTGCAGCTTATTGCGACCGGAAAGCCTTTGTCAACGGCAGGTATGATGATAGAAGACCGGATATGTACATATACCATTGCTATGGAGCGGACGGTAGTGCCGGAAAATTTCAGTTTTCGGATGACAGATGAAGAGTATCGTGTGCTGGAGAAAATAAAAAATTCCATTCCTGTCTGTTATCTGGCCGATCATGCAGATTTTGCACTTGGCATTGTTACCGGAAACAACAAAAAGTTTCTCTCCGCAGAGAAAACGGAAAATTCGGAGATGGTACTGAAAGGTACAGATATTTGCAAATACCACATAAATCCGGTAAAACAGTATCTGCGGTTTGAACCGGAGCAGTTTCAGCAGGTTGCACCCTCTGGAGATATACCGGGCACCGGAAAAACTGTTGTACCGTTTTATCAGCAATCAGCTGGTGGTGGCTTATGATGACCGGCAGATGCTTTCTTTGAATAGCTGCAACATTGTGATCCCAAAGATCGAGGGAATGCAGATCAAATATATTCTGGCAATTTTAAATTCCAGTGTTTCTCAGTTTGTTTATCAGAAGGAATTCCATTCCATAAAAGTATTGCGGGCGCATATGGAGCATATTCCGATTCCGCGTGTTGGGAAAGCGATACAGAATGAAATTATAGCGATGACCGAGCCGCTGATTTGTGGAATGGGAAAAGAGGCAGCAGAGACTTGCCAGAAACGGCTGGATTGCAGAATCATGGATTTGTTCCGGTTATCCGCGGAGGAACAGTGGGTCATCCGGCATGCTTTACATTAACCCATAAAGGACAGAAACGTACAAAAAGACAAAAAATAAAGGTACTAAACAGAAATAAAGACAAATTAAAGGCATTAAACTATAAAATTGACGCATAAACGACATTACAAAATTACTGCTGATTTATCAGACGATTTAATAATGAAAGCAGCTGTTTTTTGTCTTCGGTGTAAATTAACAGACCATTACAGGTGCGAACGATGGTAAGAATCTGCCCGGCAAAGAGATCACTCTGTTCGAATGTATGCAGCAGAAGTTCCTGCATATGGGAGGGTACGGACAGGAAAAACGGTCTCTACCTGTTCCATTGGATGGAGGGAGACATTTGCATCTGCAAATAATTTCCCAAGGCATTGTTCCTGTTCCACTTGTGCAGCTGTCTTGTCCACAATAAAAAATCCATCGGCATCCTTCGGCATATGCAAAAGACTGGACGGCGCGCTGCACCTGTTTGGTCAGGGCATCCGATGCCGGATACAGAGATTCAAAATAACTCATAAAATCGGTAGCTTTTCGAAAGTGCCGGTTTTTTCCGTTTTGGGTAAGTTCGGTCATGAGAATCCGGCGAATGATGCTTTCGCATGTCTCGCGGGAAGGATTTTTGCGCAGCTGGTTTTTCTGATTCAAAATGGGATCTCCTTTGTTACAGTTTCAGATTATCTTTACTATATACTATTTTCTTGACGAATTCCACAGGAAAAGGTAGAATACGAAGTGAAATACCACGTTAATTTTTATGGAGCGGAAAAATGTCGACAAATACGAAAAGAGTAAATCATCAGAAGAAACATTGGAAAAACTGCGCGCTTTCATTAATGAAAAAGGCGGCATCGTAAAAAGGAAGAATTTGCGGCACTTGATGTGGATTACCGCAAGATTCTGGAATTTGTGGAAGCCGGGACACTGGTGCGGATAAAAACGGTTATTATACCGACCGGATCGACCGCTTTTCCGAGGAAGAACTGATCGCACGGCTGTTTCCGGATGCGCGTCTGTGTATGGAGAGTGCACTCTATGCGTATGGTTATATCCGGGAAAAGCCGTATGGATGGCATCTGGCGGTGGATAAAAAAATACGTCCAAGTCGCGGTTTAAGATGGATTATCCGAAAGTAATCCCATACTATACAGAGCCGGAAGCTTTGGAACTTGGTTCCACAACGATTGAGCAGAATGGACTGACGTTTCTGATTTATGATAAGGAACGGATGATCTGTGACTGCCTGAAATATGAGGCAAAGCTTGACCGGGCGATTTTCCGGGATATCCAGTCCTATATCCGGGACAATGATAAAGATATTTCCATGCTGATGGAATATGCCAGAGCGCGAAAAGTAACAGGAAAGGTACAGAGTCTGATCGGAGTGTGGCTGTAATGAAAGTCGGTGTATGTGAGGCAACAGAACTGAAAAAGAGAAGCGAAATGCTCTCCATTCCATTTGCGGATCTCCTGTGGGGATATGCGGTGGAAGATCTGATGCTGCGTGTCAGTACGTCTGCATACCGTGAATTTTTATGGCTGATGAGCCTGCCGCTTCTGGGAGAAGAAGCATACCGGCAGCGCGCCAAGAAGCGCATCCGCTTTTTTTTATAAGGGAAGTGAGGAAGAACTCACGCCGGACAAACTGCAGCCCGGTCAGCGATTATCCATCGCAATGGGCGAACATATCAAAACAACACTGTTTGCAAAAGAAAATGCACAGAAAATCCATTGGGAAGGTACGGTGACGGCATTGAGCGGCGGAATCCGGCTTAGCATGACCGCCGGGTATTTTGATATGAAAGTTCCGCTAAATATTGAGATCTACAGTTTTGGTGCGGTCAGCCAGATTCCGGGAACAAGAGAAGAAGAACTGATTGCAGTGGGCGGAGGCAGAACAATTTCCTATCTGGTGTATTCGCCGGAGAGTGAACTGAGCTATGATCTGTTTGCGATCATGGACAAGCTGGAACTGATCGGCAGCATGGGAAGTTATTATGATGCATACCGGCTGCTCCGGACACAGCCGCTCAGCGGGCGTTATGTGCTGGAGGAACTGACGGTGCTTACCGCTGCATCTCCGAAGATGCGAAAAGAGCAGAGATTAAAGCAGCTGGACGAATACCGGGCTTACATATATGCGCAAGCGCTGGGAAAAGTATCTGCGTAACCATGGGCTGGCAGAGGTTCCCTGGGAAGACGCAATCGATCTGATTCTGGTGTTTGTGTCCCCCGATCTGGGAGAGTCTTTGCCGCAATGAGATCTTTTTGATGACTGGATGCCGGAACTTGGCCGGTTCTTGGGATAGGGAGGAAATATGCTGGAACAAAAACTGAATGAACTGGAACAATCGGACATCTATCCGTTTCATATGCCAGGGCATAAACGTGCATTCCTGCCTTTGCCAATCCCTATGCCATTGATATTACGGAAAGTGAAGGATTTGATAATCTTCACCATGCAACCGGAATTCTGCAGGAGGCGCAGCAGAAAGCGGCAGATCTGTATGGTGCAAAAAAACGTATTATCTGGTAAACGGAAGTACCTGCGGACTTCTTGCGGCGATCAGTGCAGCAGTCCCACGGGGCGAAAAAATCCTTATGGCGAGAAACTGTCACAAAGCAGTATATCACGCGATGTATCTGCGGCAGCTGGTTCCTGTTTATCTGTATCCGGAAGATACCGCCTACGGCATCCAGGGGCAGGTAACACCACAGATGGTGCAAAAGCAGCTAAAACAGACACCGGATATCCGGGCCGTTGTCATTACTTCCCCGACATACGACGGGGTCGTATCGATATCAAAAACATTGCGGATACCGTGCATGCATATGGGATTCCGCTGATCGTGGATGAAGCGCATGGAGCGCATTTCGGGTTTTCCCCGGAGTTTCCGGAAAATGCCACAAGGCTTGGTGCGGATGCCGTGATTATGAGTGTACACAAAACACTTCCCGCATTTACACAGACCGCATTGCTGCATCTGTGTTCCGACCGGATCGCGGAGAAAAAGGTCGCACAATTTCTGGGGATTTATGAGACAAGTTCTCCGTCGTACCTTCTGATGGCGGGGATTGAAAAAAGTCTGCAGATCATAGAAAAAGACCGGGAAATGCTGTTTGCTGCATACAGCAGAAGGCTTGCAGAGTTTCGGGATAAGACCAAAAATCTGAAAACACTGCAGGTATTACAGCCCTCCGATTTTTCAAAACAGGAGGCGTTCTCATTTGATCCGGGGAAAACTTCTGATTCTGACCGGAAACAGCATGAGCGGACAGGCTCTTCAGGAAATATTGTTACGGGAATATGGTCTGCAGATGGAGATGGCAAGCGGAAACTATGTGGTTGCCATGACTTCCATTATGGATACGGACGAAGGGTTTGCGCGGCTTTCGGACGCACTGGAATGTATTGATGGAACGGTTCATAAGAAGGAAAGAGACCAGCGAGATTTCACCGCGGGGAGATTTACCGGGAACAAAAACCGTCATGACGATTGATCAGGCGCTGGACGCAGAACAAAAACGGTTCGGCTGGAGGAAGCCGCGGGAGCGGTGAGCGGGGATTATGTGTATCTGTATCCACCCGGAATTCCGATTCTTGTGCCTGGCGAAGCGATTGACGTGCAGGCCGCAGAAACGATCCGGCATTGTATCCGGCTGGGCCTGGAGGTAGAGGACTGCCGGATTTGACGTGTATAAACGTTGTGAAATGACGGCAAATATATTATACTAGAGGAAAGAGATCAATGGGCAAGATTTATTGTGTCATGGGAAAGAGTTCTTCCGGAAAAGACACAGTATCTACAGCCGGATTATGCAGCAGGGGGAATCCTGCACTTTTACGCATTGTACCGTATACCACCCGGCCTCGCCGGAGGGAGAGACGGATGGCAGGGAATATGTATTTACAGATGAGACACATGTACAGCAGCTGGAAAGCGCAGGCAAGGTGATCGAGCTGCGGGCATATCACACGGTCTATGGGATCTGGAAATATTTTTACGGTAGATGATGAAGAATTGACCTGTCGGCGCACAGTTATCTGTATATTGTGACACTGGAAGGGTATCAGAAAATACAAAAGATACTTTGGAAGCTCACAGGTAGTGCCGATTTTATATAGAAGTGGAGGATGGTGAGCGGCTGCTTCGGGCGATTGCCAGGAGCGGCAGCAGAAAACTCCGCAGTATGAGGAAATGTGCAGATTTCTTGCGGATGCAGCCGATTTTTCCGAGGAAAAGCTGACAGAGGCAGGCATCACACGACGGTTTATAAATAAGGATATGGAAGGAACCATCCGGGAGATCACGGAATATATCCGGCGGGATATGTCCGGGATGGAGAAACAGGATAAGAGGATTTCTATATGGCGATAAAAGTAAACGATATATCCGCGGTCAATCAGGTACCGGAGGCCACAAAAACAGTAGAAGGCGACGGCTCGTTCAAGTTTACACTTGCAAGTGCGATCACAGATGCGGATCTGCAGGCAAAAGTGGATGAACTGCTCAGTGATATTACGGCGCAGGGAAACCGTCTTGCGGAGCACATGGACATCCGGGATATGAAAAAAGTACCGTGGACTGATAAAAAGACTTTCTGAATGAAGTAGTTTACCGTTCCCACCGGTTTTCAAGGGAAAATTTTTTGACCGCAGGGGACGCCACCGGGTATATGGCATTATCCGCCTGATCGATAAGAATCTGGATGAACTGGCAGGCGAACTGGTGGCAGACGAAAAGGATCATATTTCGATTCTGGACCGTATTGGGGGAAATTAAAGGACTTTTGCTTGATATTTTGACCTAGACAGATACAAGGAGGGGATGGCTATGGCAGGATTTTCAGACATCATTGGACATGAACAGATCATCGGGCATTTGAAGAATGCAATTGCCCTCGACAAAGTCAGCCATGCATATTTTTTAACAGACCAAAGCTTTCCGGAAAAATGATGCTTGCAGAGGCTTTTGCCATGGCACTGCAATGTGAGGGAGAAGGGACAAGACCATGCCTTTTATGCCGCTCCTGCAAACAGGCGGTGGATCATAATCAGCCCGATATCATCTATGTATCCCACGAAAAGCCGAATACCATCGGGGTGGACGATATCCGTACCCAGATCAATAACGATATTGTGATAAAACCATACAGCAGCCGCTAAAGTGTATATTGTGGATGAGGCGGAAAAAATGAACCAGCAGGCACAGAATGCATTGCTGAAAACAATCGAGGAACCGCCGGCATATGCGGTCATCCTGCTTCTGACCACAAATGCGGACAGTTTTCTGCCAACGATTTTATCGCGCTGCATTACACTGAATCTCAAAGTGGTAAAAGAAGATGTGATCAAATCTTACCTGATGAAAACGTATCACATTCGGATTACCAGGCAGATGTCTGTGCCGCATTTTCCCAGGGGAAATGTAGGGAAAGCCATTCAGCTGGCATCTTCCGAAGAATTTGGGAACTGAAAGCATCGGTGCTGCAGCTGATGAAGCGTCTGGAAGATATTGATCTGTATGAAATGACAGCAGCAGTAAAGCAGATTGCAGAGTATAAGCTGACGGTCAATGATTATTTTGACCTCATGATGATCTGGTTCCGCGATGTACTTTACATGAAAGCAACCAATGATGTAAACGGACTCATTTTTAAGGATGAGGTTTATGACATAAAAAACAGGCAGCAAAGCGGTCGTATCAGTGAATTGAGACGATCATCCGTGCGCTTGAGACAGCGAAAGTCCGGATTTCGGCAAATGTAAATTTCGATCTTGTGATTGAGCTGCTGTTACTGACAATTAAGGAGAATTAATATGATAAAAGTGGTAGGAATCCGTTTTCAGCGTGCGGGAAAGATTTATTATTTTGACCCGCTGGACTATGATCTGGAGACGGCGATGCACGTCATCGTGGAAACGGCACGTGGCATAGAGATGGGAACAGTGCTGATCCCACCCAAAGAGGTGGATGACGATAAGGTTGTCCAGCCTTTGAAACCGGTGATCCGTATTGCGACAGACGATGACGAAAAGTCATAGAAAAAAATAAAGAAAAAAAGCGGAAGCCTACGTGATCTGCAAGGAAAAAAATTGCAAAGCACGGGCTGGATATGAAACTGGTTGCAGCGGAATATACATTTGACAACAATAAGCTTTTGTTCTACTTTACGGCAGATGGACGAATTGATTTCCGTGAGCTGGTCAAGGATCTGGCTTCGGTGTTCCGCACCCGTATCGAATTGCGGCAGATTGGTGTGCGCGATGAGACAAAGATGCTTGGCGGTATCGGAATCTGTGGGAGGGAACTGTGCTGCAGATCTTATCTGACCGATTTTGTACCGGTATCCATCAAGATGGCAAAGGAACAGAATCTGTCCTTAAATCCGACAAAAAATTTCGGGTGTATGCGGCAGACTCATGTGTTGTCTGAAGAACGAGCAGGAAACATACGAATACTTAAACAGCCGTCTGCCGTCGGTGGGAGATTCGGTAATCACACCGACCGGAATGCATGGAGAAGTGTCCGGTGTTAATGTACTGCGTCAGCTGGTTAAGGTTGTTGTGGATAACGGAGAAGAAAAAGAACTGCAGGAATATGCAGTAGATGATCTGAAGTTTACACCGCGCCGCCGCAGGATGTCCGTGTAACGGATGAAAAAATGAAAAGAGCTGGAAGGGCTTGAGGATAACGGAGCACGGAAAAGAAAACGAAGTCCGTCCGCAGCGGGAGAACCGCAGGGAAAAAACAACCGTGGCAAATACCGCAGAGAGCAAAACGATGCGTCACCGGAGACGGATGTCGGAAGCGAAAGCCGTGAGAATCGTGAGAAAAACGATAGCGGCGAGAAACGCGGAGTATCGTGACCGCAGTAACTATCGCGGCAGAAAGCGCGAATACCGCGACCGGAATGACAACGGTGAGAAACGAGAGTACCGGGAACGCACCAATTACCGTGGCAGAAACTACAATCGTGACCGCGGCGAGAATGCAGACCGTGAAAACAGTGGCGGGGGCGGAGAAAACGCGAATACCGCGGAGAGCGGAATTTCCGGCGCCATCGAAACTACGACAGAAAGAATTATCAGGGTGGAAACAACGAACGTGGAGAACAAAAACAGGGGTGACAATCCACAGTCATGAACGACTGGATGAACTTCATAGAAACGGCTACCGGATCATTCAGGATCCGGGACGGTTCTGTTTTGGCATGGATGCAGTGCTGCTGTCCGGCTTTGCGAAAGTAAAGCCCGGGGAACAGGCACTGGATCTGGGTACCAGGAACCGGGATCATACCAATTCTGCTGGAGGCAAAGACCAAAGGGAACATTTTACGGGGCTGGAAATTCAGCCGGAGAGTGCAGATATGGCGGCGCGAAGCGTCGCCTCAATCATCTGGAAGAGAAAAATTACGATTGTGACCGGAGATATCAAGGGAGGCTTCTGCGCGTTTCGGAGCCGGATCGTTTGAAGTAATCACAACGAATCCGCCGTATATGATCGGGCAGCATGGAATCCAGAATGATGCCAATGCCAAGACGATTGCAAGGCATGAGGTTCTCTGTGATCTGGATGATATCCTGCGTGAGAGTGCAAAGATGTTAAAGCAGGGCGGACGTTTTTTACATGGTACACAGGCCTTCCGCCTTGCGGAAATTTTCAGTAAGATGGTGGCATATCATATCGAGCCGAAGCGCATGCGGCTGGTTTATCCGTTTGTGGATAAGGAGCCGAATATGGTGCTGATAGAGGGGCTGCGAGGCGGCAAATCCCGTCTGACGGTGGAAAAACCACTCATTGTATACAAAGAGCCGGGGGGGTATATATGCCGGAGATTTATGATATTTACGGATATTAAAACCGTGGTGCATGTTAAGATGCATCACGGTTTTTTGTGGGCAGGAGAACGTAAAATAAATTTACCTGATTTTATCATTGAGTATCATCCTCCTTTAAAATAGTTGATTTCTTTTTGTATAAAAGTATCTAATTCCTTTTTGTGTTGTACATTTATGTTGTAAAGATATATATGGCTGAGAATATCAAAACGAAAACGGTAATGATGATACAGATCGTTTTTTATATTCCATGTAAAACACACATTTTTCTTTTTTGCTTATCAATAGATTGCTCCGAAAAATAATCGTTTACCAGTTCCTGTGGATCTCCAAACTGTGAGACAAGCTGTTCATAATTGAGAGAATCCTGTTGCGCTGCATAAGAAATGACAGCGTCTTTCAAATCAGAAATAAATCTTGTGTCTGCGGCATGGTAGTGCTTAAACTGTTTCTGCACAGCCTTTATATATGCATCTGTAATTTTATCCTTGGTCATTGTCTCACCCTTCTTTCTCCTGTGTAACCGTATATTTCAATACCTGTTGGATCGCATTGGCAGTCGCGTAATAATCCTCCAAAAGTTGTTGAAGATGCGTGCGGCCACTGTCTTCCAGGTGATAATAAACATTCACCTGACGGCGTCCAACCTGTTTTTGTAGTCTGAAATATATCCGGCATCTATTAATTTGTAGAGGGCGGGATACAAAGAACCAACTGGAATATTCAGGTATCCATCGGTCTGTTCCCGGATCAGGGTTGATATTTCATAACCATAATAGTCCTGCTGGCTAAGCAGATGCAAAATTAACAATTCGACGGAACCGCGCCGGAAGTTACTTTTGTTGTTCATAGGTTTCTCCTTATCTAATTAGATAAACGTATTATAAAACAAACAAGATAATAAAACAATGTATAGAAAAACTAAAATATAGTTGACATAGATAATTGAATATGCTAACGTGAAAACATAACAAGCAATGATGATATCTTGGAGGATGAATGGAAGAATATAGTGTATTAGATATTTTTCTTATGTACCAAAAGCAGAAAAATTGATTTGGTACAGTTGGAAAACTATATTTGTTAATGAAATTAACAATGTAAATGCAGCAACGAATGGTTATTACGTCGAAAAATATAAACAAATCCATGAGTTAGAGAAAAATATAAAAATAGCGGTTGAAGATTTACAGAATGAAGGAAAGAAGATTGCATTTATTAAGAAAGGGCGAAAGATAATAGCTGTGGTAGGATATAAGGTAACATAAGCTATATTGTATAGGAAACAGATATGAAAAAGTTTTTTCTGATTTTTATAATAATTTTTAGCCTGATAGGATTTGTTGGGTGTACTCAAAAGATGATACAAAATCGCAATTTATTAAAGATTTTGATATAGATATTGAGGAAAAAGATATTGAACTTAAAGAAGAGTTTAATGATTATGGAGGTTTTCCATATGAGGGAATGGCTCTTTATAAGATAACTCTGGATGAGGATGCTGCTGAAGAATTTGCGAAGTGGGAGAGTTTGCCGTTTTCGAAAAAAGGCTGGGGATTTTTTTGACAAGTGTTTCTACTTATATTGAACTTCCAACAATTGAAGATGGTTATTGGAAACTTGTTGATCGGAATCCAGAAACAAAAATGTATACGAATGTTTCCTTTTTGTGTATATGATGCAGAAAATAAAATTGCATATTTAATAACAATGGATAGTTAGAGTATTTGAAGGAATAAATAGTGTCAAAGAAAGCATCACGGTTTTGGGCTGTCAGGAGAAAGTGATAAAACAATGTATAGAAAAATAAAACATAGTTGATATATACAATCAAATATGCTAATGTGAAAAAGTAACGGGCATAAGGATCAAAAAGAATGCAATATAAGATATTGAAAGTTGGAGAATTGTAATGGAAAATAAACATAAATTATTTATACTTGGACTATTATTAAGTTTATGTCTTTGTGGTTGTGGTAAAACAAGTGATCAAAAATCTGATTTTGAATATCAATTGTTAGACGGTTGGGTTGAAAATAAGGTGGATAATACTTTGTTTTTTACACCAAATGCATATAAGGTTGGCTCAGAGGCGACTTGTGCTAAAAATATGATTTCAGCAGGATATATTCAAAAGATTAACACATCAGATGATTGGGGAAAGATAAAAGATGGGAAGATACAACAGGTATATTTCAATAATCATTCAAATGTAGAAGATTATGGGCAAGTTGATGGACTGTGTGCTCCGGGATATTTAATTAAAGTAGATTATGATTTATATTCAGCTGCCGCATTGGAAAAGGAAAAAAAATAACGGAACAAATATTTTAGAAATTGATCAGACTGGGCAGTATTGGGTACTTTATTTAGTAAAGGAAAATAAAAAACAGGATATATATTAGCGTTGAATACTCGGAACTATACAAAGGAAGATATGATTGAGTGGTAAAAGCTTCAAATTCTAAAATATTTAAGTACATATGATAATGAAGTGTCAGATGCATTTTTTAGATAATGTAGAGAATCAGTGATATGGGAATTATCAGAGGTTCAAACGGTGCAGCTGATACAGACTATGACAGATTGTTTCTGGATGGAAAAGAACAAAAATTTTATGAATATAAAGGGGAAAAGGTATATCTATCGGTAGAATATGCATGGAGCCATGATTCCATTGTCTCAGGGATATGAAATCAGAGCCGGGGGGATATATGCCGGATATTTATAATATTTGCCGGTATGAAAAACCGTGGTGCATATCAGGATGCATCACGGTTTTCTTTTACTATAAAGTCCGTTTTTGGTACAGGAAATGGAAACAGTACGCGTAGTTGAAGTGATTTCGAATTGGAAAGGATATGGAAGCCTGTTGCAGAAGCATATCCGGTATTCCTGGATTTCCAACTTGATTTATTGGTAACCTTCCATGCCGAAGAATTACTTTCTGCGGTAACATCAGCGCTTGTGCAGGAAGAAGTGCTTCCATTATAGGTAAAAAAGCATGTACAGTCACATACCATAAAGTAGCACCAGAAGAATTTACATAACGTTGTGTTTTACTTCCGCTTTTGGTCTGGGTAGTTGAAAAAGGCTGAATTCAGGATCTGACGTTTCAACAAGTTCCGTCACACAGTAGAGATTATCGGAAATAGCCTCTTTTGTAATCGTGACGGTTTGTGCCTGAAGAGACTGACTGGGTATTGCGGCACATATAAGTGCAGAAGAAAGTAGTAAAACAGAAATAAATTTGCCTGATTTTATCATTGAGGGTCCTCCTTTAATATAGTTACTTCTTTTTGTGTTGCATTGGGAAAATAAGTGCCTGACACAATAAAAAAACTACACCTAATGCTCAGTGTTCATAAAATGCTCTTGCCATTGACACCCTTTGGAGTATGCCCGGTTGGCTTTATCGTGCGAGATGCAAGCATGTGTGGATGCGGAAGATAGTCTGGAAGTGTGGTGATTTTATGAGTGGATTGCTATGTATTGGCCATCCGCTTTTCACAATATTTTAGAAGAATGTAAGTGGAATATAAGAGGTGTGCGTGGTACAATAGAGAATGAAATTGAAGTTGATGGAGGATAAGATGGCACAGCAGAATATATATGATAACGAAGTGTTCTTTGAGGGGTACAAAAGATTAGAGATAACAAAATAAATGCCAATAACTTATTTGAAATACCTGCATTGTTTTCTATGTTGCCAGATATAAAAAATAAAAAGAGTATTAGATTTGGGATGTGGATTTGGAGAACATTGTAAACGCTTTATTGATTGTTTTTGCAAAAAAGGCATATTATAATGAAAAAAGTCAGCGAAAATGAGAGAATATGATTTTTGAATTTGTGCAGACCGTCTGCACAAACTGGCTGTATACTAAGGATTTGCTGAATGAGGAAGATGCAGAAAGCAAGTACCTGCAATGGAGATAGTATATTGCTATAATGAAGGAAACATGAGATAAAATGAGAGAAAAGAATCTTACTGAGGGTGGAATACTAAAGACAATGCTGATTTTTTCCATACCGATGATATTGGGAAATCTGTTACAGCAGATCTATAATATTGCAGACACGATGGTTGTTGGGCACTTTGTCGGGGCAGAAGCATTGGCAGCAGTAGGATCAGCATACACACTCATGACATTCATAACATCCATAATTATCGTTTGGGTATTTTGATGATTCA
>VOFI01003601.1_pt1 | contig 16837 bp, 18 predicted proteins | sample 5384131 | NCBI WGS metagenome assembly VOFI01 (sample SAMN12384728, study PRJNA508395) | human gut metagenome | isolation source: healthy gut H | host: Homo sapiens
GTCTATTTTCATTCCGATCCAACTTTTTGTATCCTTCTCAAATTCGTATTTTACTTCGCTGACATGGCAAACTTTAGCTATTTCAGGGGGAAAGTAACCAGATCTTTTTCCACCATCTGATGTATCTGGTTTAATTCTCCGACAGATCCGTCGGCTGTTTTAAATATACCGGTGGTAGTCAAGGCATAAGTCCTTGAACTTTGAGGGTGGAAACTATCAAAATGATATTCCCAGTAATGCCAATACCCGCCTAACAAGAAAGCTGTAAAACCGATAGACAAGCCTACAATGCTTAAGATATTCTGTACCTTATGTTTTAAAAGGTTTCTACATGCAATTTTAAAATAATGTTGTATCATATTATTAGATTTTTTTATTCTGTTTTTACTACTTCCGCCGGGTTTTCACGGGCGGCTTTCCATACTCTCCAGCCGATACAGGCGGTTATGATGATACCGATTCCCGTAAAGATAGTGACATACATCGAAACGCCTATGCTGATTTGTTCGACATAATTCTCCAGCCATGCTTTCATGATCATGTAGCTGACCGGGAAAGCAAGGAACGAGGCGCAGAGTAACAATATCAGGTACTCTTTTATAAATATCGAAAGGATGTTGCCAAGTGTTGCACCATTTACTTTCCTGATAGCGATTTCTTTACGCCGTTGCTCGCATGCCAATGTCACTAAAGAGAACACTCCGAATACAGCAATCAGAATACAGACAACAGCTACACAACTCAGGAGTTTCAAAAGGGTCTGCTCCGATTTGAGATAGTTGTCATAGGTCTCCTCCATATTGGATAATCTGATTTTATTTTCCGGATATTCTTTCTGACATAGCTTTTCAATGTCTTTTTTAAGTTTGGGCCATTCGCCTTCTCTATACTTTATCAGTACATCACCTTTGCCCAGGTCGAATCCGGAAAAGCCTTTGGCTATAAATGCGATAGGTTTTATGGGAGTGGTAGGCGATGTCGTATGGAAGTCTTTTACCAAACCGATAACGGTTGTCCCCGTTCCGTTGGGTCTGATTAGTTTTTTCCCAATCGGATCATTCCATCCGAGTGCTTTGGCCGCTGCCTCATTGATTACAATAGTGCCGGCATCCCTCTCTCCTTCTTTCAGCATCTTTCCTTTTAAAAGGCGGATGCCGTAGAACTGTGCTAACTCTTCACTTTCCATCAGTACTTCCATATCGATCTCTGCATCTCCGGGTTGTTTTCCGTCCCAATCCTTGAAGTGCATAGCCATGGATGCAGTTTTGGGTAGCAGCGAAAAGTGTCCTTTCAGAACCTGAGTGACATAAGGAAACTGCTCTATTTTATCAGCGGCAGGCAATAGATTGTTTTGCGGATACATGCTTAGAGTCGCTATATTTTTGCGTTCTATACCAATATCTGTGGTGCTGAGATAATAGAGCTGCTTCATGATGACACTGATGCAGAAGATAAAGCAGATACTGATAGAAAGTTGAAAAACAATGCTTATCTTACGTCCCAGATACCCGTATCTGTTTACGGTCTTTTGCTGTATGTTACTTTGTAGCGTTTGTTTGTTGAAGTAGAAAGTTACAGGCAGGAATGTGGCAAGAGAACATCCGATGACGAGGGCGAAGTATAAAAAAGATTCCCAGTAAACATCTCCTTCTTTTACTCCCGACAATTCTTTGAACGGAGACAATACCAATTCTATCAGGGCCATTCCCATAAGTCCTGCGGCCAACAAGATCAGCAGATATTCTGTAACAAGCAGGATGAACAGATGGAGGTCTGATGAACCGCATACTTTGCGTAATGCCAATTCTCTGCTTCGCATCCGTAAACGGCTGACAAACAAAGACAGGTAGTTGATCAGCGAACAAAGAATAACTAATCCGCCTACAATCGAGAAGAATAGGATATAGCTGAACTGGATGGCATTTTGGTCGGCCAGTACAGTATAGTGGCACTTACTGATGGGCATAACCATCAGATTCTGTATGCCGCCCTTGCCGTCTGCTTCGAGTTTCGTTTGTTCCAGTTTTTTCTGAAAAGTTTCGGCATTTACTTCTTTGTGCAATTTTATAAATACATGGAATCCTCCGTGATACCATGCATTATGCCATTGACGTATTCCTCCCGTTAAAATAGAAAAAGGTAAATTGGTATGACGGTTCCATCCGTTGACGATCGCACATACGGTTTTAGGGGCACCATACAGTTTGATTTCCTTCCCGATCGGATTTTCCGTACCGAAAAGTTCCTTGGCCGCATGCTCTGTCAGTGCTATCCGCTCTTCCGATTCCAGGAAATCAAGGCTGCCGGAGAGTACTTGTATCCCGAACATATGCATGAAGCAAGAGTCTGCATTGATTTCATACAGTTGCCGGATAGCGCCATCGTCTACTGTCACTTCCTGTTCATAAAAAAGAAAACCGCAGGCATCTTCCACTTCCGGAAACTGCTTTTCTAAAGAAGTGGATACCGGATATGGAATTGTTGTTGTAACGCCTGTGTCACTTAATGCCGATTTCTGATACACCAAATGAATACGGTCAAAACCTTCATGGAAGGTGTCGTATGTCATTTCGTAACGTATCCATAAGACAGCAAGCGCAAAACAGGTAAATCCGATAGCTAATCCTAGGATGCTGATGATACTCTGAGTCTTGTATTTCAGCAAATTCCTACATGCAATTTTCAAATAATGTCGTATCATATTATTAGATCCTTTTTTATTCTGTTTTTACTACTTCCGCCGGATTTTGTTTGGCTGCATTCCACACTCTCCAGAAGATACTGATGACGATGATGATACCGATACCTGCAAGCAGGACGATATATATCCAAAATGGGGTGGAAGTTTGTCTGACGTAACTTTCTATCCACACTCTCATCATTCCATAGCTTGCCGGGAATGCTATAAGAGCCGCGACAAGCAAAAGGACGAAATATTCTTTGATGAACATCTGCAGGATACTTCCTATGGTGGCTCCATTCACTTTGCGGATAGCGATCTCTTTGCGTCTTTGTTCGCACGACAAAGTTACTTGCGAAAAGATGCCGAAAATAGAGATAATGACGCATACGATAGAAACGATCCCCAACAGGGTCATCAACGCACTTTCGGAACGCAGATATTTATTATACTCCTCTTCCTCGTTATAAAGTCTCAAGAACGAAGAGGGAAAATCTTCTTCTTTCATTTTCCGGATCGTATCTTTGCAGGCCTCCCAGCTCCCTTCCGTAAACTTAAAAAGAATACTGGCACGAGACCATAGATATTTCTGCTCTTCAGTGCGGACAAAGGCGAGAGGGCGTGGAGCGATAGTGGGTGGCAGGTAGCTGAAGTCCTTCACCACTCCTACTACTGTATAATATGTCCGATTGTGTTCATATTCTGAGTAGAACTGTTTTCCTACTGGATTTCTCCATCCGAACGTCAGTGCTGCCGTTTCATTAATGATGACATCTCCGGGAGAGTTCTTTTCGGATAGCCACTCCCCTTCTGTCAACTGCAATCCATAAAAGTCGAAGAACTCTTTGCCCGAAGGTATCAGGCCGACGGAATATGTTTCATCAGTGGTTTCATTGAGTCCGTCCCAGCCGTTAATATCTGTATACATCATAGGTCCTGTAGGGACTATCGGGAAGTAGTGAGGAGGCAGAGCTTCAGTCACCATAGGTAAATTGGCGATCTTAGAACTCCATTCATTAATATCTCCTTTCATCCAGACAGCAACATTGCCTATATTGTGGCGTTCTATTCCCAGATCTGTGTTTTTCAGATAATAGAGTTGTTTCATCATGATAGTGGTGCAGAAGATGAAGCCCAGACTGATGATCAATTGTGCTATCAGTCCGAGCCGGCGGAATATTCCGCGCTGGGGACTTCCTTTTTTATTGCGAATACTACTCTGTAACGTACGGCTTCTGAAGTAATATAGAGGAATTTGTGAAATACCGAAAGATAAAACGATGACTGCCAGTATGTAAATGATGACTTCTGTATACAGCGGGGTAGCTTCTGATATCTGAGCCAGTTCTATGAAATGGGGTAAAGGCCTCGATGAAAGCCATGCCCAGCAGAGAACCGGCTAGCAAGACAATCAGGTATTCGACAGATAGCAATGCGAACAACGAACGGTTGGTAGATCCACAAACCTTTCGGAGTCCCAGTTCACGACCGCGCATTCGAAGACGGCTGACAAACAGGGTCAGATAATTGAATAATGAACATACAATGACCAATACTCCTGCCATTGCAAAATAGCGAATGTAGTTGAATGAAATAACGATCTCGTCTTTTTGCAGATAATCAGAATAGCGGAGCGAAGTAATCGGGGTAAAATTCAATTTACCTAATGTACTCTCTTTCTCCTGTGAGGAAGCATCGAGGCTGCTTATCCTTTTTTGAAGAGCTGATTTGTCGGTATCCGGCAAGATGCGGACAAATATCTGTTCTGAATTGCTTTGCCAGCTTGGATGGTGGCGTGCCGGAAGCAGGCCCCGTATGAAAGATTTGAATGTTGCGACCATCCGCTGACAACGGCACACACTTTACATGGCCGGCTTCCCAACTCAATCTCTTTTCCAAGAGGATTTTCGTTGCCGAACCATTTTTTAGCTACCGCTTCGGTTATGGCTATCTCGTTGCTCTTTTTCTTTAGAAAATTGACATTACCTTGCAGGATACGCACATCAAACATGCGTATAAACGCAGAGTCCACCTCAATGGCCAATAAATCCCCACCCTTGTCTTTGAATCGAAGATTGGTTTTGAACGGAGATATGCCACATATATCTTCAATCTCAGATATGTTCTTCCGTAGATACTCTATAGCCGGATAAGGCATTGAGTTGCTGAGCGTTCCGTCTGTGATTGTGAGTTGTGCTCTTACCAGGTAGATGTCGTCGGCTCTCCGATGAAAGGTGTCGTATGTCATCTCGTAGCGTATCCATAGTGTAGCAAGGGCAAAGCAGGTGATTCCTACAGCTAGTCCGATAATGCTGATAATACTTTGGGTTTTATATTTCAGCAGATTGCGGAAAGCGATTTTAAAATAATGTCGTATCATTCGGGTTCTTGTTTTTACAAATAGTGTTTCAAGAAGTATGCCAAAAAGCCAACTTGTTGAAACACTATTATTTATGTGCTTGTGATGTTAAAACACACTGTGTGAATTAGCACGATCATAGTGCGCATGCGCACAAAAATACAAATTTACTACTCTCCTTTCAATACTTTGGCCGGATTGATATTGGCAGCTTTCCGTATTTGCCATATCAGAGTGGCCAGTGATATGAAAGCAGTCACTATGGCGGCAATTGCAAACAGCCACCAGGATATAGGAGCTTTGTTGGCGAATCCTTCCAGATATTTCGAAATGATATACCAGGACAGAGGTGCCGAAATGATGAATGCCATTCCCAGGATAATCGAGTATTTCTTTAATAGAAGCGGATAGATCTCTTTCAGGGTAGCGCCGTTTACCTTGCGTAGTGCTATTTCACGATATCGCTGACGGATGTCGAACATGGACAATCCGAACAGTCCCAGGCAAGATATAAGAATGGCAATGATACTGAACAGGGAGTATATCTCGGCAGTTCGTTTGTCTTCCTGATACATGGTCGCTATCTCGTCTTCTAAAAAGCTGTATTCAAACTCACCTTCGCCCAGTATTTCATCGCGCAGCTTTTTCAGGAAGGCAATGGCTTCTTGCTTTTTTCCGGGAACGATTTGTGCCATCAACCGGTCTCTGTAGCTGCCCCGCGGATCTTCGTAAACGATAAAGAGCGGAGGAGTGGTTTTCGATAAATGGCCGATTTTGAAGTCCTTGATCACTCCGATAACCTGATATGGAGGATTCTTCTTCATTTCTTCGGATTTTGACAAGGACCACCACAATCTCCTTTCAGGCTGAATCAGGGCTGTTTCTATATTATCTATTTCCAGAAGTGATTTGGCCGATTCGTTGATGATCATTTTATAATCAGTCCATTGGTCGACAGAATCATTCCATAGGCGGCCTTCTTTTTAGCTGAAAGCCGAACAGTTCAATATATTTATTGCTCAGGCTGCTGTAAATAACTTGCTTGAACTCGTCCCGCTGTGCATTCCGCACATTGATATAATTGTCATCCAGCTGATTCGGGTTCTCTCCATATTCCCAACGGATAAAGAGCGGGGAATGATCCATCTCTTCTTTGATGTAGGCCAGATTACTTTTCTCTCTCTGCTTCCGTCTCTCCCACTCTTCGTCTGATATATTTATATCATACGAAGAGCGTTCGGCGTATAACTGACATTGAATGATGTCCTTGGTGGTATAGTTCAGATCGGCAGACAGCATGAAGCGGACTTGCTTCGTGAAAAAGAGGGAAACAATAATAAGTACAAAGGTGATGATGTATTGAACGAATAAAAACAGCACACGGGATACGATGGAATGTCCTCCCGCATTTACCGAACGGATAGATACGGAAGGTGAAACGTAGTTGTATCTGATGAATGGATAAATAGAAGTCAATAATGGCAACAGAATCAGGATTCCTACGGATAATGTGGCACTAAATTCCGTATTGAGGTTTGCGGTATCCGGAGCACATGTTCCATCATGCCACCGGTTATTTCGATAATGCACCAGGATATGCATAGAGCCATGCCTGTCAGGATAAAGTTTTCAGTGAAAATCTGTGCGAATACATCCTTTGCGCCGGCACCATATACTTTTTTGACTCCAAACTCTCTGGCACGCTTGAGCATCATCACCGTATAGATGTTGATGAAATTGAACAAGCCGATTATCAACAAAGCAATGGTGACAACGGCAAGTACTAAGATATTATTGTAGTTGCCTTTCCGGATATTGTTATTATAAACGCGGACAGTCTTATCGAAATAGAAATCTTTTAATGGAAAGAACTGCAGGCGGGTCGGTGCATCCATATGGCACCTTAACTTCATAAACTTCTCGTTCTTGACGTTCAGTTTCTTAAAGTCCGTTCCGGGTATCAGTTGTACCAGACTATTGCTTAAACGCGACCATGAATGTTGCAATCGTTCGGATATAATAAGGTCGAAATCTAAAAGCTTTTTTCGTCGTCGGCTCTCCTATTACTCCCGTAACTGTGACGATGTCCCCCGTGCTGTAAGTCATTGTTTTCCCAATAGGATTCTCTTTTTCCAAACAATCTTTCAGCCAATCGCCGGGTGATGATGGCGTCATTCGGAGACTTCAGAGATGAAATGCCGGACACGGACGGATAGGGTAATATCTGCAGAAACACACTGTCGGTCACTACGGTTTTTACATTATATATCTGTTTCCCGACTGTAATCCTGTCTTCCGGAAAGTTAATCCATCGGGTACTTTTCAGGACAGACGGGTCGTTCAGCGGATCGATAAAGTTGGGGTCGTTATTCCTATCTTCATTACTGCTTATTGTCCGCCTTCCATCTTCGTACTCGATATATAGCAGATAGGTGTTTTCAAGGTCTTTGCAGAAATGATTTACGGTAACCTCCTGATGGATATACCGGAGGATGATAAGTACACAAGCCAGACTCAAGGCCAAGCCCAGTATATTGATGAATGTATATGTTCTGAAACGTGCCAGAGCCTTCCAGGCCAGCCTTATGGTTTTCATGTTTGTATGATTTTGAGTTTGATTCACCACGGAGTAACACAGAGTCTGATAGAGTTTTAACCTCTTGCTTATTAATATATTAAGAGAGAACCATCTCTGTGTAACCCTGTGCCATTCTGTGGTGAGTTCGATTCATTTTTATATTACTTAAGTATTAATTCTTCTGCCTCGCCAAAGGTATCATATCCCGTTGTAACGACATAATCTCCGGGCTCTAATCCTCCGGTAATTTCATATTGTTGCGGATTCTGGCGTCCGATGGTGATAGGCGTACGTACGGCCTTGGTTTTAGATGCATTGGCTTTGTAAATCCACTGTCCGCCGGTGGCCTGATAGAAGTTGCCGCGTGGGATGACGATGGCTTGTTCAGGCTGTCCCAATTCAATCTGGACACGGAAACTCTTACCTACACGTACGTTATCGGGCATTTCGCCGGTGAAGACCAGATCGACGTCGAACATGCGGTCTTTTACCTCGGGCACAACTTTTGTGATGCGAAGCGGATACTTTTTACCCTGATAGTTGACAGTAGCAGGCAGTCCGGTGGTAATGCGGTCGATGTAGTATTCGCTCAATGAAGTATGGATCTTATATTGATCGAGTACTTTGATTTCGGCGATACTTTCACTGGAGCCCACCTGCTGTCCTGGAGTAACTTTCACAAAGCTCAGCTGTCCGCTGATAGGTGCTTTTACTACCAGATTGCCCAGACGCTCTGTGGCCCGTTCATATTCTTACGCTCCCGCTCCATATCGGTTCGTATCAGATCTTTGCGGATGATGGTCACGGCCGAATCGTGGCGAAGACCTTCGCGTTGCAGTTCGGCATTCTTCACCTTGTAATTGTATTCGTCTTCCGACACTTCGAGTTGTGCTTTACTCTTGATGCCCATGCGGAATTCTTCTTTGTCCAACGTGAAACTTTTTTTCAGGCGTGCCAGTTCGTAATTGGTTTCCAGCGTCTGTTGTTTCAGGCTCAGGCTTTTCTGTTCCATTTCGATTTCTTTCTCCTGATAAGTGATGCGTTGCTTCTCCCAGTCGTCCCGCTGGTCTTCGATGCTACGCAGCAAGTCCGGATTCGAGAGGGTCAGAATCGTATCTCCTTTCTGGAGCAAACTGCCTTCCTCGGCTATGATACGCTCTACGCTTCCCGCTTCACGGGTGTTTACTTTAATGGTGAGAATAGGCTGTATCAATCCTTCCACATCGACGTATTCCATAAACTTGTCATCTTTGACTTCGGCTATCTGTATGTTTTCCGACTCGATGCGGAGCTTGCGTGGCCCGGCCGACAAAATGATGACGTAAACAAGGAAAGCGACAAATGCAATTCCTCCGGCTATGTAGAATTTATAGCGGATGTACCAGGGCTTCTTTTCAATTTTAATATCCATATTATTTTGTTTTTTCGATTTGCAGTTTATAATTCCGGTCAGTCTATCAGCAGGTCATAATTCTCGGTAAGCGGCGTTTTGCCTTCAAAGTCGAAAAGAGTAAGGCTGCGCAACGTGTAATACAGACTCCAGTAGTTGTAAAGAGCCGTTATGTAGTTGCGGCGTGCCTGGTCCTTCTCGGTGATGGAAGCGTTTAGATCGAGAATGGTAGACTTGCCCAGCAGATAAAGTTTGCGGGCCACGTCGCTGCGTCGTTGAGCTGTTTCATCGGTTCGCGCGGCTATTCTGACCCGCTGGGCCTGAAGATTAAATTGTTTCACCAGTTTGCGTATGTTTAGTTCGAAATCGGTCTTGTCTTGTTCCACCTGTGTGTACACAAGGTCGCGGTTGGAGCGTGCCACGCGCACTTTGCCCTTGCCCCGTCCCCAGTCGAGGATGGGTAGTGCTACACTCAGGCTGACGTACTGCTGGTCCAATGGCCTCTTGTAGGCGCTTCCCAGCTTGTCGGCAGTTTGTGTCAGGCCGAAACGCAGATAAATATCCGCTTTCAGTCCGGCATTGGCACGGGCGTATGACACGTTGCTTTCGCTCTCCAGTTTCCGGCGTATCATGTTTTGTATTTCCGGACTGTTTTCGTTGGCCAGTAATAAGGCTTCGTGCAGTTCTACACTGAAGTCGGGTACGTGGTCGTTGATTTTCACCTTGAGTTTCGTCACTCTGAATGCCCAGATACGAGCGTAGCTCCTGCATGCAGTTTTCCACTTCGATGCGGGCATTCATGCGGTTGGTTTCTTCGGTCAGTTTGTTCAGTTCCAGTTGCAGCATTTCGTTTTCGGTGATGGTACCGATGTTGTAGCGTCCCTGGGCATATTGATAGAGTGTGTCTGCGTTAGCATAATTGGTAGTGGCGGTTTCGTAATTGCTCTGTGCGGTGGCAAGGTTAAAGAATTTTTGAGTAGCACGCGTGGCTACCAGTTCCAGTGTTTCTACATACGATTTCTTTGCTTCCCGGTAGCGGACCGGTTCGATGCGGCGATCCCACTTCAGGCTGTTATATCCGAAGAGCGACTGACGATAGCCTATATTAATAGGTGAAGTCTGCCAGGCTGTCGTGTGGTCGCTGAAGATATCCATTCGTTGTGCTGCCGTTTCCACAAACAGTGAACCGCCGGTCCATGGAATGTTCTGTGTTAAATTCAGAGTAAGGTCGGTGCTGAGCATGTTTTGTTCTACAAACTTCACGGTTCCGTCTCCCAGTGTTACCTTATTGATAGCCCGGTTCAGGTTCGGGTCCGAGGTCAGGCTCAAGGCAGGCAGATAGTTCGCCCTGTAATATTTATAGTTCCAGTAGGCTGAGCGGAAACTGTGGCGTGCGGTTTGTGCGTCGGGTGACTGAAGCTTGGCAAGCTTTACGGTTTCGTCCAGCGAGAGCTCCATCGTGCGTTCCTGTGCAGTTGCCGGAAAGATATAACTGCATCCGGCAATGATAAGTATCGTTTTCAAGTTCATTGTGCATTTCTTTTTCTATAAACCATTCAAAAGCCGTGCCATACGTGTAATATTTTGTTTATTAGTAGTTTGCATCTTTATTCCCTATTGCTTTCGTGTGCATATACGCACAAAAATAGTGCGAATTAGCACACACAACACATGGATATAATATGTACCTTTGCCCTCAGGCTAAAGGTAAGTGAATATATCCGGCTTACTTTAGCATCATTACATGGTAAGATAAGATGTAGGAGATGTATAACCGGTACACGACGAGTTGTACAACTGGTGCATGACGAGATGTACAACTGGTACACGACGAGTTGTACAACTGGTATATCTTATCCTTTAAAGGAAAGTAAATTAGCTCGTAATATAACATGGAACAGCTTGGAAAAATATTAATTGTAGACGATAACGAGGATGTGTTGTTCGCCCTCAATCTATTGCTCGAACCTTATACTGAGAAGATTAAGGTGGCTACTACTCCCCGATCGCATCGAATACTTCATGACTACGTTCGGTCCGGACATCATTTTGCTCGATATGAACTTCAGTCGTGATGCCATCAGTGGGCAGGAAGGATTAGAGAGTCTGGAACAGATTCTGAAGATCGATCCGCAGGCCATTGTGATTTTTATGACGGCTTATGCCGATACGGACAAGGCTGTGCGTGCCATCAAAGCAGGTGCAACGGACTTTATCCCCAAACCATGGGAAAAAGAGAAACTGCTGGCTACACTCTCTTCGGGCATGAAACTCCGGCAGTCACGTCATGAAGTGAATATGCTGAAGGAGCAGGTAGAAGTGCTGAGCGGACAGGGTGGACCCGAAAATGAGATTATCGGTGAATCGGAGGCTATGCAAGAGGTGTTTTCAACCATCAACAAGTTAAGCGAGACGGATGCCAATATCCTGATTCTGGGTGAAAACGGTACCGGAAAAGATGTGATTGCCCGCTTGCTGTACCGTTGTTCTCCCCGATACGGTAAACCGTTTGTAACGATCGACCTGGGCAGTATTCCCGAACAGTTGTTCGAAAGCGAATTATTCGGATACGAGAAAGGTGCTTTCACCGACGCACGCAAAGCAAAGGCGGGACGCATGGAAGTGGCGACAGGGGGTACTCTGTTTCTGGATGAAATAGGTAACCTTTCGCTCCCTATGCAATCGAAACTGCTCACTGCGATAGAGAAAAGGCAGATCAGCCGGTTAGGCTCTACTCAGTCGGTACCTATCGATGTCCGCCTGATCTGTGCGACGAATGCCGATATCAGGGCAATGGTGGATGAAGGTAACTTCCGTCAGGATCTGCTCTATCGCATCAATACGATAGAAATTCATATTCCTCCTCTACGGGAGCGTGGTAACGATGTCATTCTGCTGGCCGAGTTCTTTTTAGAGCGCTATGCCCGCAAATATAAGAAGGAGATGCACGGGCTGACGCGCGAGGCAAAGAATAAGTTACTGAAGTATAACTGGCCGGGCAATGTACGCGAGTTGCAACATACCATAGAGCGTGCCGTGATTTTGGGTGACGGCTCCCTGCTGAAGCCTGAAAACTTTCTTTTCCACTCTTCTGTCCGGCAAAAAGAAAGAGGAAGAGGTACTCAATCTGAATTGCTGGAACGGCAAGCGGTAGAGAAAGCCATGCGGCTGAGCGAGGGGAACATCACCCGGGCAGCCGAGTATCTTGGTATCACCCGTTTCGCTCTTTATCGCAAACTTGAAAAACTGGGCTTATGAAACGCTATTCCATCAGTGTGGTGCTGCACATTCTATTGTTGGTGGTGCTCTCCATCGGAGGATACTTGCTGTTCTGTTACGAATTATGGTTCAGCACTCTGATTGTGGGCATCCTGCTGATCGCTACAGGCGTTCATCTCTATTCCATCCAGATGAAATTGGCAGGCATGATGAGACGACTGACAGACTGCATCCGCTTCAATGACATGACGCAGAACTTTCAGCCGCCGTTTAAAAGCAAGATGATGGTTGAACTGGCGGACGAACTTTCTCAGACGCTTAGGTTGTTCCGTGGACGCCTGCTCGAGGAAGAGATCAAGCACCAGTATTACGAGAACCTTTTAAATAAGGTAGATACGGCTGTGGTGGTGACTGACCGTTCGGGCCGGGTGGAATGGATGAACCGTGCGGCCGTGGCACTGGTCGGACAAGAATCCCGGTTGCCTCAGGAGTGGCTGACCACCTCCTGGAACGAGACGCAGGTGGTACGTATCCGGCAGCAAGGAGCCTCGGTAGAGATGGCGGTATCATGTACTTTGTTTGCCGCAAAAATAAGGAAAGGCTGTTGGTCAGCCTGAAAAACATCCATTCCGTACTGGAACGAAATGAAATGGAAGCCTGGCAAAAGCTGATACGTGTATTGACGCATGAAATAATGAATTCTATCACTCCTATCATTTCATTATCCGAAACATTGAGTGAACGCGGAATACCCGAACGGCTCAGTGAGAAAGAATACGGAGTGATGTTGCAAGCCATGCAGACCATCCATCGGAGAAGTAAAGGGCTGCTCGGTTTTGTGGAAAACTACCGTCGGTTGACTCGTATCCCCACTCCTGCCTGCACATCGGTAGCGGTGGACGAACTCTTTTCCGACCTAAGGAAACTCTTCCCTGATTCGTTCATTCATTTTGCGGCAACACACAGGGGGGCCACTCTGTACATTGATCGTGCCCAGATAGAGCAGGTGCTGATCAATCTGATTAAAAATGCCAAAGAGTCCTGCGGACAAAATACTGCACCGCAGATAGAAGTAGAGTTGGAACAGGTCCCCGGAAAAGTTTGCAGTCTCACGGTGCGTGACAACGGCGAAGGCATTCTTCCGGAAGTGATAGACAAAGTATTTGTTCCGTTCTTTACGACCAAGCCATCGGGATCCGGCATCGGACTCAGTTTATGTAAGCAGATCATGAATCTGCATGGCGGCACCATTACAGTCTCCTCAGAGATAGGGAAAGGAAGCTGCTTTACACTGATGTTTCCGGGAAGATAGGGGCTGTTAACCCCTATCCAATCCGCTCATGTCCGGATTGAGTTCTTTTACTGCGTCGCGCACTTCTTTCTTGGTGGCTTCGCTGTAGGTTCCGGTTTGCTGTACGGGAACTTTGTCTTTAAGCACTTTTTCAGCCTTTTTTTGTTCTTCTGATGAAGTTTTCTCTTTTTCGGTATTCATAAGTCCGATCTCCTTTCTTTTTATTAATAATGATATAAACGCCATTACAGATGGTTGGTTCACTATGTTTTAGTTATTTTCTGTTTCTAATTCTTTGATTTCTTTGTTGAGGAACACCGATAATATGGTTCTTACGACGACAATACCTCCCAGAATAATCAGTTCGTTCATTGTAGGTTCCAATACCGTTTTCAATATGTCCGAAGCGATAAGGAACTCCAGCCCCAATAGCAGGTAAGTGCCGAACACGGCTCTCAACTTTCGGATATTGGTCGGGGTGTAAGCTCCGGTTACTCTCTTCAGTTCATTGATAATGAAAGAAATAATGGCAATAAGCGCGCCATAAGTTACGATCAGCAAACTGATGACGCTGATGATAGTAGCAAGTAGATTTAAAAATTGTGTAAGCATAAGAGTTGTTATTTGGGTAGTGGATAAAGTGGGTTACCTGTTTCGTCTATTTCGGTCCAGTCCTTTACGCTGACAGAGGGAATGGAAACAGAACTGTCTATAAACAAGGCTATGCCGGCAAGGGCAATAAGCCGTATCGGTTTGGGAGTTTTCAATCTCATGACATTCGTTTTTAATGGTGATATTTCTGTATTATACATTTGAAACGGCATTTAGTTCACTGCTTTCGGAAATATAACTTGAAATACCGCTTTAAAATCTATCTAATAGTATCAAACTTCATTAACACGGAGAACTTTTTCTATTTTTTATTGTCTTTATAGCATAATTTTAGAACATTGGTCTTTATAGCATTACCGGCCAGCCGGCAACAAATATGTATGACGACTGAGTGAAGAATGGAAGACCGTGCAGACAATGTGTATGATGATACCAAAAAAGAAATCTGCCGGGCAACAAAAAGTCAAAGGAGAAGAAGTCAAGGATAATGTAACTGTTCTCTGTCGTTTGTTTGAAAAGAGTCCCGATTCCATCAGAAGAGAATGCAGACAATAAAGACAAAAAAACGTTCCTCCACTTTACTTGCAACAAATATGATGACGACTGAGTGAAGAGATGGAAGACCGTGCAGACTACCTAAAAAGAAATCTGCCGGGCAACAAAAAGTCAAAGGAGAAGAAGCTCAAGGAGATAGATGAAGTAGTAAAAGAGGATCTTGAGTAACGGTAATCCTCTTTTTTTATTTCATATTCACGGACAGGGTGTTAAAAAATAAATATCAAAAAAACGTTCCTCCACTATTGTATATTAAAAATAGTCCCTATCTTTGCACGCTTTTGAAAGGAACTCCCTATAAAACGGGGTGTAGCGCAGTCCGGTTAGCGCACCTGCTTTGGGAGCAGGGGGTCGGGTTCGAATCCCGCTACCCCGACAAAGAAAAAGGAAGTTCTCTTTTTACAAGTATTTCGGGGTGTAGCGCAGTCCGGTTAGCGCACCAGCTTTGGGAGCTGGGGGTTCGAATTACCCCGACAAAGAAAATGCTGATATTTAAGTTTTAGAACTTGATTATTGGCATTTTTTTTTCTGCTAATAGTCATTAAAAAAAAAGAGTTTAATTGCATTATTTGGATGAATTTTGGGCATTTCGGATGCCGAATCATGCAAAAATCATGCAAATCTTGGAGTATATTAAAATTGTATTTCGACAAACGTGTGAATAGGAAAGATGGAAAGTTTCCTCTTAAAATTAATGTCACACACAAAAGGCAGCAGGCCTTAATCAATCTTGGTGTTTTATTATCTCCAGATCAGTGGGATTCCACAAAAGGAAAGGTGATCAATGGTCCTAACAAGTCATTCCTTAATGGCTATATCTCCCAGCGAGTGCATTGTGCTGAAACGGAATTATTGAATTTAAGGATTGCCGGAAAGTTGGACTTAATGACAGGAAAACAGTTCAAGGAGCATCTTCAACGAATATTATTGAGGGGAAAATTAGAGGAGAAACAGGAAGAAACTGGATGTTCTTTTGTGCAGTATTATACAAGGTTTGTGGAAGGAAAGAAAAATCCCCAAACGAAGGCAGTCTACCAATATACACTTGATCGCATATGTCGTTTTGTGGATGTACCAGATAAGTTTAGATTTGAAGATGTGACCTATGCTTGGCTAAAGAGTTTTGAGATTCATCTTTCAGAGACCTCTAAAGTTAACTCGATTAGTATTCAACATGAGAAATATCCGAGCTGTATTTAATGATGCTCTTAATACTGAAACTATTTCATGTTATCCATTTAGGAGAATTTTAAAATAAAACAAGAGGCAACTGCAAAAGGGCATTGACTCCAGAGGAACTTGTGACTCTAAGAGATTATCCTTGCGAAAAAAGAGCATCAGAAGCAATATGTTGATATTTTTATGTTAATTTTCTATCTTGTAGGCATAAATACTGTTGATTTATGTCGTTTGGAGAAAATTAGAAACGGCAGAATTGAATATCGAAGGGCTAAGACTAAGAAAATATACAATATAAAAGTAGAACCCGAAGCAGCCGAGATAATCGAACGATACAAAGGAAGTAAGTATTTATCCACTTAATATTCTTGAGCGTTACTCCAAGAATTATAAAGATTACGCTCACAGACTTAATGAAAACCTCCAAGAGATCGGAAGTGTTGAACTAGTAGAAAAGGTGATTAATGGTAAAAGAAGACGAGTAAAAAAACGCTTTCCCTTATTTCCAGAGCTAACGGTTTATTGGGCAAGCGTCATACATGGGCGACAATAGCACATAAAATAGGAGTGTCAAAAGATGTTATTTCATTGGCCCTTGGTCATGAATTTGGGGTAAAACTACAAGTATTTATATCGATTATGATATGGAGAAAGTGGACAAAGCCAACCGACAGGTGCTTGATTATTTAAAGAGAACTTGAAATGAAATACTGTTGAAGAAAAGAATAATATTGCCTACGTTTCCCAACGTAGGCAATATATACTGAATACTAAGCATGAGAGTTTTTTTAGTCCTTGCTCTAAGAAATAGATTTTTAACTAAACTTCGCTTCATGCGATGTAGTGGAGAGGGATATATATATTTGAAGCAAACTCCCTCTCTTTGGTTGATACACACTGGATTTATAATAGAGGGATAAGTCTTGTTTCACAACAATCTAATAAATTATTACTTGCGTGTTCCCGGCCATCTA
>VOFI01002043.1_pt1 | contig 16836 bp, 35 predicted proteins | sample 5384131 | NCBI WGS metagenome assembly VOFI01 (sample SAMN12384728, study PRJNA508395) | human gut metagenome | isolation source: healthy gut H | host: Homo sapiens
GGCCTCATATATATGAATTTATTAATAATTTAATAGGGCCGTAATGGCTTTATTTTACGTTTCTTCGCCTCCGGGAAATCATTCAACTCCTGTTATTCAGGGCATTTGTACGATAAAGCATCTGTCTCCGGAGCATGGGTAATTACAAGGGGCAGCTTCGCGACTCCTCGTGCCGCCTGCGGAGGCTAACGCGCGCAGCCCAGGGCTGCGGGAATCTCTCCCTCGCGGATTTCAGCGCTGTCGCCGTAATCAGGCTTGTTGATATCCATGATTCCGATATCGCCTCAGGATTGCTATCTGCACCGGGCCTCCGTGGACATTCGAGGTACTTATCGGTGATTTCTTTGGCCTTCTCTCTGCATTCTCAGGTGTCATCGGACGCATGCTGACTACCATCGGTCCTTCAAATACCCCTGCGCTCACAGGCGATGTTCGTCTTGTATACATGGGCACATTGCAGCCCATCGCAATATGGCGCACGCTTCAATTCCGGCCTCGCCGAGACGCTTCCATAGCGAGGAGAAGCTGCAGCCAATCAGGAACCCGGAAAATCATCCTCCCAGTAGGAAGATGCATCGGTACACATTCTCTTCACGTCTGAAGCTCCGTACAATCATGTAGATGAAATATCTTGGGATGTCCGTTCTGATATTAGAGGCCTTGCTCACCATCTCATGAACATCCGGAGTTCCTTCCACCGCTTCAGGATCGGACATGGTTTCCGGATTCTGCTGGCAAATTCTAAATCTTCTGTTCCAGCATATTTGCCCACTCGGCAGAATAACCAGGTTGGCCTGTGCGTATACTACCGCGCATTCACCTGCCGTCGGGTGATCAATTTCTCCGGAACGTATCAGTTTCCAAGATCTCTTCCGCGACGTCTTGCTGTAGTCTATGGTGGGTATCTTCACCTTACTCGTTTGATTTTAAATAGATTATTCCTAAGCGCAGCCCTGTTCTCCTCTCTTCCTGAAGCTCGACAATAAATTCCTCTCCGTCAAATCCGGAACCTTATACGTTCCGGCGCTTCCCCAGTACTTGGACGCCTCGTGGGCGACCAGCGCCGCCTGGATAACCGCATGCCCGCTCAGCGGCAGGCTCCGGCGCGTGATGATAACGCTACTCACTGACTTCACATGCCTTGAATTGTCCACCTGTGCCACGATGGCCGCTAATTCCTGCAATGCACTCCTCGACTGGATAGAGCACTTACGGAGATTTTACCTTATATCCCCCACCAGCCTGGACTGGGCCGCTTGCATCCACGGAAATAACGCTTGCAATCTTTGGCATAACTTTCACCTGGCCTGTCTGAGGCATTTGATGCTCTGCCATGCATAATGATTGTGGCTGCTCCATGCTGAGACATGAACCTGGATTGCTCGCGTGCAGCGATTCCATCGGTAATAATATCGCCGCCAGAATATGCTGTCATACGTGGTCCGACTCATTGGTGAACGCATACGTTGCGCTCGGCGAAAGCGCAAATATCACCTGGGGTTCCGCAATGGCATTGTTTTCTCGGTATTGGGGGCAATCTGTCTCCTGCCCCGGTTTTCTTCCTTCCACTTACTTCCCGCCTACCCTGGTTCAGGTTTGTGATCTCTCCACTTAGTTCCGCTTTTCAACGGCGATTTTAAACGCCCTGATTTTCTTATTGATTTCAGGACTGATTTCATTGCCGAATTCAACACACTACGGAGCAGTCGCCTGGATACAAGGTATCTCCACCTCGCTCATTTTTTTTCCTTCAAAACGGTAACAAGCCGCTGTACAGGCTTGTTACCACCACTTACTGTCAATTCATTATCCAAAGATGGTCAGAATCTTCGGAAGCGCCATGATACCTGGAATATCCTGTCAGAAGGACAACGCCAAGTCCAGAACAATCAGAACCATCGGGTGCTTATAATTTTCTCCCACAATATCTTTTCTCCTGCTGGCCAGAAGGATGGTCAGAAGAGTCAGAGGAAGAATCAGGCATTTACGGAACCTGCCAGTACCAGCAGAGTTGCAGGCTGGCCCCTAATAAAGTCATAATTACGGTAGAAACGGCAATAAATCCGATAACGAACCATTTTTCATTTTCCATGGTAAATGGATGCAGTGTCTTTAAGAAGGAACGGAAGTATAAGCCGCACCGATAATAGACGTACATGCCGCAAAGAAAATAACAAGGCCGAAAATCTTATAGCCGATCACGCCTGCGTGCCTGCCTGGAATGCTGCTGCGGGAGGACTGGCTACCCATGCATCGCTTCCCACAACTTGCGGCATAGCCACAACGCCCAGAACAGCAAGGAATAAAAGATTCTCATGGTGCCTGACACAGTAATTCCCATAAGAACGGATCTGCGCACTTCCGGAAGATCCTGGGTCCCCGAAAGCCTGGGTGCGTCGAGAAGACGGTGGGCGCCGGAGAAAGTAATATATCCGCGCAGCTTCCGCCGAGCAGTGTAATCATCGGGAATACCAGTCCCGGAGCTTCTTGGAAAACTTGAAGACGCTTGTCACTGCCTCGCCAACCGGGGCTTTGATTTGAATGCCACAAAAGAGTACCACAAGAATCATAATGCTTCCCAGATACTTTGTCATCTTATCCATACCGGATTTGGCATCCTTGGACAGGAAAATCAGGATGCCGATGGCTCCGCCGATAATCGTGCCGGCCTTGACCGGAAGTCCGAACATTACGTTCAGTCCCGTGGCGGCTCCGCCCACGTTTCCAATATTAAATACCAGGCCGCCGAGGGCAACCAGGAACGCGATAAAATAACCGAGTCCCGGCAGAACCTTGTTGGCAATATCCTGGCCGCGCATACCGGACACACCGATAATCGACCAGGATGTTTAACTGCGTCGTGACATCCAGAAGGATGGTGCAGATGATAACCATTGCAAAAATTGAACCGTACTGGCCTGTAAAAGTGGCTGTCTGTGTCAGAAAGCCGGGTCCGATAGCCGATGTCGCCATCAGGAACGCTGCTCCCAAAAGGACCGTCATATTATTCTTTTTTCTTCTCTCCCATATATATCTCCTTCATTGTGAATACTGTCTAAGGTTTTCCCATTCCCATTAAAACAGATTTTTTAATACTTACACCCTCCGCGATCAGAGTTTCGCGGATATTTTTACAAACTCAAGAGCTTTTGGATTGTCACCGTGAACACAGATGGAGTCAACCTTGATATTAATGTCGTTTTCCGTTAATGCCTCCACTTTCCTTCTTTTACCATTCTGACTGCGTTTAATAGCCAGGTCTTTTATCCTGATAACTGAACCTTCCAGTTTTTCACCGGATACCAGAGTTCCGTCGTCATTGTACCCTGTTCGGTAAATATCTTCACTGGTTGCCTTGGAGCGAAACCGCTTCGGCTGTTTTCGATAATGTTTTGAGCCTGCCGGTCCCATGAAAAATGATATCCTTATCTACTTCATAAACCGCCTCGCACATTGCCTTCGCCAGCTTTTCATCGACTGCCGCCATATTATAGAAGCCCGTGCGGTTTTTACATGCTGAATTTTCACACCGTGGCTGTCTGTAAGTAACTTTTAAAGCCCCCATTGATACTTCACATACGCCTTTGCTTTCACTCCGGGTAACTACGCATATTCTATTTCCGAATCCCATCAAATCAGGAAATCCGGGATGCGCCTACGGCAACGCCGTTATCCTTCGCAACGGCAACCGTCTTTTCCATTACACCGGATCGCCTGCGTGCCAGCCGCATGCAACGTTTTCAGGATGATACATACTTGAGAATTTCCGCATCCATACCGATCGTATAATTGCCGAAGCTCTCCCAAATCACTGTTCAAATCCACATAATACATAGTCTTTTCCTCCTTACCCTTCACTGTTTATTTGCCCTCGAACCATATGTAGTTCTGACAGTACTATTTTATCTGACTTTAATATTTTTTTCAATATTTATTTCTTGATTATTTTTATTTTTTATGGCTAATTACGCAAAAATCGTGCAAAAACGCACGATTTTTGCGTGCGTTTTGCACGATGTGACTTTTTGCACGGTTTATGGTTCACTGCTCTTTTATTCCTCCCTCTCCATCTTCCCTTTTTGATAGAAAACAGGTCGTTCCCAGGAGAGCGGCGGCTTTGGTCAGATTATTATTATTACTGATTTTGAGCGCCTGATTCATATATAATTTTTTTCCAGCACTAAAAACCTCCTGTTCCAGACTGATTGACCTTTCTCCAAATCTTTCAACAATAACAGTTCCCATGTCCGCCGGTCCGTTTTTTCAACTCACGTCAGTTCACGTGTTTCTCCAGGACATTCCCCCGGCTGAACAGGAAGCAGCGTTCAAAGATATTCTTAAGCTCCCGGACGTTCCCCTTCCAGTCATATAAAATCAGCTCCCTCATAAAATCCGGCTCTACCCTCTCAATGTTTTTTTTGGCAAAGGATTTTTTATAGTAGTCCAGATAGTAATCACAAAGTGCAGGGATATCTTCCGCGCACGCGCCCGGAGCGGAGGAATTACAATCTGCATCACATTGAGGCGGGTAGAACAAATCCTCACGGAACTGGCCCTTGCGCAATCGCCCCTCCAGATTCCGGTTGGTCGCGGCAATCACCCGTACATCCAGCTCGATATCTTCCAGACCGCCGATTCGTTTGTATTTCCGGTCGTCCAGAAAAGTCAAGCTTTGTCTGCATGGCAAGAGGCAGTTCTCCGATTTCATCCAGGAAGATTTGTTCCGCTGTTAGCCAGCTCTTATCAGCCCTTTCTTTCGTCTTCAGCGCTCCTGCAATGCGCCCTTCTCGTAACCGGAACAGCTCACTTTCCAGGAGATTTTCAGGGATTGCCCCGGCAGTTGATTCTGACCATCAGATTTTTCTCCTGTCACTGCAGTCATGAATCTGTCTGGCCACCACCTCTTTTCCGGTCCCTGCTTCTGATCAGGACATTGACAGAGGAATTTTCACCAGCACCTTGATCTGGGAGCGGATCTGGCAGACAGCTCACTGATTCCGGTAAAATCCTGGGATTTTCCTTCAAAAATTCCAGAGAATCACGGCGCTTCATCTGCTCCAGACATCTTTTTATAATAAAATCGATTTCATCCACATCAAACGGTTTCAGAACATAATCGTAGGCCCTCTTTTTGGTCGCCTCCACTGCCTGGGATACGGAGCCGTAGGCCGTCATCAAAATGACCTGATATCCTCATCCATATTTTTGAAGGTGGCAATCTCATCCATACTCCACGCTATGCTCCAGAAGATTATCCAGGATCACGACATTCGGGTGGAATTTCTTTACACCTACGGCCTCCCCTATGGTCCCGGCCGATTTGCGTCATATCCCCTGTCCTTCAGCCCTTCCTCCAGTGTAACGGATCAGAAATTCATCATCCACGACTAATATTTTCTTCATAATCTTCCACCCTCCTGTAAAATGACAGCCTTTACGCAGGTCCCTCCCGCAGGAACTGACCATTCCATCAGGCCGCCGTTTTGTTCCACCAGCTTTACAATAGCAAGACTAATTCCAATTCCGTTAATGCCTTTGTGTAGAACGGCTCCATGGCGCGCGTCAGTTCTTCCCGCGACATCCCTTTTCCGTTGTCCTGAAACTCAATCAGAGCCTTGTTCCCGCCTCTTCCTGATATCCTGATTCTCCCCTCAATGCCGGGAATAAACATTTAATGCTGTTGCTGATCAGGTTGTGCACCATATGGCCCATTCTCTCATTCAGATAGCCCGTCAGTCCTTCCTCTACCGCGGTTTCCATCAACATGACACCCTGTCCCTCCGCCCCCCTTGGAATAAATCATCGCAATCTCAATTAATGACTTTTTCAAAGGATATCAATCTTTGGGGATTCCTTCTTTACGGAAAGAGTAAAGATTCATAATCAGAGTGGTCACCTGTCAACCTCTTTAATCATGCTCTCGCATAGCATTTTGTCACTTCTTTGGCTGCTCTTCCCTTTAAAAGCTGTATCCCTGAACGTATCCCTGCAATCGGGTTTTTATCTCATGGGCAAGTTGTCGCCGATATTTTGCTGGTATACTCCATCTTAGTATAGTTATCCATGTTACGGAGCAGGCTCAAATGTAACAGCCAGCTGGCCTATTTCGTCTTTTTTTTCACCGATTCGAACCGGTAGCTCCTGTAGTTTCCCTTATTTTTGTTTATTTCCCCGGCACGTACTGCTCATACTGCGGATTGGCCTTGTAATGTTATGGGAAATAAAATACTGGCCTGTATGATGATAAGAAGGGATGCGATGGCCCCTGATGACGACATATTTTGTTTTTCCAGAATTTCTTCCTCAAACATATTTTCGTCTATCAGAAATTCCAGTTTCCATCCCAGCTTGTTCGCGCCCTCATTCGTTGTGCCACCGTCTTATCCTGAACAGAGCTGTCTTCATAAGTAATAACCTGACCGTCCTTATCCGTAATCCCGGACATAGCCTCTCCCATAATAAATTTGTATTTATCTTTCAGTCCTTCTCGCTCAGACATTTTAGCCGGACAAACATCAACATCCCTGTTTATTTTCCTCAAACATGTAGACGGGGTTTCTGTTATTCTCTGCATCAAAAACTGCTTGTAATAGAGATTACCCCAAAACCATTAGATTACGACAATTCCGACAAATAAAAACGGGACCAGGATTTCGTTCTCTATCTGAAAAAACCATTTTGACAGCCTGTCGGTCAAATTTTTTCATTCTTCAGCCCCCCTTTCAGCGTAACAGTTCCTGATTAAGAATACTGCATCCGGCTAATGTGGCCCCGCGCGATGGAGCCGGATGCTCGCTTCCACTACCTTTCGCACGGCCCCGCGCAGCAACGCGCAGACCTGTCTGATTCCGTTACCCTTTAGCGCCTGTTTTCCTCTGGAAAACGTGAATTACAAGGTATGCCAGAACAGAACAGGCTGTGGCCGGGAAGGCCCAGTATACCCTTGCATTCCTGCCCATAACAGAGCCGCACAGATTAAGCCCACGATAATGAACCGTAGGCCCCTGGCCTTGTTCCTCTCTGGATATAACAGCGCCCCGTAGATTAAAGGCGTAAAAATCACTGCAAAACCCCCATAGTATCGGCGCCGAAAAAGAGAATATCCCTCAGGGGGATCTTGTGGGACAGTATTAGAGCCAGGGTACCTCCGATGAATATAAACCACTTGGCGCGCCCCAGCAGCTTGTCCTCCTTCTATCCCATTCTTCCCGAACTGCCCCGCCACATCATAAGACAGCATGGAGCCTATCAGCAAAAGCTGCGAAATTGTCGTAGAAAGGCACGTCTGATTACGCTGAGCGGAAAAAACGCTGAATCTGCTTTGAAGCAGATAGTTTACCGCATAAACAAAATATTTCATCCGTATCATGAAAGGTGTCAAGACGCGGAAAAAGAATTTAAGCCCCAGCCCCTATCTGAGGCGCAAATAGAACAGAGCCAGAAAAACAATCGCACACAGCAGCATTTTTTCTAGCCGCCTTTATCTTTTGCAGCGACAATCTGATCATGTACTGGGGATTTGTCGCCAGTCCCATGCCCCAGCCGAAAACATGGAGATACATAAGGGGGGAATAGTCCCGGAACAATCCCGGTTCCACCGCCACCTGGCTTTCAGTGTTTCTCTCGCCACAGTGCTGTCCGATAAAAGCCATGTGCCTTCCACTTTCCTGACTATAACAAAATAAATCACGCCTACGCTGAGCGCCAGCATCACCAGATTACAGGTATTCGTCTTGATAAATCGAGTTAAAGCTGCTGAACGTGGAATATAATATAAAGAGATAGACCAGAAAAACGCTACCTTATAATTTAATATTAAGCAGATTGAGGCGGCAATGCCAAATCTTTTAATCTGCATGACAAGGTAAAGCACATAACCGCATTGACATCAGCAGGGGGAGGCAACTGAAGGCCCTGGGAGCCATAACGGTTCCGAATCAGCTGTGGAATCGCGATATCGTTGCCGCAAGCCGGTTGCTGATTGCATACAGCATCAGCGCCCTGATACAAACCATTTGAATTACCGACATGGAAATTACAGCCACCCTGTTCTGATAGACATTTCCGTATAACCTGAGAATTGTGGCTGCTGGAACCAGGTTCCCGCCAAAAGTAAAAAACAGGCGGCAAAGCCCGATTTTTTCTCTCTCCGACAAAGAATTTGGAGATAGAATCACTCTCCCCGAAGGAAGACTTTCCAATAAATAAATTGCCAGCGAATATACGCCAAAATAAACCAGATACATAAATGTTTACCTATTTTTCCCCGTTTTTCCGACGAATTCTATTCCGGTCCGGCATCCTCCATTTGGAATCCGGTCCCATTCTTCACAACTTTTATAAAATCCATAACGGCCCCGGCCCGGAACCTGTCTTTTTCCGCGTCCGTCACGATAACGCTCCCGGCTCCATTCCGGTAAGCCTGATGTACGACACGTTTCTCACAAGCCTCTCAAACTCTTCCTCCCCGCAGCGGTAAACCGTCATGGGTGGGGCCTGTCTCCCTGCCTCCCCTCTGATCCAGTACGTGCAATGCCAGTGCCTGTTCTGCCCTCCAAAACGGACGAAGCCTTTCATATTCCAGGCTTTTTCATAAGCGTAAGACCGACCGGTGGGGTTTGGCCCGCTGCCGACCGGTCCCTGGCCCAGTATCTCTTCCATATGCCTGGGAGATATACGCCGAGACCGACCTTCCATGGGTTCCTGGTAATAATCCGCACCATATTATAGAGAAACCGCTTCCGCTGATCCGGAATTGTAATCATATCCCCATCCTTTGAGACATCAAGGCTGTAGATCGTCCTGACCGTCTCCCCGCCTGGTGCGGACCGTGCAAAAGCTTTTGAAAATGCGCGCTCGCCCTTCAAAGTGCCGCTGCCAGTTTCATCTTTTTCCACGTCCAGGTTTGAAATAACAGAAGCGGTTGTAAAGTCGTTCCAGCGGCATGCTGATTTTTCTGTTCAGCATCCTTGTATTCATACGTTTTGTGCACGCTTTTCTCGATGGAAATGAGACCTCGCCGCCGCGGTAGCATCTCGCCTCCATGGCCATAGCCAGATCCGTAGCCCGCCGGAACGCGGAGATAAACAGAGGCACGAGGAGCGGAATCATGTTCTTCGCTCTCTGAATGATATTTCCGCTTTTCAAAATCAGCGCCTCTTGCCATCTGCGCTTTCATAATTTTGTCCGTCTCCTCCACTAAAATCGGAATAAAGCGGAGGGCTATGGACATCATCATGGATACCTCATGTACCGGCAGTCCTATCTTCTTTAAAAATCCAAGGCTCTTTTTCCAGTCCGTCTGTCAGCTCATTAGGCGTGGTCGTCAGCGTCATAACCGATGAGCCCACCACCAGATAGATCAGCCTGACTCCCCATGAATCCGGCCGTCATTAATCCCTCCTTCGTCACCTTTAAAAACCACAGCTTAAAGACCACTTCACCCCGGGGTCAGAAATAAGTTAAAGCTGACACTGATTAAGCAGCAGGAAGATGATGGCCTTAAGTCCCCGCACCATGAACTTAAACGGACGTGATTTTGGCTCAGTCTGATCGCCATGGCCAGAAAAAGCGTGGCCACCAGATAAGCCCAGATGCTGTCTGCGACAAACAGGGAAATAATAAATACCATGGTTCCGAACAGCTTTGTCCTCGGGTCCATCCGGTGAAGTACGGAATCCACCGGATAATACTGCCCCAGTGTAATATCTCTTAACATAATGTCTCCCTGTCCGCGGCTTCCGTCACCGCAGGCCGCCTGTCCTTCCTTTTTTAACAGCGCAAGGATCTCGTCGTCTCGCTTCCTCCACCGTCGTAATATTATTGTCAATGGGAACTCCATGATCCCGCAGCGTATGCACCACATAGGTGATCTGCGGGGCGGCCAGACCGATGGCCTCCAGTTCCCTGTAATGGCTTAAATACTTCCTTCGGCGTGTCGTCGAACACCTTCTCCCCGTGGTTCATCACGAGAATACGGTCCACGTATTTTGCGATGTCCTCCATGCTGTGGGACACCAGGATGATCGTCATCTTTTTCTCATGATGAAGACGTTCAATCTGATCCAGGATCTCATCGCGTCCCCTGCGGATCCAGTCCGCCGTAGGCTCGTCCAGAATCAGCACCTCCGGCTCCATGGCCAGGACTCCCGCAATGGCGACGCGGCGCTTCTGGCCTCCAGAAAGCTCAAAGGGGGACTGCTTATAAAAGCTCTCGTCCAGGCCGGTTACCAGGTCAGAGCCTCCCTTGCCCGGGCTTCTGCCTCCTCCTTGGGACAATCCCTGGTTCTTCGGCCCAAAGCATACGTCGGTGAGCACATCCACCTCAAAAGCTGGTGCTCCGGATACTGGAACACCAGGCCCACACGGCTTCCACCAGCTCCTTCATGTCAAAGCCGTCGTCTGTATATATTCTTACCATTATAGAGGATAGATCGCCGCGTCGGCTTTTAATCAGCCCGTTTAAATGCTGGGTCAGCGTGGACTTCCCCGAACCGGTATGGCCGATAGTCCGATAAACTGGCCATCCTGGATCTCAGATTCACGTCTTAAGCGCCTGCTGTTCAAACGCGGTGCCCTGTCCGTAAACGTAATTTAAATGTTCTATCTTAATTGCCATATCCTCCATCTTTTCTTTTTTAACACGCTCTGCAAATATGGGAAGCAGATATTTCATCAGCTCCTCCAGCGTCAGAATCCCCATCCGGTAAATCCATGCCGCGGCTTCTGAAGCTCATAGGCCAGCTCCGTCACCTGGGGCACGTCCAGGCTGTATCGTTTCAGTTCCTTCCACCCGGGAAAACACCTCCCTGGGCGTTCCGTCCATGACCACCCGTCCGTCGTCCATGACGATAACCCGGTCGGCATGAATGACTTCTTCCATATAATGGTAATCAGAATTACGGTGATCCCTTCTGGCGGTTTAACTCATGGACGGTCTTTACCACTTCCCGGCGCCCGTTGGGATCCAGCATGGCGGTTGGCTCATCCATAACGATGCATTTGGGTTCTCATTGCCAACCCCTGCAATTGCAACCCTCTGCTTCTGTCCACCCGACAAACTTTTGGGGACTTCATGCGGTATGCCGTCATCCCCACCGCCTCAGGCTCTCGTCCACCCGTTTCCAGATCTCGTCGGTGGGAATCCCCATATTCTCCGGTCCGAATCCACGTCCTCCTCGACGATATTGCCGATAATCTGGTTATAGTACCCAACAGCCAGTTGGGACTTAATCCTCTCATTGTTTAAGCTGTATAATGATTAGGCATTGGTATGACGACACCTCCTAGGACCACTTTTGGCGTCCGTACGAAAGCCTGTCAGCCAGCCTGTCATTGCAGCCGTTCGATTTATGCAGGTTGAACTACTACTCACGTTCGTTTGATACCCAGGAGATTGAATCGGCAATGAGAAAGGCTGGAACCATGCAATTACATTTTCAGGAGGTACAGAAGAATGTACAATGCAGTAGGTATTGATGTTTCAAAGGGAAAGAGCACCGTTACAGTCCTGCAGCCTGGCGGCACTTGATCCGCAAACCCTTTTGACGTTTCCCACACATCCCAGAACCTGAATGAACTTGCTGCGTATCTGGCTCGTTGGATGGCGATACCAGAATCGTTATGGAATGTACGGGCAGATACCATGAGCCTATCCTGAAGGCTCTCTGAAGCCGGCTTGTTTGTCTCCGTAGTAAATCCTCATCTGATCAAAAAACTTCGGCAGCAACTCCCTGCAAAAGGTCAAATCAGACCCGACAGACGCCCGCAAAGATTGCACGCTATACTCTTGACAACTGGGCGGAACTGCGCCAATATTCAGGTATGGACAATACACGTAACTCAGTTAAAAACTTTAAACTCACAATTCAGCTTCTTCATGAAGCAGAAGGTTGCCGTGAAAGCAAACCTGATAGCACTGCTGGATAATACTTATCCCGGTGTCAATAAACTGTTCAACAGCCCTGCCCGTGAAGATGGCAGTGAAAAATGGGTCGATTACGCTTACTCATTCTGGCATGTGGACTGTGTCCGTAAAACCGGCGAAAAGCTTTTACAGTGCGCTATGAAGCTTTCTGCAGGAAACACCATTATATTTATCAGCCTTCCAAACCAGAAGAACTGTTTAACGCCTCTAAAGAGCTTGTTGCCGTGTTCCCAAAGGGACGTCCTATAAGCTTCTGATCCAGCAAGAGTATCCAGGCAGCTCAATCTTGCCTCTGCCCATATCGAACAGCTCCGCAGAGATGAATGCACTTTGCTTCCACGCTCCCCAGAATACGAGGTTGTCATGGGCATGTATGGCGTGGGCAAACTTACGGTCCCAGCTCATTGCTGAGATTGGCGATGTTTCAAGATTTACCCATCGGGGAGGCAATCACTGCTCCCGGTTTTGCAACAAAGGTGTGGAACCGGAGGCTCCGGACCCTGTTGGACCACCCTGCAGAATCAGGGGAACCTGTCTACCAGTTTCTGAACCGGAAGCGTTCCGAAGGAAAACCTTACTATGTGTACACTTGACTGCTGGTGCGAATAAGTTCCTCCCGCATCTACTACGGCAAGGGTAAAAAGCATCTGCGCAGTCTGGAACAAAACGAATAATCATTCCGTCTATTACGGCTTTCTTTTTGACCGGCTGATGAGGCGGTCTTAGAGTTATTGCCATAAAATCACTTCACAAAAATTTTCAAAAGTGCTTGACTTTTTTATTAGCAGGCTTTCAAAGGGCCGTAATTAATCAAAGTTGCTATCGTTAAAGAATAAAGGAAATAATCCACCACAGCGCAAAACAGGGTAAAAAAAACTTCAGCCACTTCTTATAAGGTATATTGCACATGGCAATGCCGGCCATCAGCTTTGCTCCAGCCGGTGTAACCATATTTGACAGCGAATCACCGAACTGAAAAGCCAGTACATTCACCTGGCGGTTTATCCCCAACAAGTCTCCAGCGGTATCATTAACGGCATCGTAACCGCAGCTTGTCCCGAGCCGGAGGAATTACGAAATTGATTACATCCTGGACGGCAAACATAGCACAGGCGGCAACTGTACGGGAAGGCCGTGAAGCAGGCTTGCCAGGGCATTATTATTGTATCAATGATGTTTGCTTCCGTAAGGATATTCGTCACTCCTTTACAAAGCCCCATAACAAGACCAACCCATAAAAGACTTTTCGTTCCTTCCACAAATTCATTGCATATCTGATTTCCGTTCAGGCCGCCGACCACTCCGGCCGTCACTGTCATAATCATAAACACCGCTCCCATTTCTGTAAGATAAAATCCCTGGTAAGAATCCCCCACACCATCGATACGATTCCAAGAATGAAAGTCAGCAGCACCAGCTTGTGCCGCATAGTCATAGGCGGAATATCGGATAAATCAAGAGCTGTCCGGTACTGGCTGTCAATTTCATACATCAGGCTTTCTCCGGATTTTTACGGATTTTATTTGCATAGGTGCAAAGCCATATCATGCTGACAATTTCAAATACAATGAAAGCAACCGCCCTGTAGCCGATTCCTGAAAACATGGGAAGCTCGGCAATCGTCTGAGGATACACCGACCGTATATGCATTCGTCATGCCGCCGCAGTACCCGATGGAGGATGAGCCAAGTACCAAATGCAGCAATCAGGAGAAGTCCCAGGCAAACCATATATAAGCGGCATAAATGCCAGAAATTCCTCACTGGTGGCGGCAAAAAGCGGGACAGCAGGCCAAATGTCAGGAGAATGGCAATCAAAAGCAATTTTCTTTTCCTGCAAATTTCCAATTAAATTTTTCAGGCCTATATCTATCGCCCCCGTCGCCTGAATAACCTGCAGAGCCCCGCCTACAATTAAAATAAAGAAAATTAAGTTCCCGGAGCTGGCAAGCCCATTAGGAACCGCCATGAAAAAAATCAAATATTTTTTATCGGATTCTGCGCCACATGACGGTAACTGTCCGGATCTACTATCGAATAGCCTGTTATCTCATTTTCAAAACGGTCAAATGAGCCTGCCGGCACCAAATAAGTCGCAATTGCCGCAATTACCAGAAATGCAACCAGTATGAGCATCCATTAATAGCTTTTACCCATTTCGGTACGGTTTTCCCCTTTTCTTGTACATATCTTCCCCTTCTTTCAAAATTATCAACAGCCTGCTCCTGCAGCAGAGGCGGAAGCAGAACAGGGCCGCCTTAGTCAAAACCGGCAGCTCCGTTTACTGATATAAAACAGCTTACATATACCCCTATAAGCATCATGATTCCGCGCATCCCAAGCATTCCCACCAGGCTGAGAAGAATCGGCAGCCCCAAAGATGCGACCTGTATTTCGGATTTGTCCCTGCTACAGAACAATTCTTGCATAATGTCCTACTAACGTTCCCATCAGCATACAGGGTACAACCAGAATCGTTGCCTGAGCCGCATTAATTGTTCCGGCCGCATATAAATTCGCCGCCGTAGCCGCTCCCGCCGCTTTTGCAAAAAACGCCACATTAACACAATTGCCGCCTCTCCCGGCAGGCCAAAAATTCCCATTACCGGAGCAAATACCTTTCCAATCAGATTTACGAGGCCCGTAAGTTCCAGGAACCTGATTATAACGTAGCCCAACCATAGCCATTAATATATTTTCAATCCCGATATAGAACCCTTCCTTAGCCCCATCCATGAAAGAGGTAACTATCGACTTTTTTCTGTTTTTCTCTTCCTGATTATTATCAGTGCCGGCCTCTTCTGTTTTAATTTCTTCGCTCATCTAAACAGCACCTCCTTCTGCTTCTTTTTTTACTACCAGCCGCATAATATTAGCTCCCAGAACTTAAATATCCACAAATATACGATTGGGACCCTACCTGGGCTTAATGAATCCGGAGCAACCCAGACCTGCGTGGAAATCGTCATTCAATAATAACAAGCGAAGCCGCATATTATTGATAAACTACGAATAATCGCTTTCTATCAGTTATCTCCCCTGCTGATATGCTTTTTCGTCATAAACACGCAACATCAGAACTGGTGAAAGGACGCTACGAAAAGCAATCCCGCTGGTTCAGGAATTCCCATCAAAAGGTCTGAGTAGTGGCAAAAAAACTTTCGTGCTGCTTCATATTTATATCTTCACAAACATGTACAAATCCTACCGAAACACAGGTTGTGGGAATCAGTGTCAATGCAAACATGAACCCCTCTCTCGCTCCGACTCCTCCCTGTCCTTCAAAATTCAGACCATCGGCAATGATTCAAAAGCTTCCAATCAGATTGCTTAAATCAAAAGCCTTTAAAAAGTTCCCGGAATTAGTAAATATCCCGGAAAAAGATAATAAGCTTAAGAACTAACAGGCCCAGCCTTTTTTTATCCTATACGGTGCTCCTGCTCTCTGTTTTTTTTTCTTCTTTTTCTCGACATTCAGCCTCCCCCTTATGGCTGTCAGCCGGCTCAGGGCCTTAAAAGCATTTTTTTGCTCTTTCAGCCATCGTAGCTACTATTGCAAACTCTTTCCCCGTATGATTTCCCCTGTCCAATCACGCCGCAGGAACAGATGACCAGTGTCATTAAAAGCTATCTGTGATGTCCATGCTGCATCTGAGTTTCCGCCCAGTACACGGTTGACTTCAACGGTTCTTCACGCAGTCCTGAAGTGTTGCCTGACTGCATCAAAGAGCTTTTTAACAGTGGTCGTTTCAAATGCATTAATAATGCTTAAAACCTTGCTTGTGTAGTTTTGTGTACCCGGTATATGAGGTCTCATCGAGAGGGCGGCATAGAGGTCATGTTCCAGTTTTCCATTTGGGACGGCTTTATAAACCGTGCGTCTATCTCAATACGGCAGCTGCCTGGAATGGAGTTGAAACTGTGCACTCCTTTTATGGTTCCTACACCACTGACAGTTATTCCCTCCGATAAATTTGTTATCTCCACGCTAAGCCTCGCAAAATTTTTATATGCCATCTCTTCGATTGCATTCCTGCCTGTCTCAAAACTGTTTCCCGGCATGAGAGCTTCTACCCCGGTGACTTCCCGCCGATATGGTTATTCGCCTTTTCTAGGTCAACGCTTACAGCGAACCGTCCGGAAGCCCTGTTTCCATATTAAAAAGCAAATTCTACAGTTTTTAGCTTCTTCCACCAGCGTTTTCTGCAGGTTGTAGAATTTTCATGGGCAATTTCTTCATCACCGGCATAATAACCATTTTAATCGGACGCTCTGGCAAAACCCAATAGCTGTTCAACGCCTTAGCAATAGCATAATATGCTATTATAATGCCCCCTTTCATATCTGGGACGCCCGAGTCTATGCCCTTCCGTTTTCGACCACAGGAATGGATTGTCTCTGCCGGTGTTCCCTTTGGAAAAACCGTATCACCATAATGTCCGGAAAATAAAATGTCGAAACCAGCTTCACTCTCCTGCCTAATATCCCCTGTTAATAGTCTTCGCAGCCTGTGTCAATCCGTCACACCTAAACCCGATGCCCTCAAACATTGCCTTAGTAGTGTACCGGCTGCCTCCTCAAGTCCCTGCTATCAAAAGAGCCCCGTTTCTATTTCTACCAGCGCTTCCAGTCTTTCACCATATTATTATCCGTATTTGCGTCCTATAAAATTGGCCGCATTGTTCCTATTAATCATAACCTTCTCCTTCTTAGACTTATTATTAGTCAAAATTTCCAGCCCGTAAGCTGAAGCGCATGGTATGCCAAAAGGGGCGCTTGGCTTCTTCCGATTCTACGTCAGGCATAGACACAGGTCACCGGTTATGTTAAGATTATTTATATGTGCACTAAACAATATTTAACTATGAATTCATTGTAACATCACACTATTGTCATGTAAAATATTGATAA